>Ga0315282_10006300_pt1 | contig 19936 bp, 16 predicted proteins | sample YL17G07_20_MG_FD_203693 | JGI IMG/M metagenome (GOLD analysis project Ga0315282, IMG submission 203693) | Sediment microbial communities from Yellowstone Lake, YNP, Wyoming, USA - YL17G07_20 | ecosystem: Environmental > Aquatic > Freshwater > Lake > Sediment | place: USA: Wyoming | collected... | reverse complement strand
CAGGCTTTCCAGCCTGCGTTTCTGGCCTGTTTTCACGGCCTTTCGCAGGCTGGAAAGCCTGCGCCACTCATTTCGCAAGACCCTCGTGCTCCGTCGCCGAGTTGGAAAAAACCCTTTGACTCCGCCCGCGGGGCGGGATAGCATGGATTTCCTTTTCGGGCCGCGCTTGCGGACGAGATGGAAAGAGGGAGAGCAAGTTTGGCCGCGCTAGGGGGGGAGTTGGCGGTGCCCTGTACCTGCAATCCGCCTCAGCAGGCCGGAATTCCTCTCCGAGGCGATTCGGGGTGGGAGCAGTCACCACAACGGAGCATTGATCCCCGGGTCCCGCGCAACGTTCACCTTCGAACCTGGTCAGGCCGGAAGGAGCAGCCATAAGAAGGCCCGGATGTGTGCCGCGGGGGCGCCTGGGTGGAGCCACCGGGTGGCAAAACGTTTCGTTCCGTGTCGTCGAAGAGAGGTGCGCGGCCAATTCACAAAAAACCTAAGGGAGCAAGCGCGCTGAAGACTTGGGGTGACAAGACGGCGATGGCCGACTAGCCACTAGTGCTTGGGATGGATCGTAGCCGTGTCCGCGCGGCGCGTTTATTCTTTACATTTGCAGCAGATACGATCAGGATGGCCGTTGAGTAGCTTGTGCCTTATGGCACGGGCAGAGGGGAGGAGGCGCGTTCGAAGATGCGCGTGGCCGCACAGTCCCAGAACTCCCTGGCGGTGGAGACACGCTCCCATTCGCTGCTGTGGATGGCGCTGCCCGTCGCTGTGGTGCACGGCGCATGGATGTTCAGGGCCGTGATGCAGTTGTTTGGCGCCCATCCCCTTCTGGGTTCGTCGGTCATTGCCATTTTCGCCATAGCCTATGGCATGCTCATCCGCCTCTGTTTTGGCCCGCTGTCCGACCGGATAACGGTGACCTTCAGCAGCGCGAAGTTCCAGGTGTCCATCGAGTGTCTTTGGTTTGGGAGAATCAGGAGCGAGAACCTGATTTCCTTCGCCGAAATCGAGAAATTCGAGGTGTCTCCGCCCGAGAACCGGGGCTTTTGCCGGATTCACTTTGCGGACGGCAAAACGCGGCTGTTGTTCCGGATTGGGAAGGCCGATGACTTCTCCACGATCCGGCGGCTGGAGGAGATCACGAGGAAGAAGACCGAACTCGTTATGTAGGCGCCTCGACGGGTTCATCAGGATTATGAAAGGTTCATGCTATGCGAGTTATGTTGAAAGGGAAAATCCACCGCGCCACCATCACCGACGCCAACCTCGCCTATGAGGGAAGCATCACGATTGACCCGGACCTTCTGGATGCCGCGGAGATGCTTCCATACGAGCAGGCGCACGTGTTCGACATCAACAATGGGGAGCGGCTCGTTACCTATATCATCGAAGGGGAGCGGGGCAAGGGTGAGATCGTGCTCAACGGGGCCGCCGCCCGTAGAGTCGTCGTAGGCGACAAGGTCATCATTGTCACTTATGTGACGAGCGACGAAGAGGCGGCGCGCAGCCACAAGCCCAGCATCGTCCTGGTTGACGAAAGGAACCGCCCCCAGCGGTAGAATCGAGATGCTTGTATGGCGCGGAAAGAGCGCAGAGAGTACCGCTACCTGTTCGGGCCGGTCCCTTCGCGGCGCTTCGGACGATCGCTCGGCGTTGACGTAGTTCCCCTCAAGACATGCAGCTTCAACTGCGTGTATTGCCAGCTCGGGTTCACCACGCGCCTGGACGCCACGCGCCGCGAGTGGGCGCCCACCGCCGAAGTCCTCGAGGAAATCAAGCACTGGTTTGAGCACGACGGTCAGGCCGACGTGATCGCCCTGGGCGGTTCGGGAGAGCCCACGCTTCATATCGGCCTGGGCGAGGTTCTGAAGGGCATTCGCGCCATGCTTGCCGCGAGGCCCAACACCGAGGGACAGCCGCCGATACTTACCTGCATTCTCACCAACGGTTCGCTCCTGCATCTTCCCGAGGTGCGCGCGGCGGCCTCTCTTGCCGATATCGTCAAGGTCACTCTGAGCGCTCCGGACGAGGCGACCTGGCTTCGCCTGCACCGCCCGGCCGCCGGGTTGCGTTTCCAGGACATGATAGACGGCCTTCGCGCCTTCCGAAACGAATACTCCGGGAGAATCTGGATCGAGGTGATGCTCGTCAAGGGATTCAACGACACCGAAGCCCGGGTGGTTCAGATCGCCGAACTGGTCCGCTCCATCCGTCCCGACCGCATCCAGTTGAACACGGTCGTGCGCCCTCCCGCCGATCCGGGAGTCCGCGCCGTGGCAAAGCCAGCCATCGAGATCCTGGCCCGGCTGTTCACGCCTCCGGCCGAGGTGGTCGGCGAATACCAGAGTTCCTCCCCGAAGGAGTCCACGACCACGCCGCAGGACATCCTGGCGCTGATTGCGCGGCATCCTTCGACCTCTGAGGAGGTTGCCCGGCTCTTTGACCTGCCGGCCGGCGAGGTGGAAAGGCGCCTGACGGACCTTTGCCTGAGGGGGCATGCACGCGCACAGGAACAGGACGGAACCACCTACTATGCCGCCGTGGCGCACCAAGCCGGCGGCCTGGCCTGAGGGGCCCGCATGCTGGATTTTTCGGTGGTCATCAACACGCGAGACCATCCCGCCGAGCTGCGGCGATGTCTGGCGGCGCTTAAGAACCAAGCCTATGACCCCGCCCGCTGGGAAATCGTGGTGGTGGACGACGGGTCGCGCGACAACGCCGCCGAGCAAGAGGCGAACGCTTATGGAGGCCCGGCGGAATGCCGCCTCGTGCGGCTGGGGGCGCGCGGACGCTCCGGCGCGCGCAACGCGGGTATCCGCGCGGCGCGCGGGTTCCGCGTTCTGTTCCTGGGCGACGATGTCGTCGCGGAGGCGAACCTGCTGGCCGCGCACTATGAGGCGCACGGCAGACGGCCGCGCGTGGCGGTCGTGGGTCATCGAACTGAGAACTCGCGCGTGCCCTCCCGAACGTTTCTTTCCTGGTGGGACAATCTGCGTTTCCAGGATATCCGTGACTCCGAGAACGCCACCTTTGCCTTCTTCTACACGTGCAATTGTTCCGTCGAGCGCCAAGCGCTTCTGGATGTGAAAGGACTGGACGAGAACTTCACCTGTTACGGGTGGGAGGACCTGGACCTGGGGCTTCGCCTGGAGAAGCGGGGCTTCCGGGTTGTGTATGAGCCGCGCGCCCGCGTTTCACACCACCACCCCGACGTGACGCTCGAAGGTCTCTGCCGCCGCGAATACGAAATGGCTTTCTCCGGCGTCTACTTCTTCTTCAAGTGGCCGGACGAACCTCTGGTGCAAGAGATTCCTTTTGGGCAGGAGGCCGCTGGGTGCGGGCCGCCGGGGCCAGCCTGGCGCAAGGAAATGGGCCGGAAACTCGTGCGTCTGGCCGAGGCGGTGTGCCCGCTTCCCGCGCTGCTCGAGCCGCTCTACCGCCGCCTGGTGTGGGCCCATCGCGCCCAGGGATTGCAGGACGGGTGGGGGCACTATTTTCCCCTGCTGGAGCGTCTGGAAAAGGGAAAGATTCGCAAGGATGAGCGAGGCAGGTGTTTCCAGAAATGATGGAAGATCGGGCTATTGACGGATCACCGGTTCCTTGAGTCTTCTTGGGTCCTTTGGTCCTTTGGTCCTTTTGGTTCCATTGGAACCATCGGTCCCATCGGTCCTATTGGTCTTATTGATCTTTACTTCGCAAGCAGGCGCCGAGATGCAAGAACGCACACAGAATTTCGACATCATCTGCCTCTCCCACCTCAAATGGGAAGCAACGCTGTTTCAGCGTCCGCAGCAGATCATGAAGCAGATGGCCCGGCGCCACCGCGCGGTCTATGTGGCCAACATCGGCACACGGGATTTCCTGCGCGCCGTGATGAGCGGGAACCGCGGGGCCGTCTGGGGAGATGCGGGCGAGAACCTCGCCTACCTGAACGTTCCCTTCCTGCCCCTGAGCAAGCGTTTCCCTCTCTTTCGCCGGCTGACGGCAAGGCTGACGGTCCTTTGCGGCCGGTTTCTGGCCTGGCGGCGCGGGTTCCGCTCCCCTTGTCTATGGGTATATCATCCCGTTTATTTCCCTCACGTCCGGCTTCTGCCGCGGTGGAAGCTGGTCTACGACTGCATGGACCAGTTCGAGGCGTTTGACAAGTCGCCCGCTTCCGACAAGCGGTTGGAGGCGGCCCTTCTGAGCGCGGCCGACGTTGTGTTCACGGGTGGAAAGACTCTGCAGAAAGCGAAGGCCGGCGTCAACCCTAGAACATACTGCTTTCCCAGCGGGGTCGAGGTGGAGCATTTCGCGCGGGCGGCGGCGGAGTCCACCCCCGTCGCGGAGGACGTCGCATCCATCCGCCACCCGATTCTGGGGTATTTCGGCGCGGTGGATGAGCGGATTGACTTCGGCCTGATCCGTTATCTCTGCGAACAACGGCCCCACTGGTCCGTTGTGTTCATCGGTCCCCTTGTCCGGTTCGAGAAATGCCCCGTCGAGTCTGCCAACTTTCACTACCTGGGCAAGAAGGAGTACGGCGATCTGCCGCGGTACCTCAAGGCGTTTGACGTGTGCCTGATGCCTTTTGTGGACTCGGAGCTGACCCGCCACATCAGCCCCACCAAGACGCCGGAGTATCTGGCGGGGGGCAAGCCCGTCGTTTCCTCGCCCGTCCCGGACGTAGTGGAAGGCTACTCCGACGTAGTGAGAATTGCTGGAACCCATCAGGGTTTTGTGGCGGAAGTGGAGGCGGCGCTGAGAGAGAAGAACGGCCCGCAACGCGCGCGGTTTGAGGAGATGGTTGTGGCGAAGTCGTGGGAGAACATCGCGCTGGAAATGGAACGTTTGTTATGACGGATTCGCCAAGAACCCCGGAGGATCGCGCAGCCTCCCACCGAGCCCGAGTCCTGGCTATCATCGTCAATTGGAACAAGAAGGACTTCGTGGATCCGTTGCTGACGGCGCTGGGTTCCCTCGAACGCCCGCCCGACGAGATCCTCGTTGTGGACAATGCGTCTTCGGACGGGTCGGTTGAAATGATCCGCCAGAGACATCCCGGCGTGCAACTTGCGTGCAATTCCCGGAACGTGGGAGGCAGCGGCGGGTTCAACACCGGAATGCGGTGGGGGCTCGAGCGGGGCGGGTTCGATCACTTCTGGCTGCTGGACAACGACGTGGTGGTGCACGAGGGCGCGCTGTCGGCGCTGCTCGAGGTGGCGGAGGCGGACCCGGCAGTGGGCCTGGTGGGTTCGCGGATCGCGGAGCTGGGTCATCCGGAAAAAACGCAGGAGGTGGGGGGCTGCGTCAACTGGTCCACATACACGTTGCGCAAGATGGGAATGGAAGAACAATTCCCGGAACCGGGCAAAGGCCCAGCGAGGATCTACGAGCCCGACTACGCCGCCTCGTGCTCTCTCCTTGCGCGGGTAAGGGCGGTTGAGGAAGTGGGAATCTGGGACGAGGGGTATTTTGTCTATTTTGACGATATCGAGTGGGGGGTGCGGTTTGGGCGGAGCGGATGGAGAGTCACCGCGACGAGTGGTTCTCTTGTCGAGCATGAGAGTTTTTACGAACGGCGGCTCCGGCAGTCCTTGGCCGCCAGACATCTGAGCCTCCGGAACGGACTGCATTTCATGCATCGGTTCTGCCCTATGCGAACACAACCAGTTTACTATTTCCGGCTTTTCTATCGTACACTGCTCGACATCACTCTCTACTGGTTGGATGGCCGGAGGGAACTCGCGCGTTGTCTGGTCCTGGGAGCGAGGGATTTTTTCTTGTCTGTACGGGGACCCAGCCTCCACCGCTTCACAGACGATTCCTTTGCGAGGAGAAATCCCATATCCGATACTCCCTCTTTCGCCAGGATGCCATGTCATAAAGGAAGAATCCTGCTCTGGATCGTGTCGGTGTCCCACGCCACCCAGGAGTTCATTGATTTCTTCCACCAATGCTTCTCAGATCATGCCGTTGATGTCTTCGTGCCGGCGGAACTGGACGAATTGGGCAATCTGAGAACGGAGGGGTTGGTTCGGCTTCCTACCCGTAAACGCTCGGATCGCAAGGCGCTGGCCCAGTGGGCCTTGCGGCGTTATGATGCGATTGCGAGGGAGGAAAGAGCCTGCCGGCTGCTGTTTGAACATTTCTTTCCCGTCTCTATCTGGTATTCCGCCAAGGGCGAGATCGGGATTACGCGCAACAGCCGCCTGAACGCGCTTTGGATTCTCCTGGCGCGGCCCTTTGTGCTTCTGAGCGCGGCGGTTCTGACTTTGGCCGCCCTGCTCAAGCCGCGGCTCCGCGTGGACTACTTCACATGGAACCGCCGGACGGGGAACTCCCGCTCGGCCAGAGCCGCCGCCGGGAACCCCGGCCCGCGCGCGGAGTGAAATGGAACCGAACCTTCCCAGTGTCTCCGTAATCATCCCGGCCTACAACGCGGCGCGCTGGATCGTGGAGTGCCTCGAGTCCGTCCGCGCCCTGCAATACCCCTCCGAACAACTGCAGGCAATCGTGGTGGATAATAACTCGACGGACGGCACGGCCGATCTCGCGCGCCAGTGCGGTTTTGAACCCCTTATCTGCGAGCATCCCGGAGCTTCGGCCGCCCGCAATCTCGGTGTGTCCCGGGCCACCGGCAGGATCAGCGCCTTTCTCGACAGCGACGCCGTGGCGGACCCGGACTGGCTGCTCCATCTTGTCGAACCGTTTCGAGAACCCGCGGTCGTGGGGGTGGGCGGCCAAATCACCCCGTACCGCGTTGTTACCGGCCCGGAGTGGCACGCGGTGCTGTGCCGGGTGCTGGACCAGGAGAAGCACCTCGCCGGGGCGCCGCCTTTCATGCTGCCCTTCGTGGCCACGGCCAACGCGGCCTACTGGACCCAGGCTTTGCGCGCCATCGGGGGATTCGACGAGAGCCTTGCGATTTGCGAGGACGCCGACCTGGCCTGGCGGCTCCAATGGGAGGGAGGGCGGATCGTCTATGCCGGCGGCGCGCGCGTGCGGCATCGCAACCGCTCCGGGCGCAAAGAGTACTTCCGGCAGGTGTTCAACTATGGCCGGGGAACCGTGCGGCTTTTCGCCAAGCACCGCGCGCGGCTTGGCCGCCGAACCTGGATAGAGTGGCGGCATTTCGGCGTGATCCTGCGGGCTCTCGTGCGCGCGCCGGTCATGCCTTTTCTGGCGCGCGAGCCATGGCAACGCGTCATGCCGCTTTATGATTTGGTGTCGGCGCTGTGCTGGACCGCGGGACGCATCACGGAATCGTGCAAGCGCCGCGTGCTGGTGATCTGACCAAGGAATATGGAAACAGGGGCACACAGGGTGTTCGGATTCCTGAAAAACCCATTCCCGGATCTGGATCAGCTCGGCGAGACTTTGGATGTCCCGCCCAAACGCGTCTCCATTGTCCCAACCAGCCGCTGCAACACCCGCTGCATTTACTGCCACCACTACTACAAGCGTTTTGGCGAAGACATGTCCGAGGAAGTCTACGACAGGATCGCGCGCGCGATTTACCCCGGCGCCGAAACGGTGGACCTGACGGGCGACGGCGAGGCCTTCCTCTCGCCCTTGTTCGACCGCATGATGAGCGATTGCGCGCGACACCGCGCCAGAGTCAGCCTGGTCACCAACGGTATCGCTCTGGCCCGCGATGACGGCCTGATTTCCCGCCTTGTCGCCGACGGAGTCTCTCTGTCTCTTTCCATGGATGGCGCAAGCGCGGAGATTTTCGGGTTCTCCCGCCCCCTCATCAAGTGGGAGACAATGGTGGAAGTTCTGGAACGCATCAAGATGGCCGCGAACAAGGCGGACAGAAACGGGAAGTTCGAACTCACCATTCTGGCGGTCATGATGAAGGCCAACATCGCCGGCCTTCCGGGCCTGGTTCGGCTCGCCGCGGAATCCGGAGCGCGGAAGTTGGGCCTTCTTCCCCTGACGCGGGAAGAACTCGGCGAGAACTTGCGGGACCAATCCCTCCGCGATTCTCCGGAACTGGTCCCGGCCCCCCTCCTGAAAGCCATGTCTCTCGCCGCGCGACTCGACGTCCGCCTGATGGTTCCCCCGTCCTTTCGCCAGACGCTCCTGAATGATCCGAAACGTTTCCACGGCCTGCGCGGGCAGATGATACGAGGATTGCGTCTCCTGAGACTGGGGTGGATATCCCTGCGCAGATCGGGAATTCGCCATGTTCTCCGCCGTTCAGTGCACGGATTCGGACCCCGGGCCAAGGCCGGAATCACATACTGCCTCGCCCCGTGGAACGAAGCCTTTTTCCGGGAAAACGGGGCCGTTTACTCCTGTTGCGTCATGCAGCGGAGCATGGGCAATATCCGAACGCGGGAATGGAGCGAGATCTGGAACGGCCCTTCCTTCCGACACCTGCGGCGCACCATTCACGGCTGGAACCCCCCCGCATCCTGCAGATTCTGTTCTTTCCCAAGCGGGATCAACGGCGGCGACGAGACGCAATATGAGAAGTTCTTCGCCCGCTACACGCGCCTTTCCGTCCCCCTCGATTCGCCGCAGGTTACGCTCGGGGAGGGATGCCATGAAATCGAACGCCTGCCAGACGGTTCGCCCAGCCATTTCTGGATTGGGAAGAAAGCCGCTTTCACCCTGGCGATGGAAAACAACGCGCGTTTCGTGCGCCTCAGGGTCATCCCCGGCTCCCCCGTCGCGGACCCCGTGTTCGGCCGCGGCAGAGTGAACGGTGGCAACTCGGAGCATTTCGACAACTCCTGCGAGGACGTTACATTCCCCATCGAGAGCGCCTCCAGCGGTCGCGTTCCGATCGAGATCGAGATGGAGAAGACATACCGGCTAGGCGAGGATCCGCGTTCACTCGCACTCGCAATCCGTGGTATCCTCTTCCTGTGTGAGGGATAGGGTCGTACCGCGAGGGCGAATTGCCGGAAAAACTGGATTGAGGATAATGACCGGGGGCACGAACAACACAATCCCCTTCATCACCGCCGCCGTCGTCAACTACAACGGCGAACACCTGCTTGACGCTTGCTTGCGCTCCCTGGCTGCGCAGAAAGGCGCGCGCCTCGAAATCCTCTTCATTGACAACGCCTCCTCCGACAACTCCGTCCATTTCGTCCGCAGCCACTATCCCCAGGCGCGCATCGTAGTCAACGCCAGGAACCTCGGATACAACGCCGCGCTCAACCAGGCCGTGGACCTGATGCAGGGCGACTATCTGCTCGCGCTCAACACCGACATCCACGTCGAGCCGGATTTTTGCGCGCGGCTGGCCGACTGCATCACGCGCCGCCGCGCCCGCAAGTGCGGATACGCCCAGGGCAAAATCAAGTTCATGAAGGAAGATGGAGAGCGCACCAACCGCTTCTACTCCACCGGCCACCTCTTCTGCCTCAACCGGATCGTCTATAACCGCGGCTCGGGCCAGGAGGACGCGGGCCAGTACGACCGTGAGGAGCGTATCCCCGGAGCGAACGCCGCCTGCCTCCTCCTGTCGCGCAAGATGCTCGAAGACATGCGGACCGAGCTCGGCGTGTTCGATCCGCTGTTCTTCATGTACGGCGGCGACGTGGATTTCGACTGGCTGGCCAATCTGCGCGGATGGACCGCCTGGTACTGTCCCGAGGCGCTGGCGTATCACATCGGAGAAGCCTCCAGCGGCATCTCGAAGAAGGGATACGACGCGCCGTTCATCAATTGCAGGTTCCTCATGATGATCAAGAACGACAGATTGCTCGATGTTCTGATGGACCTGCCCCGGCTCGTCAAGCGCAACGTGCAGGACATCTGGAACATGACGCTGCGCAACCCGTCGCTGGTGTGGCGCCTGCCGATCCATCTGATCCGCAACATCGCGCCCGCTCTCCGCAGCCGCCGCGCCACGCGACACCTCCGCCAATCCACCGCGCTACGCCCCCGCGACTGGATGAAATGGTCCCTGCGGCTGCTCGAGAAATCAGCCAAAATGGCATGTGGAGGACCGGCAAGATCCGGCGAGTAACGGAATGGAAGAAGCAACATGAGCCGTCTTCTACCGCAAAACAGTTCTTCTGATCCTCATTCCCTGGGCGAAACGGCATCCTCGAATCCCACCCACATATGGATAGAACCGACGAACCGGTGCAACACCCGCTGCACCCACTGTGCGCACTACTATTCCCATTTTGGGCAGGACATGCCGAAAGTGGTGTTTGAGAAGATCACCGAGGCTTTGCTAACCGGCGCAAAAAGCGTGGATCTTATCGGGTATGGGGAGCCTTTATTGGCGGAGTGTTTTGATAACATGCTTGAAATGTGCCTATCCCGCGGCATCCAAGTATCTATCTCCTCAAACGGCATTCTTCTCCGGGACGACATGCGAGTGGCAAGACTGGTTCGTAGCGGAGTCCGCATTCATCTATCTATTGACGGCGCCAGAGCCGAAACGTTTGAGTTTGTCCGCCCCTTCATCAAATGGCAAGAGATGATAGAAACGCTGGAATGCCTGAAACGCAACGCGGGCGCGGCAGGCGCAGGCAAGCGCTTCTCTCTTGCCTTCAGCTTCGTGGCGATGAGACAGAACATCGCGGATTTGCCGGACCTGATTCGTCTTGCGTCGAAGTATGGGGCTCAAACAGTTTATGTGTTGCCTTTGGGACAAGAAGATTGCCGGGAACTCGTCCGGGACCAGTCTCTAGATGGCGCGCCGGAACTTGTATCTCCCGTGTTTTTGAACGCGCTGCGCGTTGCCGCGCGCCTCGGGGTGGAACTTCACGTGCCTGCTTTCTTCCGCGGGATGATTGTCAACGGACCTGAGCGGGAACCCGGTGTTGAAACAAAGCTTCGGCGCGCGAGCAGGAAGGCCCAACTGGCTTTTGCCTACTTACGCCAGCGTGGCTTGACCTCCACTCTCAAGCAGCTGAGCCGAAGTCTTGTATCCAGACCCAGGGCCGGCTGCTCCTATTGCCTCTATCCCTGGCAAAGAGCCTACTTCTCCGCGAATGGCGATGTATTCCCATGCTGCGTGATGGGCGAGACAACGGGCAACATGACCACCCAGACATGGGAGGAGATATGGAACGGTCCCCTCTATCGCAATGTTCGCCGAACCATCCACAGCTGGAACCCAACCGCCGTCTGTCGCTATTGTGTCTTTCCAGCGGGAATCAACGGCGGGGATGAGAAACTGCGCGCAAAAATCTTCGCCAAGTACCATTTTGAACCGGTGCGGATAGATTCTTCTTCTGTTCAGTTCAGAGAGGGATTCCACGAGATCGAGCGGCTCGAAGACGGTAAGCCGTCTCATTGTTGGATGGGGCAAACAGGGCTTCTTTGGCTTCCCATGCCGAAAAAGGCCGGCTTCCTTCGCTTCAATATCATCCCCCGCTCTCCTATCCTCCCCGACACCAATCCGGGGCGGTGCCGGATCAACGGCGGGTGTTGGGAGCCTTTCGATAACACGTGTCCCGACATCACCTTCCCGCTCGGTCACGTCCGGGAAGAGCGCCTCCGGATCGAGATCGAGATGGAAAACGCGCCGCAGGCGCCCGGAGACCCACGACGCCTCGGGCTTGCGATTTCCGGTATCCACTTTCTTTGGCCGCGCGACTGGATGAAATGGTCGCTGCGGCTGGTGCGGGGATCGGCCCTGGCCAAGCCGCCCGGCCGCAATGGAAACACAAGGAAACCGGCGGAAAAGGCGGGTCCACAGGAGACGGCCCCTCATCTACACAACAAGAAGGAGGGAGAACACCCGCAACCATGATTGGTGATAACCCGCATTCTGATCTCCATGCACTGCCGGAAACAGTTACAGGGAACCCGGGGCATATCTGGGTGGAACCCACGAACCGCTGCAACACGCGTTGCACCCACTGCGCCCACTACTACTCCCGTTTCGGGGAGGACATGCCGCGGGAGATGTTCCGCAAGATACAGGATGCTCTTTTTGACGATGTGAAAGCGGTTGAACTGATCGGCTATGGAGAGCCCCTTCTCGCGGCGGATTTCAGCGATATGCTCGATGCGTGCCTGTCACGCGGGATTCGGGTGCTTTTCACAACCAACGGGATTCTCCTTCGTAACGACGCCCTCCTGTCCAAGCTTGTGCGGGCCGACGTTGAGATCGCTTTGTCCATTGACGGAGCCCGGGCTGAGACCCATGAGTTCGTCCGCCCCTATATCAAGTGGGAGAAGATGCTTGAAACCCTCGAGTACATCAAGCGCAACGCGGCCGCCGCGGGACCGGAGAAACGCTTCTCGCTTCGTTTCAACTTCGTACCCATGCGTCAGAACATCGGCGACTTGCCCGATCTGGTCCGGCTCGCCGCGCAATGCGGCGCCAAGACGATCTACCTCCTGCCTCTCGCGAACGAAGAGCGCCTGGAGAAAGTCAGGGGTCAATCTCTGCGCAACGAGCCGAAGATTGCCTTCCGCCCCATCAATCAAGCCCTCAGACTGTCCCTTGCCCTCGGAGTGGAACTCCTTATTCCCCGCTTCCTGCAAGAGCCGGCGCCGGGCGCGTCTGACGCCAGACAAGCGGGCAATAGCGTTCTGAAACGCTTATCGCGCAAGATGCTCCTGACGGCAGGGTATCTGCAGAGACGGGGTTTTCGGGATTTCCTTCGAAGGCTCTTGTACGGGCGCGTGCAAACGACGAGAACCGGGACTTTTTACTGCCTCCTGCCTTGGCAAGACGCCTACTTCGCTGCCGACGGCACCGTGTTCCCTTGCTGCATCATGGGAGAAAAGCTGGGCGACATTGGCAAACAAAAATGGTCTGAGATCTGGAACGGGCCTCTCTATCGAAACTTGCGCCGAACCATACACAGCTGGAATCCCAGCGCGGTGTGCCGCTACTGCGGCTTGCCCACCGGGGCAAACGGTGGCGACGAGAAGTACTATTCTTCTTTCTTCTCCCAGTTCCGATCCGAGCCACTGCCCCTCGACTCCCCTGCCATGCAGTGGGGGGAGGGCTTTTGCGAAATCGAGCGACACGAGAACGGAAAGCCGTCTCATTGCTGGATGGGGCAAACAGGGCTTCTTTCCCTGCCCATGCCAAAAAAGGCCCGTTTCCTGCGCTTCAGTGTCATCCCCCGCTCTCCTATCCTCCCCGACACCAATCCGGGGCGGTGCCGGATCAACGGCGGGCCGTGGGAGCCTTTCGATAACACGTGTCCCGACATTACCTTCCCCCTCGATCACGTTCGGGAGGACCGCCTCCGGATAGAGATCGAGATGGAAAACGCGCCGCAGGGACCCGGAGACGCGCGCCATCTCGGGCTCGCGATTTCGGCCATCCAGTTTCTCTTCCCACGCTGAGGTCCCGCGCGGATGCTCACGCTTCCCCACAGGAACACCTGGACAGAAGGCCGCGAAGATCGCCAAGGCCGCGGACAGCTCCGCGTTCTTCGCGCTTTTCCGCTCTAGAAGACACGCGTGCTTGATTCATCTTGATCCCGGTCGCCACATACTGTATATCAACACATGTAGTAAACGCGTATCCCATCCGGAACAAGATGTGTCCCATGCGCCTCACGTTCGACCGGCAGCGGATCTTCAAACTTCTCAAGACCTACGCTCCGAAGTTCGGTCTTCTCTTCGGCTCACTCCTGTTGACCTTTCTTCCGATGGAGATCTACCTCCGCCACAGGTACAAGGCTTGGCCGTTCGAGGAAAAGATGCTGACTTTCGCGTACATGAAACGGGAAGAAGCTGCCCTGCGATGGCGCTATTCTCCGGGAGAAGGAAGGAACAGCCTGGGATTGCTAGGACCGGAGATCGGCCCGAAGAAGCCGGGGACGTTGCGGATCGTGTTCCTGGGAGATTCCCTTGTGTTTGCGGCCGAAACGAGCTCGAAAACTCTCTACACCGAAGTGATCGGCCTGAACTTGAACGAACGGCTCGGGCGGCCGGGGCGGCGATTCGAGGTCATCAACGCGGGAATACCGGGATATACGACCTACCAGGAGCTGGAGTTTCTTCGACTTCATGGTCTGAAGATGGAACCCGACCTCGTGATCCTGGGTTTTGTTTTCAACGACGTTTACTACAAGTACCTCCATAAGCCCACGCGCAGGGACTTCCTGGACATGGAGCCGACTCTGCGGCTCGAGCGTTTTGACCCAAACGCTTTCCCCGGTTGTCTGTTCGCGAGAAGCTATCTCGCGCACAAGCTTTACTTTGAGTGCGAGACTGCGTGGCACAGAGTTTGGGGACGGCCAGTGTTTCCCTTTGAGCGGAAGGACGATTTCTTCCTGGCCTGGAAAGAGCACGGCTGGAAGCACATGCCTGGCCTGATCAGCGAGATGAAGGGCCTTCTGGGTGATCGGGGAATTCCGATGCTGGCGGTGGTGTTCCCGGTATCCGACCAGGTCAACTCCGCGTACCGTGAGATGGATGAGCGGTATGTGCTTTTTCCGGAGCGCAAGATAGAGGCGATTCTGAAAGCGGCGGATGTTCCTTTCCTGAATCTCACGGACCCGCTCTACCGCAACGGGGGCCAGGGTTTGTATGTGGACTATCTGCACCTGGGTCCGAAGGGCAATGATATCGTGGCTCGGGAGGTCACGCGGTTCTTGATCGAGCGCCGGTCCGACTGGATGGCAGAGCCATGATCGCAGACACGCCACAAGCCCAGGTAGATGCCGCGGACCGGCATGTTCGGGAGGGCCGCCTCGAACAGGCCGCCCTGCTATACCGTCAGGCCGCGGAACGCGACCCAAACGATGAAGACGCTCGGGTGGGATTGGAGTACGTTGAGTATCGCAGGCGCCGGGGTGGAACCACAAGCGGTATCCCGGGTTCAGGCGAATCGCGGGATTTGACTCCGCTCCAGAAAAGCAACCAGGATCTGAATCGCCGCGACTTTCAGAAGCGGCGCCTCCGCCTTGAGTCCGCCCCGACCCAGCTCACCATCGAATCCACAACCAAGTGCAATTACCACTGCCGCACTTGCATGAAGGGATACGGGGCGTACTATGCGGAGGATCTGCGCGAGGACGTGCTGGCGGGGATCGGAGCGGAGATCCTGCCCACGGTGACCCACACGGGCATCACGGGATTCGGCGAGCCGACCCTGTCGCGCCGGTTCGACGAGTTGCTCACGATGGTGGTCCGCAATCATTCCAGCGTCCATCTTGTCACCAATGGCTCGCTTCTGAGTTTTGCCAGGATTGAACGGATCGTGTCCCGGCCCGTGTCCGTGGCAATCTCGGTGGACGGAGCGAGCAAAGACACCTTCGAATGGATTCGACAGGGGGGGCGTTTCGAGCGGATCCTGAAGAAACTCGCCATGATCAAGAGGCTTCGGGCCATATACGGCGGGCGCGCGAGCTTCATGCTGAATTTCGTCGGCCTGCGCGCCAACATCCACGAACTGGCCGGAGTTGTCCGTCTCGCGGCCCGCTATGGCATTGAGGCCGTGCACGTTGAGGATTATGAATTCCACGGCCACAGTTTCGACGAGCAGTCCCTTCGCAACGAACCGGCCCGCGCGAATCGGTGCATGGAAGAAGCTCGGACGGTCGCGGCACAGCTCGGAGTCACCCTCGAACTCCCTCCGCCCTATTCCGCGGAGGCCGCTCGCCCGCGGCGCGCTTCTTTCTGGCAAAAACTGAGGCGCATCCGGGGGATCTTCTCCGAGCCTGGACGTTTTCCCCGCCGCTGCCACAGCCCCTGGTCGGAACCCTACGTCCGCGCCGACGGCGTGGTGACGCCTTGCTGCATCAGCGATCAGTACCTGGGGGATCTCAAGAAGACCTCTTTCGGGAGAATATGGAATGGTTGGCGCTATCGCCTGCTGCGCCGGAGAGTACGGAGCCCTTTGCCGCCGCTCAAGTGCCGCGGCTGCGTCGCGTGGTGGGGGATCAACGGAGGCAACGCCGGGAACGCCATCGCCAGGGAAGGTCTGGTGGTGAAAGCCCTGTACTTTCTCGAATATAGAATCCGGGCCCTGACCGAGAGGATGCGTGTCTGCCTGCGAAGGCTCGGAGTGGCACGGACCTCCTCCCCCGCGCCGAACTACCACCGTGGGAAACCCTGCCGAAACGAACCATCCTCGTGAAAAGAGAACAGATACGGCAACGATCCGTTTGGGAAAGAATCTTCACCGTGGGTTTCTAGCTGCCGGGGACGAATTCGCGGGCGGAGAACCGGAAGAGATCCGAAGGGGAGTCCAGAAAGAGCTGGAGGTCACATAGTAATAGTGGCGTTCGGGATGCCGCGCCATGTAGGCCTCGCGTTCTTTCGGGCTGGGATCTATCAGGAACTGCGCACCGCCCTGGCAGAGCGCGTTGTCCACGAGTGAACGGGCGTAATGAGAACCGGGTGGGAAGAAGACCGTCGCCAGGGGGTCGTTGTGAAACCGGGCAAAACCGCGGCCAAGGTCCTGGCCGGCGTGGGAATCGTCGTAGAATTGCCTCAGACGAACCCAGTCCATTGGGAGAGCCGCAAGAAAGAGAAGGACGACAAAAGCGGCCAAAGCCCGCGCGCCCGCGGGCTGTGCCTGAGGGGTCAGGTTCCGCACGATCAGGGCTTTTGTCTCCAGAATTCCGCGGGCGGTGACAAGACAGAGAGGAGGAAGGCTTTCCGCCAGAAATCGAGGACTGAACCAGGAGTCCTGGTAAGGATAGAAAAAATAACAGGCGGCCAGGCCAGCGGTTGGCAGCAGCAAGAGCGCGTCTTTGCGCGAGTTGCGGGCGCTAAGGAAAAGAACCAGGACGAAAAAATACGAAGTGACGGGCCACATGAACAACCAAAAAGAGAGGGCGTGCAGATTGCCGACCTGTTTCAGAAGACCTGCAACCGGCGTGTGGTGGTTGAGAGCCGTGAACCCCAGGCTATGCACGGCCGGATCGGCCAGACGGTAGCTTAAGAGAAAGGGATTCCCGTTGGTCTTGGTGTTGAAAAACAGGAGAAACGCGACGGGAATACTCCACCCGAGCGCGGCGATTGCCCAGCAGGGCCAGCGCCGTTTCCATTCCCGGATTTGCAGGAACGCCCCAATCACCAGCAAAGGACCGGCAAAGCCAGCGGCGGTGAGAGGCCGAGTGATGCAGGCGTATCCCAGGAAAAAGCCCAGGCAAAAGGCGTTCGCACGGGTGGGTCTTTCCAGGTTTCGCAGCCCCGCCGCAAAGGCGGTCATAAGGAAAAACGCGGCCGGGACATGTTCCATGAAACTGGACGCAAGAAGAGTGTACATGGGGGAGAGCATGAGGAGCAACGTCCCGAGAAGGGCGGTTTGGGCGTCGTAAATCTGTTTGCCTACCGCCATAGTCATCCAAACGCATCCGCCGGCGAGCAAGGCGAAGACAATTGCGACGCTGCCGATCTTGAGTCCCAGCAGGTTCAAGAGAAGGGAGCCAGGCAGAAACTGGGAGTACCAGTGGCCATCACGAACGACCACCCAAAGCGGAACATAGTACTGAGGTTCCTCCGGAGCTGGAAGATACCACAGCCCTCTATTTAGAATGAGCGCGTGAAAGAGCCTTGCATGGCTGTCGGGAACATATGGTTCCCCGTTGTGAAAGCAATGGTTGATCAGGAAGTAGAGCGCGAAAGCGAAAACACCGAGAACTACCCCTGCGGGGGATGCAACGGCGGGGCAAGCGGTCAAAACCCGGTCTATGGTCCGGGATAAGGAGCGCCGAAAAATCCACCCCATGAATATCACCCCTGTGGAAAGCCCAAGCGAAATCCACCATTCATCCACCGCCCGATAAACGAAAAGAACTCCCCCCGCAGTGAGAAGGAGGGCAGGCAGATTCTGTCCCCCTTTCTCGAGATAGCGACCACGATCGAGAGGGGAAAACCAGATCAGCGCGAGCGTTGCGGCAACCCAGACAATGGTCGTATAGCGGATTGGGAAGTAGGCCCTTTCGGGAACACGAATCACCAGCCCATCGTCGGAAAGCGCCAGAAAACCCCGGGAAACCGCTATGAGAAAAAGGAGCGACGCACAAGCCAGGAAAAGAAGAACCCGGCGCTCGGCTTGTCTGTGTTCTTCTCCACAATCCGTTGTGGTCCCAGGGAGCATCTTCTTCCTTTTACCTTTCTGGGAAAAACATGGGAACAGTGAGAGATGTGAACCGCACCCGCAAGAGCGGCGTGCCACTGCTGAAAAGAAAGAGCCTAAAATGCCTCGCGCAGTTCCACGTAGTAGTAGGCCGCTTCGGACTTCTTGGTGGAGGACTCCTGGTAAACCCCGAAGGAATGGGCCGGCAGGATCACCCGTCTCCATTCCGTCGGGCCGTCCGAAAGACAACGATCCACGCTGTAAAACCGGGTTCTTCCTTCCACGGCAACGGGCGAGGAGGAAACGTTCCGCAGCATCAGGTTCACTTGCAGCGTCCCATCGGAGTTTCGCTTCACATAGGGGTACTCATAGGAAACCCTTCTGGCCATCCGGGAGTCCAACATGCGGACGGTGTTCATGAGGTCCTGCGGTTGAGGGGTTGTCGCGGCATCGGGGAACTGGGCCGTGGTCTTGCCGGCGCCCTTGCCGGCGCAGGCCGAGAGCGTCAAGACGCCCGCCGTCAGCAAAAGAACGATTGCCTGCGTGAGGAATTTCTTCATCTTCTTCATCTCCTTGTGAGTGTTCAGGAATCGTAGGCTTTTCGCACGGCATCGAGCGCCGGGCCTCCGAGTTCCCGGAACAACGCAAGCAACTGCCCGCAGGAAAGGGCCTCGGCCCGCACCCCGGCCCGGAGCCCCAGGCGCGCAATCGCCTCTTCCACTTTCCCGCGCTCGAGCATCCCGCGGCTGGCGGCGGCCAGGGAGTTCGCCACGAACTTGCGGCGCTGTGCGAAAGCCGCGTCCACGAAGTTGAAAAAGGCTTGCCGCTCCTCCGCGTTGGGAATCAGGTCCCCCTCCGCGCGCGGCGTCAGGCGCACCAGGACGGAGTGGACCTTGGGCGGGGGCTGGAACGAGCCGGGCGAGACGGAGAGGACCGTCTCAACATCGAAGCGCGTCCGAACCTTGGCCGCCAGAATCCCGTAGCGCTTCGATCCCGGCGGCGCGGCCAGCCGCTCCCCCACTTCGCGCTGCAACAGAAGGCATACACACGAGAAGGGAACGGGAGAAGCCATCAGCTTGAAGAGGATGGGGGACGCGAGATGGTAGGGAACGTTTCCGATGGCGCGGACGTCGGGGCTGTGGTGCTGCTCCATGAGCAGCCTCTTCAGGCCGATCTCCAGAAAGTCCGCGTAAAGGATCGAGACGTTCTTCAGCCCCCCGAGTTCCCGCTCATGGAGGGGGCGGAAACGCTCGTCCAGTTCCACCGCGACGACGGCGCCGGCCCCGCGAGCGAGGATCTGCGTGAGATTGCCCAGGCCGCATCCGATCTCGAGGACGAGGGAGCCGCCGGTGGCGCCCAGGGCGGCGGCGATTTTCTCCAGGACCGGCTGGTTGACGAGGAAGTTCTGGCCCAGGCTCTTCTTCAGGCGCAGACCAGCTTCGGCCAGCTGACGCGAGATCCGGGTCATCGGAGGCGCTGAGGGGCGATCAGCGGACATCGGCGGCCCTCCCTTCTGCCACTCTCTCTGGACATCATCTTTGCTTTTCGGGTGAAGGATTTCAAGGAAGAACTCGCGGCCCCATCCGGCTCACGGGCTCCTATCCGGCGAATCCGGAGGCGCGGCATCCTCCGCCGGAGCTTTGAGCGGAATATGGTTCGTGCCAGCGTCCATCAGGTAGTAGTGACGTTCGGGATGGCGGGCCATGTATTCGCCGCGGATTCTCTCGCCGCAGTCCAAGAAGAATTCCGCGCCGCCGCGCGTAATCAAACTGCTGACGAGAAGCCAGGTGCCTCGGTTTCCCATAGGGTCCACGCAGAAAACGGTAGCCAGAGGGTCATCCCGATGCGATTTCAGAGCGTTTCGGTGGCTTCGGATCTCGATGGCTTGGGCGCCGAAGTCGCAGGCCTTCCGCAGAGCAGAGGGGACCGAATTGAGGAAGAGCGCCGCCACCAGCGCCGCAACGATTCTTCTTGCACTCTTGC
>Ga0315282_10006299_pt1 | contig 19938 bp, 17 predicted proteins | sample YL17G07_20_MG_FD_203693 | JGI IMG/M metagenome (GOLD analysis project Ga0315282, IMG submission 203693) | Sediment microbial communities from Yellowstone Lake, YNP, Wyoming, USA - YL17G07_20 | ecosystem: Environmental > Aquatic > Freshwater > Lake > Sediment | place: USA: Wyoming | collected... | reverse complement strand
AAATGGATTTCGGGGGCAAACCGGCGCAGGATGTCCACGAACCGGTCGTATTCGTCGACGGCCCGGCCGAAATCAGGCTCGGCGGCGTACCGCAAGGCCCGCCAGTCCTTACGGACCCGGTCCTGACCGAGCCACGCCTGGCGCGGATGCTTGAGCAGGAGCGTCCGGATGAGGCCTGTTTCCGACTGGGGGACAGGGAGCATGGTTCGTCCTTTCTCGACGGTATCACTCGAACGCTTTTCTCTCTTTCCAGATCATTCCCATCGGTATACGGAGGCCGCGGCAGATAAATATCGGCACGTCGTTTTCGTAGGGCATGCAATATCGACATGTGTGGACGGCCGCGAGCGTGACCTCGTCGCAAACCTTTTTATAATCTTCCGCCTGGCCGCGGAGAACGATGACCGTCCGGAGTCCCTCCTTCGGATATCCCCAGAGCCAATAGTTGTTGTGTATGCTGATAACGCGGGGAAGGTTATATGTCGCCGCATAATATTCGAGGGACGCCGCCTCGCCGTAATTCCGGGTCAGGACGACGGTCGAGGCCCGCTCGGCCTCGGGCAGGGACAGGTAGACCGCGGAGACATCCCTGGCTAGGCCCTCCCAGCCGAACATATCGGCGTAGAACTGAGGCAATTCGGACAGTTTTTTACCCTCGGGCGTCGAAGGCTTGATACCCAAGGCCGCGGAGTACCGAATGAACGTCTCGACCGGCAGGACGGGGACGGCCAAGGGAAGAAAAACAAGGGAGGAGAGGACGCTCAAGCCGGCGAGCGAGGCCGCGGCCCAGGCTCGCTTGCCCCGCGCGGCCCAGCGTTCGACGGCGACGCCGCCGGCGGCGAAGAGCATGGCATAGGCGGGGGAGAGGTATTCGGCCTTGCTGTGCGGATTGATGACGAGGACGGCGAAGGCCGCGACGTAGATGACGCCCAGGACCCGGCAGCGCCTCCCCTCCCGGCCGAGGAGAAGATAGAGAAGCCCCGGCAGCCAGATCAGGATGTTGACCGGATTGAGGTCGATGACCTGGCCCTTGAGGAAGTCCAGGCGCGTCAGGCCGGAGTATTTCCCGCCGCTGGCGTTGTGGATGAACTCGAGATGAGCCCAGCCGTGCGTCGCGTTCCAGATGATGTACGGGCTGAAAAGGGCGAGGGCGACGGCCGCGGCCGCGTACGGCCAGGGGGTAGCCAGGTGCTTCCTCATGTCCGTCAGCAGGAGCGCGGCGGCCAGCCCGGCCCCGAACCAGAGAAAATCGATCTTGTTGAGAAGGCCCAGGCCCATGACCAACCCGAGCAGGAGCCAGAGGCCGGGCCGGCTCCTCTCGACGATCAGGACGAGCAGGTAGGCCGCCAGCGCCCAGAAGAGCTGGGCGAAGGCGTTCATCTGGAAGATGTTCGTTTGACCGATGAGGGCCGGCGCCAGAAAAACGGCCAGGCAGGCCAGCGTGACGGCCGTGCGCCGCCCGCCGAGCCTGCGGCTGATGAGTCCCGCCAAAGCCACGGTCAGGGCGTGGGCGGCGGCCGGCAGGATGCGGATGCCGAATTGCGAGGCGCCGAACAGAGCCCGGCTCGCGGCCAGCAGGAACATCGCCAACGGCGGTTGGTCGACATATCCCGCCGCCAGCCGCTTGCTGCAGGCGATGTAGTAGTATTCGTCCCGGAAGATGCCGTAACCGCCGAAGGCGTTGACCAGGAGATGGAAGGCGAGGGCGGCGAAGGCGAAGCCGAGGATAAAAAAGAGGTCATTTCCCCTGCCAGGATTCTCCCCGGTTCCGCGCATGATCCCGCCTCCCCGAAAAGCGTTGGGCCCCATTATTCCCCCGGGGCCGGGCTTTTGTCAACCGCGGCCACTGCCGACAAATTGACCGGCGGGCGCGGCTGTGGTATAAGCCTCTTTGACATCAGAAGATCGGTCTTCCATGCAGACGACGACCGCCCGCCTCACGAACCTCTCGCCCAGGTATTGTCTTTCCCGCTCACGGGCCGGAGAGCGTCCGGCGGGCGTTCCGTTCAAGCGCGAACTTAATAAACTTTTTCGATAAGGAAGGATGGCAAGCATGAGCGACACAAAAATCAGCCCCGCGGACGGGAAGACGTTTTCCCGCCGCCAGTTCCTGAGCGCGTCCGCCGCGGCGGCGGCCGGCGTGATGGTCGTCCCGAGGCACGTCATCGGCGCCACGTCCCAGAGAAGGGCGCCGAGCGACACCCTGAACATCGCCTGCATCGGCGTCGGCGGCATGGGCCAGTCCGACACGCGGGGCGTCCGTTCGGAAAACATCGTCGCCCTGTGCGACGTGGACGACGAACAAGTCGCCAACCTCCTCCGGGTCGAGGATCTCGAGCCGAACGAAAAGGTCATGTACGAGAAGGCGGCGAAATACAGGGACTTTCGCCGCATGTTGGAGAAGGAAAAGGGCATCGACGCCGTCACCGTGACCGTCCCCGACCACAGCCACGCCGTCATCGCCATGGCGGCCATCAAGATGGGCAAGCACGTCTATGTCCAGAAGCCCCTGACGCACACGATCAAGGAAGCCCGGGCGCTGGCCCAGGCGGCCAAGGAGGCCAAGGTCGTGACCCAGATGGGCAACCAGGGCCATTCCAAGGAAGGCGCGCGCCTCATCTGCGAATGGATCTGGGACGGGGCCATCGGCAACGTCAACGAAGTCCATTGCTGGACGAACAGGCCCATCTGGCCCCAGGGCATCGACGCCCCCAAGGAGATCCCCTCCGTGCCTTCGACCCTCGACTGGGACGTCTGGCTCGGCCCGGCGCCCTTCCGCCCCTACCATCCCGCGTATGCGCCGTTCAGGTGGCGCGGCTACTGGGACTTCGGCACGGGCTCCCTCGGCGACATGGGCGCCCACATCGTCGACCAGCCGTTCTGGGCCCTGAAGCTCGGCGCTCCGACGAGCGTGCAGGCCAGCTCGACGCCGTTCACCAAGGATTGCTACCCCTGGGCCGAGGTCGTCACCTACGAGTTCCCGGCGCGCGGCGCCATGGGCCCGGTGAAGCTGACCTGGTGGGACGGCGGGCTGACTCCGCCGCGTCCGGCGGAGCTCGAGGACGGCCGGATGATGGGCGACGAGGGCGGCGGCGTCCTCTTCTGCGGCGACAAGGGCAAGCTGATGTGCAGCGTCTACGGCGAGAACCCGCGGCTCATCCCCGAGACCCGGATGCAGGAGTACAAGAGGCCGGGAAAAACCATCCCCCGCTCGCCCGGCATCCGCGAGGAATGGATCGAGGCCATCAAGAAGGGAAAGAAGTCGACGACGGACTTCTCGTATGCGGGCCCGCTGACCGAGGTCATGCTCCTGGCCAATGTCGCCGTCCGGATGAAGGAAAAGAACATGAAGCTTCTCTGGGACGGGGAAAAGATGGAGTTCACGAACATGCCGGAGGCCAATCAGTTCCTGCATTTCAACTATCGCCCCGGCTGGAGCCTGTAAAAAAACAAAGAGGGACTGCCCCCGCCGGAGGATAAACTCCGGCGGGGCGGTCCCCTCGATCGAGGTGACCGATGAAGACGCTTTCTCCCATCGTACTCTTCCTGGCCGCCGCCCTCCCGGTCGCGGCGGCGACGGCCCAGGACCAGTGGCAGATCCACGACCTCAACCGGCCCATGGCCCCGGTCGTCGCCCCGGGCCCGGCCGGGCCTCCCGTGCCCGCGCCCGCGGACGCCGTTGTCCTTTTCGACGGCAAGAATCTCGCGGGATGGACCGACGCCAAGGGGCAGCCGGCCCGCTGGAAAGTCGAAAACGGTTGTATGGAAGTCGCGCCCAAGACGGGCTCGATCCAGACCGTCCAGGCTTTCGGCGACTGCCAGCTCCACGTCGAGTGGATGGCCCCCTCTCCCGCCAGGGGGGAGGGCCAGGACCGCGGCAACAGCGGCGTCTTTCTCATGGATCTCTACGAAGTCCAGGTCCTGGACTGCTGGAACAACAAGACCTACGCCGACGGCCAGACCGCGGCCATCTACGGCCAATACCCGCCTCTGGTTAACGCCTGCCGTCCGCCAGGAGAATGGCAGACCTACGACATCGTCTTCCACCGGCCGCGGTTCGACAAGGACGGCACGGTCGTGGCCCCGGCCCGGATGACCGTCTTCCATAACGGCCTCCTGGTTCACGAATGCGCCCAGCTCACCGGGCCGACGGCCCACAGCGAGCGCAAGGCCTACACGGCGCACGCCGACAAGCTCCCCGTATCCCTGCAGGACCACAACCATCCCGTCCGTTACCGCAATATCTGGATTCGGAACCTGGAGTGATGTCTTTGCCCATGTCGCAGCCGGAAAGGGGAGCGCGCCGGGAAGGCCCCGGCGCTCGTGTTTGAATCCTGACGAAGGGGATGAACGAATGAAGAAGCACATGATCCTCACGGTCTGTGTCGTCGGCCTTTGCGCCGCGTTCGCTTTTGCCGCCGCCTCCGGGTCCGCCCAGACGGCCCATAAGCCGAAGACCGCCCTCGTCGTCTGGGGCGGCTGGGAGGGCCACGAGCCGAAGCAGTGCGTCGACATCTTCGCCCCCTGGCTCGAGTCCCAGGGCTTCAAGGTGGAAATTTCGCATACGCTCGATTCCTATCTCGACGTCGAAAAGCTCAAGACCCTCGACCTCATTGTCCAGATCTTCACGATGTCCACCATCACCTCCGAACAGGAGAAGGGCCTGCTCGAGGCGGTCAAGAGCGGCGTCGGCCTGGCCGGCTGGCACGGCGGCCTGGCCGATTCCTTCCGCTCCAACACGGAATACCAGTTCATGGTCGGCGGCCAGTGGGTCGCCCATCCCGGCGGGGTCATCGACTACGACGTCGACATCACCAAGCCGGGCGATCCGATCGTCAAGGGCCTCAAGAAGCGCTTCCACATGAAGTCCGAGCAGTACTACATGCACGTCGATCCCCTCGTCGAGGTCCTGGCGACGACGACGTTCAGCGGAAAATACGCGCCCTGGATCGAGGGCGTCGTCATGCCGGTCGTCTGGAAAAAACACTACGGCAAGGGCCGCGTGTTCTACACGTCGCTCGGCCACGTCTCGGCGGATTTTGACGTCCCCGAGGCCCGGGAGATCGTCAAGCGGGGGCTGCTCTGGGCGGCGCGCGTCATCGAATGACGGGGCCGCGCCCGGACGCCGCGCCAGCGAGGGAGGAACAGGGATGACGGAAAACCAGCGGTTGTCCGGGGATGAGGTCAAGCCGGTATTCTCGCCGTTCACGCTTTCGTTCGGCGCGCCCGTCGAGCGGGAGTTCATGGACGATTACCTGCGGAAGTCGCTGCGGCAGATCCGCGCGACGATCATCGTCGCCACCACCTTCTACTCCTTGTTCGGCATCCTGGATGCGGTCGCCGCTCCGGCGGCGAAGAATGCGCTCTGGGCCATCCGCTTCGCCGGCTTCCTGCCCTCGGGCATCCTCATGTACATCCTGACGTTCACGCCCTTTTTCCGCCGGATCTGGCAGGGCGCCATGGCCCTGTGGGGGCTTCTCGGCGGGCTGGGGATCGTGGCCATGATCGGCATCGTCCGGGGCGAGGCCCGGAATTCCTACTACGCCGGCCTGATCATGGTCTTCATCGTCCTCTACACCTGGAGCCGGGCGCGCTTCGTCTGGGCCACCGTCTCCGGCTGGCTGATCGTCATCGCCTACGAGATCCTGACCCTTTTCGTCAATCGCTTTCCCTCCGAGGTCGTCTGGACGCACAACTTCTTTTTCATCGGCTCGAACATCCTCTGCATGTTCGGCTGCTATTGGATCGAACGATACGCCCGGAAGGAATTTATCCTGGCCCGTCTCCTTCGCGAAGAGCAGGGGAAGGTGAGCCGGGCGAACCAGGAGCTGAGCGAGAAGAACGAGGATCTCCGCGCTCTCGCCGAGCTGGACGACCTCACCAGGATCCCCAACCGGAGGATGTTCGAGCAGGAGCTGAAGCGGAGTTGGCGCCGGGCCGCGCGCACGGGCCGGCCCCTGGCACTCCTGCTCTGCGACGTGGACGATTTCAAGGCCTACAACGACACCTGCGGCCACTTGGCGGGCGACGAGTGCCTGGTCAGGATCGCCCGGGCCGTGGCCGCCGCGGCCCGGAGGCCCGGCGATTACGCCGCCCGCTACGGCGGCGAGGAATTCGCCGTCATCCTCCAGGAAACGGCCATCGAAGGCGCTCAGCACGTGGCCGAGCGGGTCTGCACCGGCGTCCGCAGCCTGGCCATCTGCCACGCTCCGTCGGGGCCGGCGAAAGAGATCACCATCAGCGTCGGCGCCGCTTCCATCCAGCCGAGCCACGACCGCGAGCCGCAGGCCCTGATCAAGAAGGCGGACGAATGCCTCTACCAGGCCAAGGGGGAAGGCCGGAACAGGGTCGTCGTGGCCAAGATCTGATGTCGCGCCGGCGATGAAAATCAAGGTCCTCGGCACGAGGGGCGAGGTCGAGGAAAGCGCGCCCCGCCACTCCCGCCATTCGGGGCTCCTCGTCGACGGACGGCTGCTCCTCGACCTGGGCGAAAGGGAGTTCCTGGAGACGGGGGCCCGGCGCGTCTTCATCACCCATCTCCATCCCGACCACGCTTTTTTCGTCAGGAGCCCCGGGCCGCTCGGCGTGCCGGTGTACGCCCCGGAGACGCGGGCCGGCATCGCCGGGCTAAGGCTCTTCCCGGGCGAGATGGCTTACGGCGGATATCGCATCCGCGCCGTGCCGACGCATCACAGCCTCAAAGTGAAGTCCGTGGCTTACCTTGTGGAGAAGGGCGGTCAGCGCCTGCTCTACACGGGGGACATGTTCTGGATCAACAAGGAGTACCGGCCGCTCCTTGAGCGGCTCGACCTGGTCGTGACCGAAGCGAGCTTCCTTGTCAGGGGCGGAATGATCAGGCGCGACCGGGCCGCGGGCCGGGCCTTCGGGCACGCCGGCGTCCCCAATCTGATCGAGCTCTTCCGCGCCTGCACGTCGAATATCCTCTTCGTCCACTTCGGCTCATGGTTTTACGCGGACGCGCGCGCTTCGCGGCGGAAGCTCGAGGCGCTGGGAAGGCAAAACGGCGTCGCGGTCCGCGTCGGATACGACGGCTACGAGCTGGACCTCGGCGATTTGATTGGCGTCAGTTAGCCGGCGACGAGCCTGTGACCGCCAGCCAATAGACCGCACCTTCCGCTTTCCCGCCGATCAGGAAGAGCTTGGACTCCGGGATCTCGAAGGGCGCCGACACGACTCCCCAGCTCATCCCCGCGCCGATAGAGCCTCCACGGGCGCTCCAGCCCGCAAAGAAGCGGAGGCGGACGAGGATCTTGCCGTTTCCCGATGATAGGAATTCGGCCTGGACACTGTAATCCGACGTCCGTCCTTCGCCCCGGCTTTCCTCGAACCTCGTCTCGGCGCTGGGGTGATCCTTGTCGAAGACCAGTTCCAGCGATTTGACCTCCTCGACGTGGACCGTTTTGGCGGCCATGCCGCCGATTCCGAAAACGACCCTGTCGAGAATCGCCTCGGCGACGGCCCCCTTCGAAGCGCTGGCCGCCAGCTCCGTCGGGAAGAACAACGTGGCCCGCGGGAAGGCGGCCGTCACGTCGCCGTAGCCCTGGAGCTTGACCGTTCCCCCTCTACCGTCGGGCACAAGCGTTTCGAGGCTCTGCTCCCCGGGGATCCTGAAGACCCGGACGACAAGCCTGGCGTTCCGATCCGCCGCCGAGGTGCAAGGGGCGGCCTGGGCCGCGCCCCATAATCCCGCCAGTACGGCGGCCGCGATGATCCCGGTGCTTTTCCTCATGTTCGTTCCTCTCTGTTCGAGATTTTGACTGTCAAAGAGAATACAAGGATGTGCCGCGAAAATTCCGCGGAGGGAAATCTCATTCGTTCCGGGGAACGGAAAACACCTGAATGAAACCGGCGGTTTTGCCGGCACTGGCTTTTTTTCAGGGCGGGCGAATGCTTGCCGTTCGGACGTTATCTCATCCGGACCCAGGCGTCCCAGAGGTCCCGACGGACGAAGACGTCGAGGACGACCTCCGGCCGGAGGCCGTAGAAAGCCGATTGGTAGCCGTCGCCCAGCTTGCGCCCCGCCTCTTCAACGAACTCCGCCGAGGCGATGACCACGGCCGCCTCGCGGAGGTCGCCGGCCGAGGCCGCGTCCGTCCAGTACCCAACCCGCGAGAAGCGCCGGAGGGACCAGGGGAGAGGCCAGGTCTCGTCGGGCGGGGCCACGACCTTGATCAGCATCGCGGTGCCGTCCGGATGGCGGGCCGCCACCCCCTCCACGACCTTGACGAGTTTCAGGAAGTCCGGGCTCGTCTGGGCGTAGACGTACGGATTCGTCGGGTTGGCGTAATCGACGAAATTGGCCCGGTGGTCCTGATAGGCGAGGTTGAGGAATCCCGGAGCCAGGACGGCCAGGACGACCACCCGGACGATCCGGAACCGGCTCGTCCGCAGCAGCTGGCCGGCGCCGTTGCCGGCGAGGATGATCAGGCCGGCGTGGAAGGGCAGCATGTTCCAGGGTGTCTTGTAGGGGATGAGGGAATAGACGACGGCGGCGAAGAGCGTGAAGAAGAAGAGGAAGCGCACCAGCCGGGGATGGCCGTCCTTGCCCGGCTCGGAGCCGAAAGCGAAGATGCTGCCGGCGACGGCCAGGGCCGCGATGAAGGCCTCGCTCCAGAGCGGGCCGTTCCCGAAGCGGGAATAGAGAAGCGTCTTGAGGTAATAGGACCAGGGCTGGGTGTGGACTCCCGCCTGGCCGGCGCGGCTGAAATAGGTCCCGAAGGCCGCGACGGAATCGGCCAGGCCGCGGGGATTCTTCAGGAAGGAAGTGAAAAAAAGCCAGGCGGGCAAGAAGGCGGAGGCCAGAAAGACGGCCGCATGCGCGAGGACGGCGACCGGCCTCCAGGGCGCGCCGGAAGCCTCTTTCGGCCTCAGCAGGCGGTCGATGACGGCCGTCCCGGCGACGGCGCCGAAGAGGATGACGGATGTTTCCTTCGTCGCGTACATCAGGCCCGCGGCCAGGCCGGCCGCCGCCGCCCACCCCGTGGAACGGGTCTGGAAGTACCTCCAGCCGCAGGCGAGGAGCGCGACCAGGAAGAAAACGAGCAGGGTCTCCTGGATGTAAAAGCGGCTGTAATAGGTCAGGGCCGGCGAGATGGCCGCCAGGATCGCGGCGCAGACGACCGTCTCCCGGGCCAGGCCGCCGAGGAAAAGAAGGAAGAGGATGAGAAGGCCTGTCCCGAAGAGGGCCGGGACCAGCCTCAGCGTCGTTTCGGTCAGGGCGCCCGCGGAGGTGCCGGCCAGGACCCGGGCCAGCGGCAGGGTCAGATAGTAAAGCGTCGGGCCGTGGTGGTCGTTCGGATCATAGCGGTACTCCCCCCGCTCGAGCAGGGCGGCGAACTTGACCGCCTGGTTGGCCTCGTCATGGTGCATCGGCCGGAGGTCCAGGCGGACGGTCCGGAAGAGGAGGGCGCCGACGACGGCGCAGAGGAAGAGACCGCGGAAGGCCCTCTTTGTCATTTGGCGGGAAGGCCGTAGACCTCAACCTCCACGTAGTGGTTCATGTCGTTCGACGTGTTCCCGGCGCTGTACAGCCGGACATAGCGGGCCTTGACGCCCCGGCCGTCGAAGAGCTTGCCCTCGAAGGTCTCGATGTATTCCTTGTCCTTGCCGATGCCGAGGCCCGAGGTGTTGTCGTGGTCGTTGTTGTAGAGCGTCGTCACGCCGCTGATGAAATCCTTGTCGTCCGAGACCTGGGCGACGACGTCGCGGTAGACGCGGGCCTGGCTGTGATAGTGCCAGGCGACGATCGCCGACAGGGCCTGGGACTTGCCGAGGTCGATCTGGACCCACTGCAGGCCGGGTCCGAGCTCGACGTAGTAGCCGTCCTCGCCCGACTTCTTGCCGTCGGTGATGAACGAAAGCTCGCCGATGACGGGCTCCTTGTCGCTGGCGGTGACGGGCTTGCCGGCGGACAGCAGGACCGTTCCCACGGGGACCATGAAGGGGCCCCTGGGCTTGCCCGTGACGGGCTCGAGGTTGGGGGTGCGGATGTTTTTCGGCGTGCCCACGAACATGGGCTTGGGCAGCTGCAGCTTCAGGACCTCTTTCGCCTGGTCCTGGCCGGCCGGCGCGGCCGCCGGCAGGACGGCGATCAAGCCGAACAACGCGATGGAGATCGCGGCCGACGTTTTCTTCATGACAGGCTCCTTGTCTTTATCGCTGGGCGAAGACGTTCACAGGGAATATTTTACACTTTTTCCCGGAGATAATCACGAGGGCCCAGGTCCCGGGATGGCTCCGGCAGTACCGTCCGATGTCGGCGGCCGCCATGACAAAAAAGGCGGTGGAAAGGGCGTCGGAGACGGCCGCCGAGGGATGGGAAGCCCAGGCGGCCCGGTGGGCGGCGGCCGGACGGCCGGTGCTGGGATCGATGATGTGTTCGCCCTTGACCTCGGTCCCGGAGCCGCTCAAGGCCCGGTCGAGGAGCCGGAGCGCCCCGGGCCCGCCGGCGCGCGTCCAAGCGGAGGCGATGCCCACTGGCCAGCCGGGCTCCGCGGCGCGCGGCCCCGGCCCGATGCCCAGGACCGTGCTCGTGCCGCTGTGGACGAGGGCGTTCGCGACGCTCCAGTCCGCCAGGACCTCGCGAACCCTGTCCAGGGCATAGCCCTTTCCCACGGCCCCGAGGTCGAGGTCGAGGGGCGGGAGCTTTTTCCGGGGCCGGGCGGAGCGCCGCTCGATCTCGAAGCCGCCGGGGACCATCCCCATGCTGATGAGGCCGAGAAGATTCGGCGGAGGGAGGGCGCCGCCGGGCCCCGCGCTTTTTTTCGCCCCGCGGCGCGCGGCCCGTTCGGCCGCGGCCTGCAGGCCGCGGTAATTGACGTCGAACGCGCCGCCGGTCTCGGCCTGGACGCGGGCGGCCGTCGCCAGGACCTCGATTGTCTCGAGGCCGACCATCATCTTTTCGCCGGGGCGCAGGCGGCCCAGGCGGCTGATCTCGCTCGAAGGATCGAACCTGTTGAACAGGCGCTCGATGCGATCGATTTCGTCGAAAGCGGCCCGCGACGCCTGGCGGGCGTATGCCTCGGTCTTGCCGGCGATGAAGATCTCGAAAACGGTGGTCATCGCCTCGTGGGCGAAGCGATGCACCTCGAGATCCCGCCGTCGCGCCATATCCGCATTGTATCAATAAAGAACCGAGAGGGACAACCCGCCACTGTTGAAAAGGTCAGACAGGACCCGTCCGGCGGGGCTCAGGACGAGGATTTGCCGCCGAGCGGAAGTTCCTGGATGGATTCGGGCGCCGCGCTGACCTTGGCGGCGACGGCGCCGATGCCCTTGATGTCCTCGCCGGAGACGATGTGCACGTCGAGGAGGCCGTCGGAATGGAACCCGGTCCGCAGATAATTCATCTCGGCCAGCGCCAGGTTCCAGCCCTGGAGCCAGATCTCGAGATCCTTCCTCTGCTGGGGAGTTCCCTGGAAATGGAAGGCCAGCTTGATGGGGCTGGCCGGACTGACGCCGCCCGGCTTCGTCTCGCCGAAGATGTAGACGCCCCGGACTGCCCAGCGCTCGGCGTCGCAGTGGAAGGCGATCTGCTCGGCCATCCGCAGGCGCCAGACGGCGTGATCGCCCTCCTCCCGGTAGCACGGCTTCTCGTCGGCGACGGCCCGCAGCGCCGCCCCCGGATCGGCGAGCATGGCCACGGCCGTTTCCTGCTCGGCGTTCATCAGGACCCGCAGGACCTTCCCCCCGGCGGCCTGAGGGATATCGATCACTCTGAGCGTGTCGGACAGGCGGGCGAATTCGGGCATGAGTTCGGCCAGGCGGTTCGGCGACGAGAGGAGGAAGGTCTCGTTGAACTTCGTGCCGGCGTCGTCGGGGTAGAGGGGCAGGTAGCGGATTCCGGATTCGACGAGGTCCTGAAAGAAATGCGTGCCGAAGGAGACGTCGGGGACGTAGTTGCCCTTCTTGCGGGCGACCTCGATGAGCATGGCGCAGTTGTTGATCTCCGAATAGGTCACGCGGACGCCGAGCTTGATGTCGCCCCGGCTGCCCCAGCGTCCCGGTCCCATGAGGATGAACTGGCGCCGCGGCAGGATCTTGTTGAGTTTCCCCACGACCGTTCCGACCAGGGCCAGGTCCATGGGATTGGCGATCTCGCCGTATCTCTCAGGGTCGATGTAGACGATGTGGGTGATGTCGGCCACCTTCCCGTTGGAGATGTACCGGTTGGCCGTGAAGAGGATGTCCTCCTCGGGGATGCGGGAGGGGATTTCCATGGCCACGTCCTCGGCCGAATGGCTCTGGGCCCGGCACTGGAGAAGGTAGAAGTCCTGGCCGTCGGAAGCGAACTCGATGTCGACGGGGAAGCCGAGGGCCGCCTCCAGGGTCTTGAGGATGGCCTCGAGCTTGCCCATGAAGGGGCTGCCGGAGATCAGGCCGTCGAACGTGACGATGGGCTCGGATTTCCTGAAATCGGTGGCCAGCCCCATGGGCCGCTGCAGGACGCCGTCGCGGTACATGGAAATGACCTTGGGCAGGGCCGGGAAATCCCGGCCGAGCTCCCCGACGAGATCCGGGATCTCCAGGGTTTCAAACTTGTTCTCCTCGAGGTTGATGACGTCGATCTTCTTGGGGGAATAGCGGACGACCTCGTCGAGCGAGACGTTGACCCGGAGATTCGGCTGGCTCGGGGCGACGAGGATGGGGTAGTCGTCCGAGACGCGGTCCACGGCCCGCGTCCCGAGCCCGGGGACGAGGCGCAGGAGGCCGTCCTCGCGCCGGATCCGCGGCGACCAGCGGAACTCGTTCCGGCTGAAGGCGACGCCGGCGTAGGCCGGGAAGAAATACTTGCCCGCCTGCTTGCCGACGACCTCCTGGATCATGATGCCCATCTCTTCGTAGAAATCGAGGAGGCCCCGCTCGGCCCGGTACTGGATGGGGTCGGGGCTGAAGATGGAGCAGTAGACCTCGGCCACGGCGTCGAAGAGCGCGTCCAGCCGTTCCTTCCTGTCCCCCTGGTTGGCCAGGAAGAGGCTCTTGTACTTGCCGGCGAAGGCGGTGCCGAGCCGGTCCTCGAGGAGGCTCGAGCTGCGGACGATGAGCGGCACCTCCCCGAAGTCGTCCAGCGCCTGCGACAGGCCCTTGACCATCTCCTGGGGGAAGGAGCAGTTCTTGAAGACCTGGACGAGATGGGGATACTCCTGCCGGATCTCCTCGATGTCCTTGTATTTCTGCTCGATGACCTCGTCGAGGTCGTTGTGCCGGAGGAAAGCCATGATGCCGTCGGAGGTGATGTACCAGGTCTTCGGCGTCTTGATCTCGCCGATGCCCTCGACGCGGCGCCGGGCCTGCCTGAGAATCCGGCTGGCCAGGAAGAGCCCCGCGCTCTTGCCGCCGAGCTTCCCGTGACTGCCCGTGGGGAAGATGATCCGCTCCATGAGGCCGAAGAAATCCTCGAGGTCCACATACTTCTTGGCGACATTGATGAACTCGAGCTGTTCGGTGAAAAATCTTCGGATCAGGGCCACCCGGACGCTGTTGGCGGTCGCCCGGGGCAGTTGGAGCCCCTCGGGGGCCAGGCGCTGGTAGCGGCGGATGGATTCGAGGACCTCGCCGAGCGAGGCGTAGACGTTCTCCAGGGCCTTGACCGTCGCGCTCGACCGGTCCTCGTTGACCCACTTCTGGATCCGCCCCATGATGTCCTCGTCCGACAGGTTGGCCGAGGCGATCCGGAACGTTTCGTCGCTGAGCTTGATGAACCGGTCGAGATTGCCCCGTTCCTGGGGGGCGTTGGCTTCGCCGAAGACGCCGTCGGCCTCCCGGTCCTGGCCGAATTGCTGGAGGAGCGAGCGGGCCTCGGCCACGCCCCGCCAGCCCAGATAGTTCATCATCTTGCGCGAGACGCGCATGAACAGGTTCTGGTCGGTGTTGCGGAGGAGGTCCAGGGCGATGTGCCAGCCGGCCTTTTCGCTGCTGATGCTCGTCCGGTCCCCGTTCATCTCCTTGAACATCTGGCTGAGCCGCTGGTGGAGGACGAAATGGCCGATGCGGTCGGCGATCGTCTGGATGAGCTTGACCTCTCCCTTGAGGAACGGCCCGCAGTCGCTTTCGGGGGTCGGCCGCTTGTAGGAGACGCAGAGCCGTCCGGCGGAAGCGTCCTGGACGCGGATATCGGCGCAATGGAGGTGGGGCGTTTCCTCGAAATCGGGGGACTCGTAGGTTTCGCCGCCGTAGGTGATCTGGACCTGGCAGCAGTCGGGGAATTGCCAGCCGGGGGGGATGGCCTCGATGATGAGCCGCAAGACCTCTTCCACGGGCCGGTCGAACCGGCTGAGGATCTCTTCAACCCTGTAGAGGCAGCTGAGTTCCTTGGCGCGCTCGTGGAGGGTGGAAAAGAGGGTGTTGACAGCCGCCGCAGGCCGTTGGTTGCTCATCAGGCCCCGTCACACCTCCACCGTCTTGCCTTCCCGCCGCGAAAAAAGGAACCCTTCCCCCCGGGCGGGCCGGGGGGAAGGGATTCAAAACAAGCCTATCTTAGACCCAGCCGCGGTCTTTGCAAGCGTTGGCGACGCGGCTGACAGCGATGACGTACGCGGCGTCGCGCATGTAGAGCTTGCGGGTCCGGGCGAGCTCGGAGACGGCCAGGAAGGCCGCCGTCATCTTGTCGTCGAGCCGCTTGAGGACCTCTTCCTTGGTCCAGAAATAGTTCTGGTTGCACTGGACCTGCTCGAAATAGCTGCAGGTGACTCCGCCGGCGTTGGCCAGGAAGTCGGGGATGACGAAGATGCCGCGCTTCTTGATGACCTCGTCGGCCTCGGGGGTCGTCGGGCCGTTGGCGCCTTCGGCGATGACCTTGACCTTGGGGCCGATCTTCTTTGCGGTCTCGGCGTTGATCTGGTTCTCGATGGCCGCCGGGATGAGGATGTCGACATCCTGTTCGATCCAGGCGTCGCCGGGCAGGCGCTCGTAGTCGAGGGACGCGGCCTTGTCCTTGTCGATGCCGCCGAAGCGGTCGGTGATGGCCTGCAGTTCCTCGAGATTGATGCCGTTCTTCTTGACGTAGGTGTAGGAGGTCTGGTCGTGCTGGTCCCAGCAGGAGACGCATACGACCTTGCCGCCGAGCTTGGTGTAAAGCTGGATGGCGTACTCGGCGACGTTGCCGAAGCCCTGGACGGCCGCCTTCGTTTTTTCGATGGGGATCTTGAGCTCCTTGAGGGCTTCGCGGAGCGTGTAGACCAGGCCGTAACCGGTGGCCTCGGTCCGGCCGAGCGAACCGCCCATGCCCACCGGCTTGCCGGTGATGAAGCCGGGGTACTTGGCGCCGTGTATGACTTCGAACTCATCGAGCATCCACAGCATGTGCTGGGGGCTGGTCATGACGTCGGGGGCGGGGACGTCGGTGAGAGGGCCGACGTTCTTGGCGATCTGGCGGATCCAGCCGCGGCAGAGGCGTTCCTGCTCCCGGGCGCTGAGGTCGTGCGGGTCGCAGATGACGCCGCCCTTGCCGCCGCCGAGCGGAATATCCACCACGGAGCACTTCCAGGTCATCCACATGGACAGGGCCCGGACCGTGTCGATCGTCTCCTGGGGGTGGAAGCGGATGCCGCCCTTGCACGGCCCGCGGGCATCGTTGTGCTGGCAGCGGAAGCCGCGGAACACGCGGACGCTGCCGTCGTCCATCCGGACGGGGATCGAGAAGTGATATTCCCTGAGGGGCTGCCGGAGCAGGTCCCTGGTGGGTTGGTCGAGCTCGAGAAGGTCCGCGACGCCGTCAAACTGTTTCTGGGCCATCTCGAAGGGATTGAACCCTTTGGTTGCCATGAGAAAACTCCCTTCTATTAAGGAAATATGATGGCATGCAAAGATGCATCAATATCGCGCCTGGGCGAAATACAATTATATAGGGGTATAGGGGATTATTCAAGGGTCGAGGGCCGGGGCCGCCCGGCCCTCGAACGTGCCTATTCTACCGGCTGGGCGGTTACTTGACCGCGGGAGCGGCGGCTTTCGACGCGTCGTAACGGCGGATGACTTCGTCGGTGATTTCGAGAGTGGGGGTCCAGTCGACAATGCCGCTCGACGTCAAGTCGAAGACGAGGTCGTAGGCTTTTTCCTTGCGCAGGGCCTGGATGATAACCATCATGTCCTGCTGGGCCTTGGCGACGAGATTATTGCGGAACGTCGTGAATTCGCGGGTGGCGTCCTCTTCGTAGCGCTTTCCTTCGGTCGTCTTCTGGTCGATATCGGCCTGGATCGCCGCGAGGGCGCTCGCGGTCATCGTCAGCCGGCCCGTGTTGAGCTTGCTGTTCAGGGCGCTGATCGAATCCTGGATCTTTTTGAGGTCGCTCTTGATCTTCGCGTCCCTCTCCTGGAATTGGGCGACGATCCTCTTGCCTTCGACCGATTGATCGAAGACGCGGGCGGAATTGACGACGGCGACCTTGAGCGCCTGCTGGGCGAAGGACGGCGCGGCCGCCGCCAGGATGAGGCCGATGGTCAAAAGAATGCTGAAACCTGCTTTCCTCATGAAAACCTCCTCTTCTTCATGCCTATAAAACCCGTTTTCGCGGGAATCGTTACGTTTGTCGTCCGGTCCGAGGGGGGCCGAAACCTCTCTCATCATCCCGAACAACCGAAGCATAATACCATAAATTCGGGATAATTTAGCGGTCCTGAAAAAAATTATTGATATACGATAAATATTTCTTGACAATCGATAATCAGCTGTATATATTGATTATCGATAAACAGTAAAAGGGAGGATCAAATGACAGAAAAGGCTGTTTTCAAGGCTGCGCCGGCCGTCAAGGCGCTCCGGATCGTGCTCATCACGCTGGTCGTCGTTTACGGCATGGTCTTAGTTGGTTGCCTCGTCTTTATGGCCAGGTTTTTTCCTTCTCTCGCTAAGCTGCCTTCCGGATTAACTTTCTTAGGCACGGTCAGTTTTCTTTTTGACAGATTTCTGCCCGGGGTGATTTACTTTTTCATAGCCTACGGTATCTTCAAACTCATCAGCCTTATTTCCCGAGGCGAGCCTTTTAGCCCCGCAAGCCCTCGTTATATCCGCAGGATCGGCTACGCGGTTCTTTGCTTAGCCGGCGTCAATGCGATCGTCAATGCCATCGCCGCCTTCACCTCGCCAACGGGCTTGCTTTCGAGACCAGGAATATTGTTGCTTTCAAAACCAGTAATCTTGGCTCTTTGCGGCGGCCTGAGCACGCTGCTCCTAGGCTTTGGGTTCCTGGTCATCGCCAAGGTCCTTGAGGCCGGCGTCGCTCTCAAGCAGGATCAGGACCTGACCGTCTGAGGTGGATCATGCCCATAATCGTCAATCTCGACCTGATAATGGCCAGGCGGAAGATATCGCTGACCGAGCTCTCGGAAAAGGTCGGCATCACCATGGCCAACCTCTCGATCCTCAAGCAGGGCCATGCCCGGGCCATCCGGTTCTCGACGCTCGAGAGGATCTGCGAAGTCCTGGACTGCCGGCCCGGCGATCTGCTGGACTTCAAGAAGAGCGAATGAAGACGTGACGTCGAGGGGAGAACATTGCCCAGCGGGAAGAAGGGGACAGTCCCCCCCCGGAGGGGATTGTTCCTCTTCATATTCGGCGGCTTATGATTTCCGCGTGAATTTCAACACGCACTCCAGGCACTCGGGATCCTCGTACGTGATCTCGAGCGTCCAGTCGGCGGCCGCGGCCCGATCCTGCCAGATCGTCTCGAAGATCCGGCGGTAATCCTCGAACGCGATTTGCCCTTTCAAATGTCCCGCCCGCTTGTACAGGGCGAAAAACTGGGGCTTGAGCCGGACGACGGCCTCGCGGTCCGAGAGCGCCTCGAGAGTCAAGGCATTTCCCCTCAAGCGGCTCTGCTCCCAGCCGAGATAGAGGATGAAGGCCCTCTCCGGAGGGACAAACGGGACCCAGGTCTTGGCCGCGAGATAATAGCCCGCCCCGTCCCGCAGCAGGTTGGCCAGATAATCTTTTCCCTTTTCCTTGGCCAAAACGCGGTGGAAGTACACCATCAGGGACCAGTAGTTCTCCTCGCGCTGCCAGGCCTTGGTTTCCGCGGGCAGGTCCGGGAATTCCGAGGCGGGGAACTTGTTCACCTGGTCCAGGCGGATGAAGATGTTCTCGACGTGCCGGTAGTACCAGCGGCCGCCCTCCTTGAGCAAGGTGAAGCAGAAGTCGCTCTTCGTCTGTCCGCCCCACGTGAAGGTGACGACGTAGTGGACCTGGCTCCCGACGGGGAAGACCTCGGGATTGTCCCATTCTTTCCAGGATTTCAATTGGTCGTGCCAACCCTTGAAGTCCGCGAGCTGCTTCAACAGGACCTCTTTGGTCATCCCTTCATAGGGCCGAATCATGTCCGCCGTCATCGCGCCGCCCTTGACCGCGGCCACGAACTCCCTCCAGATGACCGGATCATCCTGGCCGCAGGCCCGCCGCGTCCCGGACAACGCCAGCAAGGCAACAACCGCCGTCAAGAATTTCGACTTGGTCATGCCGCCCTCCGCCCGGAAGATCCGCAGAAACGCTGAAACCGACCCGAAACGTCCGGGATTCTAACCGAACGCCGGCGGAAAGACAACAGGACGGACGCCCGGCCCCGGGATTTGACAAGATTATATGACTAGAATACAATAATAGTCATAAGTCACCATGAGACATATCGCCAAGCGTGACGACATCCGGGACCTGATCCTCGACGCGGTGGACGCCCTCCTGGCCAGATACGGCTACAAGAAGATGACCATGGACGACGTGGCCCGCGAGGTCGGCATCGGCAAGGGCACGATCTATCTCCACTTCCCAAGCAAGGAAGAGCTCGTCCTGGCCCACATCGACCGCATCGCCGAAAGGGTCGTCGCCGGGCTTCGGGCGATCGCCGGCTCGCCCGGCCCTCCCGCCGAACGCCTCCGCCGGATGCTCCTCCTCCGCGTCCTCTTCCGTTTCGACAGCGTCCTCCACTATTCCCAGAACCTCAGCGATCTCCTGTCGTCGATCCGGTCGGCCCTGCTCATCCGCCGCGAGTCCTATTTCGTCCAGGAGGCCAAGATCTTCGAGGACGTCCTCAGGGAGGGCGTCCGCTCCGGGAGACTCGATTGTCCCGATCCCCGGACGGCCTCCCTGGGGCTCATCCAGGCCACGAATTCCCTGCTTCCATTCAACCTGTCGGCCGGCGAGCTCGGCCGCAGGGAAGAGGTGAAGGAAAAAGTCACGCGCATCACCGACCTGCTCATCAAAGGCCTGCTCGCCCGTCCGCGCCGGCCGGTCCGGCGACCGCGCGCATCGGCGTGATAGCCTTCTTCAGGGCTTGAGGAGGCCCAAGATGTTCCGAGCGACATCGTCATCCATCGATATGAGGCGTCGCCGCGCCTTTATTTTAGAGGAGGAAAAATCATGAAAAAAGCGATGCTGATCGCGTTGCTGATCCTGATCTTCGCGCTGTGCGCGAACGCCCAGGCCAAGCCGGCGCCCGCCAAGGTGAAGCCGGCCCTGCTGGTGATCGACATCCAGAACGCCTACCTGCCGCGCATGGACGAGAAGGACGTCAAGCGGGGCATGCCGAGGATCAATTACGTCATCGACCTGTTCCGCGCCAACGGCTTCCCGGTCATCCGCGTCTATCACACCGATCCAAAATCCGGGCCGGCCGTCGGCAGCGAGGCCTTCGAATTCCCGAAAACGACGGCCGTTAAAACGGACGATCCCAGGATCGTCAAGAATTTTCCCAACGCTTTCAAAAAAACGAACCTGGACGGCCTGCTGAAGGAAAAGGGCATCAACACCGTCTTCCTCTGCGGCCTCAGCTCCACGGGCTGCGTCCTGGCCACCTATCACGGCGCCCTGGATATGGATTATGACATGTTCATGGTCAAGGGCGCCCTGATCGGTCCCGACGCCACTGTGACCGGCCACGTCGAGGACATCTGCCGCACCATCGACTACTGGTCCCTGAAACTGCTTCTCGA
>Ga0315282_10006298_pt1 | contig 19938 bp, 24 predicted proteins | sample YL17G07_20_MG_FD_203693 | JGI IMG/M metagenome (GOLD analysis project Ga0315282, IMG submission 203693) | Sediment microbial communities from Yellowstone Lake, YNP, Wyoming, USA - YL17G07_20 | ecosystem: Environmental > Aquatic > Freshwater > Lake > Sediment | place: USA: Wyoming | collected... | reverse complement strand
TAGGCAGCCACCGTTAATCGCCGACCCACCATGTAAGGCGCGGCCAGAGGCAGGGCGATGAGGATCAGTAGAACGAGCACTTTCATTCGAACGCCGAGCCCAAGAAATGCTACAACCAGCAAGCAAACGCCAACTATGATTATGATCTTGTTCACTCCAAATTCCGGGATCAGAACAAAGACGGTTAGGAAGGTTCCAACAATACTTCCGAGAGTTGAGAGAGCGTACAGGTTACCGGACGCTACGCCCAGCCCTTCCACGGTTCGGGCTGCAAGGCGTATTGCGTACGGGGAGACCATTCCAAGCAGGACGCTTGGTGGACCAAGGAGAATTACAACAGCCAGTAATGGCGAATATCGCTCACCAAGATTCAACCTAACCATAAAATCCATGACGGGCGGCGCGCTTGTCGGTAATGCGAGAACAAGCACGCCAGCCCCGAAAATCAGAATCGAGAGAGTTTGCAGGAATGGTTTGCGATCCGCCAGCTTTCCACCTAGATAGTATCCACCACTGAGCGCCGCCAGAACTACGCCAATGAGGCTGCCCCAAACAAAGATAGAGTTGCCGAACACGGGCGCGAGTAATCTGCTTCCAAGAAGCTCCAGTGCCATAACAGCCGCGCCTGAAACGAATACGGCGAGGAGGAGGCGTAGCTGATGGTCCATCGATAGTCGAGATTAAACCAAATCGTGCCGCTAATAAACCATCAATTTGGCTTGCTCGCGCGAGGCCATGTCGAGAAGTGTAGGCTATGAAAACTGTCCCACAGGTGTTCGAATCCTGTCATACATCGTGACACCCCCCCTCTAGGGGGGGTACCCCTAACTTGATTAAATCTAAGGGTTGTAAGCTACGGAAAATAAGCAGCAGCCAACTCTGCTTGTGTGTCATCAACAGTACAACAGGGCTCAAGGTGCGCAAAATGGTTCAGATTGTTGTAACCTATGATGCTGAGGACGTGGAGCGAAAGATTCTGAATGAAGCCCTCGGCGAGATTGCCCGTTTAGTCTTTCTTGTCGATCTGAGGCCAGATGAGCGGGCGAAGGCGCTGGCATCAGCCGATATTCTCCTATCCTGGAGCCTAAAACGGGAGCTGCGACCAGAAGAATTCACCATTATTGCCAAGGTTAGAATGGTTCAGCTACTCTCCGCAGGCGCGAATCAAGTTTCCTTCTCCCAATTGCCAACGGGTCTCATGGTTGCAAGCAATGTTGGCGCCTATGCTGAACAGATGGCGGAACACGTTCTAGCTATGATCTTGGCGTTGGAGAAGCATCTGATCGATCGCTACAACAAACTCAGAAAAGGCGAATTTGACCAAGTCAACCCGAATCGCATGCTACGCGGATCCTCCTGCGCCATACTGGGCTTTGGCGGAATCGGGAAAGCCACAGCACGACTCCTCCGCTGTTTTGGCGTGAGGATTTATGCAATAAACAGAACTGGAACGACCACTGAGCCCGTGGAGTTCATTGGAACCACGAAGGATTTGGAGAAAGTGCTCCGATTGGTAGATATCGTAATCATTTCCCTCCCACTAACAAACTCAACACGAGGGCTCATCGGAAAACATCAGTTAGATTGGATGAAGGATGATGCAATACTCATCAACGTGGCTCGCGGAGAAATAGTCGACGAAGCGGCGCTGTATGAAAAGCTCAAGTCACATTCGAATTTCATGGCGGGGATAGATACGTGGTGGAGTGAACCGCACAAAGACGGCCAATTTCGAACCAACTATCCCTTCCTGGAACTCCCGAACGTCATAGGTTCCCCTCACAACTCCGCCATCGTACCCGACGCGATGCTCAACGCTACGAAACGTGCGGCCGAGAACGTGAAACGCTTCCTGAATGGAGAACGTCCAATCGGGATCGTTGGAGACGACGCACGCTAGAGGTTGAGTAATGTAACGATTTCCGCTGCTATTCTAGCTAATTCGATTTCCAACTCGTGGAGGTTTGGTTTAGATAGTCTTTGGCTCGCTTCGTCTAGGAATTGCTTGGCGTCCTTTTGATATTGATCAACAGCTGGTTTCAGTATGTCCTTGTGGCTGTGGATCCATTTCTTTGTCTCAGAGTCGAGGTCGGTCGGAAGGCTGGCCAGATCGGTCAAAGCGTCGTCGACTTTCTGCTTCAAGTCAGTGATGTGTTTGGTGAGATGCCCACTAGAGATTGAGGTTATGCTTTCGTCTTGAAGAAATCCGTCCAGTCTATGTTTGTAGTGCTCCATTATGCGCTTCAGAAGTTGACGATCAATGGCCATGCCGCATAGTATGTGGTTGCATGAACAAAAAGTAACTGCCTTACACAGAAACGTAGTCTGTAGCGTGGAGAATCGTCACACGATTTGACTAGAGGGACACACGATTTCAGCAGATTCCCATATCATCGGGATTGTGCCCGGTTCAATGTTGGATAAGCGTAACTATTCGACCGTTGACTCTGAAAGCGTAGGGTTATTAGTCATGGAAGCCTAATGAGTGCACAGTTAGTTGCGTCTTTCGTTGTGCTTTTGACCTTCTGGAAGTAACTTGCGGGTTAAGCGTCCGGTGGAAGTCGTAGCTTTGATATCAAACAAACGTGAGCATCATGAATGTTCAACCTCGAATTGGATACGTGAGCACCTACCCACCACGCGCCTGCGGATTAGCAACCTTTACGAGGGATCTCGCGCGAGCCGTGCTGATGCGAGGTCATGTGGACCGTAACCTCATAGTCGCGATAGATGAAGACGGAACCCGTTACTCTGACTCTAACGTCAAGTGTATAATCAACCAACATGACCGAAAAAGCTACCTCACTGCGACCAATTTCCTAAACGACTCGGATGTAGACGTTGTAAGCCTCCAACACGAGTTTGGAATATTCGGTGGAGACTGGGGTGAATACGTCCTCGGCCTTTGCAGAAACATTAGGGTGCCACTCGTTTCAACGTTCCACACCGTACTCCGAAGGCCACCTGAAAAGGCACGACGAATAGTGAACGAAATCGCCAAAATGAGCACGACTGTAGTAGTAACAATAGAATCCGCCGCTAGACTCCTTGAGAAATACTCAGGCGTGGACCCGAATAAGATCACTGTTGTCCGTCATGGCACAGCCCTACCGGATCACGTGCGAAGAGATTACGCAAAACGTCATCTTGAACTTCAGAAACGAACCGTACTTGCAACCTCCGGGTTGATCAGCTCAGGGAAGGGCATAGAATACGCAATCAAATCATTGCCTTACTTGGTGAAAGAAAGACCGGAATTGCTCTACTTGGTCCTTGGCGAGACACACCCTGAGGTTAAGAAACACGAAGGCGAAGCCTACCGCAACAGACTAGTCTCTTTAGCTAAGCGACTGAGGGTCGAACACAATGTTCGTTTCGTAGACCGGTACTTACCGGACGATGAGCTCTCGCTTTACCTTCAAGCAGTCGACGTATACCTGGCACCTTACTTGGGTAAGGATCAAGTTTCTAGCGGAACCATCACGCTCGCCCTTGGTCATGGGAAGGCGGTTGTTTCAACACCGACAATATTCGCAAGGGAAGTCCTCTCCAATGAGAAAGGATTATTCTGCAAGTTCGCAGATGCACGTTCATTAGCCGAGTCTGTTCAACACATACTCGGCGATATACCGCTCCGACGAAGATTAGAGTCGAACGCGTTCAAATATGGGCAGGAAGTGGGATGGACACGGGTCGCGGATCAATATGGTGACATTTTCAGATCTGCAATGCGAGTTGGGAGAACTGTCTCAGAAACTGCTACAATCAGTGAAACTTGACCATCTCCTCGCCTTAACGGACCATAATGCGGTTCTGCAACACGCAAAATTCTCCGTTCCAGCTCGAAGGGAAGGATATGCGGTTGACGACAATGCTCGGGCATTAGTATTTGCGGCAAGGGCACAGATGCTATGGCCCAGTGAAAGACTTTCAGACCTCCAGCGCAAATTGATCAGTTTCCTACTTCTCATGCAATCTGAAAACGGTCAGTTCCATAATCTCATGGATTTCTCGCAGAGAATCATCGATCAACCTGCCGATGGAGACCATTTGGGCCGTTCAATCTGGGCAGCTGGCGTAGTCATGAACTCGAATTTGTCGAATGGAATGAAGGCCTCTGCCCGTCTCATATTCGACCGCGCATTGCCTTGGGCTAGAGCGTCCATATCCCCCCGAACAAAGGCCTACAGTTGCCTGGGTCTAGCCGAGCGACTCCAAGCCGAAGCAGAGGATAGTAACTTGAAGGCGAACCTGAAGGAGTTAGCTGACAACTTGCTCGGAGTGTACAGCAGGAATCACGCTCCAGACTGGAAATGGTTCGAAAACATTCTATCCTATGACAACGCACGCCTAAGCCAAGCATTACTTGCCGCATACCAATCGCTTGGCGAGCAAGCATATCTCGACGCGGCCAAAGAAAGCTTACAGTTCCTCGAGAACGTCACAACAATCGACGGAACCTACGTGCCTATTGGAAGTAAAGGTTGGTATGTCAAGGGTGGACAGAGAGCATTATACGATCAACAGCCCATCGAGGCTGGAGCTATGATCGAGGCGACAGCACTCGCCTACAAGCTCACTCAGTACGCCCATTATGAGAACACACTGCGTCAAGCGTTGGGGTGGTTTCTTGGCGCAAATACGAAATCCGCTAGTGTCTATGATGGTGCGACAGGCGCCTGCCACGACGGCATAACCCCCGAAGGCCTAAACGAGAACCAGGGCGCCGAATCTACCGTTTCCTTTCTCCTTGCCGCAGAAACGTTCGTTGAATACTTCACTCAATGACGACAACGCTTCAGGAAAATTGCGAGTCCTTGACCAAGTCGTCAAGGAATTCGTCGAGGGGCGTGCTCGCAACGCAACAGACCTTGTCCGCTCCACCGTAATAGGCCAACAAATGTCCATCCTGAACAACTGCACCATCTGGGAAAATCACATTTGGAACAACACCCTGCTTCTCGAACTCCATCTCCGGCTCAAGAATAGGCTCCTTGGTGCGCGCCAAAACTTTCCTCGGTTCCTGCAAATCAAGAAGAACGGCTCCAGCGCGGTACGCACGGTCGACGCTGACACCATGGTAGAGCACAAGCCAACCACGATTCGTCTTGATAGGCGGCGGTCCGACACCGACTTTCCTTTTCTCCCAAGGATGTGTGGCCCTCATGACCTCATAGCTCCGGAAATGCTTCAGGTATTCCTTCCAGAACGCTCGCGAGTAATTAAGCGCCTCAAAACTATCGAAGTAAGCAATCTGCACGTTCGACTCAAGCCGGTGCAGCATCGCAATTTTTCCATTAATCCTCTCAGGAAACAGAACGCAATCCTTGTCATTACGATCCGGCCCAACTAATCCATGCTTCTCGAAATGCAGGAAATCTTTCGTTGAAGCCAACGCTATACGCGGCCCTCGCTTGGAAAAGGCAGTGTACGTAACGTAGAAGGTCCCGTCGACACGGGTGATGCGCGGGTCTTCGCAACCGAACTCCTCCCAGTCGGCGGACGGTTCGAGAACGGGATCTGAAGAGCGGAACGATATCTCTGTGCCGTTCAATGTGCGCGCGTATCCCAAGCGCGAGACTCCGTTGGCATCTACAGCACGGTAGAGTAGTTGAATCGATTCTCCTGTATCAATTGCGCCAGGATTGAAGGTGCCACCAGCTTCCCAATCCTTATCTTGTCTCGGAGCAATGATGGGGTTTCCTCCGAATCTTGTGAATCTCAGCAATGCCCTTGCCCCTACCTTAATCGATGAGTGCTGGCGAACAGTGGAAGAAGGCGAGCTACTGGCTCTCTTGTCTGCCGCGTCGATTGTAGCGGCCGTACCATGTGATTGTTCCTTTGGTCCAATAGGCGGGCGGCTTGGGTTTCGGTTTTGAGTGGATCTTCTGCAATTTCAAGCATCCCTATTGAGACTTCCCGTGAGACAAGCGGATTCAGAATCGCGATCGCGGCAGCGGATCCAGAATTCACTGAGCACCAGTATAGGTCCGTCCCTCTTAAGAGGGTGTGTCGGCTATCGCCTACCGGGCCTTGATGGGCGTTTTCCCATAGTCTCATCACGGGGTGGGGGCGGCTTGCGGTCGATCATCATTACTTCACCACGGGGCGTAACGTTTGCATCAAATTCCTGCTTGTCGCCTTCTACAGTGACGTAAGTTCCCTTAACCGTCCACATGCCTTTCTCGTCTGGACCTTTCGCTTCTTCATCTATCATGATCGACTCGATTTTCCTATGCCGGGACCGCGTACCAACTATGTATTTCCTTACCACGCTCTTTGCGTCATCAGCACTTGCTATGCGCAATCCTGGTCAACTCTCCTCTATGTTAGACCAAATGAAGTTAAGGCTTCACATTTGGGAATTGGGACAACTCTCGCGTATTTGCAGGGCTTCGGTCACAGACTGTTTACCTAACCCGACCGTTCGACTTGCCCATTCTGCCTGCCATCTTCTTTCGTTTCTTTTGCCATTCAGCTCTGGTCAACTCAAGGTCCACCTTATTCATTCAGGCGAGCAAGCAGAAGAACCTTTCTCGCGTGGCGTCTGAGGAATTACCAGTGCAGCTCGAAAATAAGGTTTGAGAAAGGAGGAGTACGGAGCAGATGCTCCGATATTTCTATTGGACTACTTCCGCAGTTGCGAATCTTGGTCCAACGGAATTGATTTTAACCTTCACATGGTCGCCAGGTTTGGTTTGTGGAACGAAGACTACGAAGCCTTCGATTCGAGCGACTCCGTCGCCGCGACGGCTGACTTCTTTGATGTCAAGCTCGTATTCCTTACCTTCCTCAACTGGCTTGTTGAAGGAACGATCAAAGCTCATTCAGTTCACCTCGTTCAGTTCGTTCAGCTAGTTCTTCGGGAGAAAACTCAGACGCCAACGCGATTGGTTACGGTAGGACGTTCGGTTCAGCCCGTATACCTAACTTACCACGAACCACTGCCCCGAGCCTAATAAGGTTCACCTCGCAGACTCGCGCATCCGGTCACGTATGCAAAACGACAGGACCGCGAATTATCATTATCGATTCCGGCAATGTTAAGACAAGGCTGGTCCTACACCCGAGTGGAGAATGTGCGGATGGGAAGAGCTAGGCAGGTAAAGAAAAAGAAGAAACCGAAATAGACTCACTCTCTAATTTCTTGCTACGGTAGGATCATGCTGGCATCTCATAGCGTTGATGAATACAGAAAACTAGGACGCAATCGACCCCCAAGAAAGTGGGGAATGACCACGCTACCTTGTATCATGTTGGCGTCGGCGGTTCACTTCCTCAGTCAGCAATGCGGGTGTGCGTCGCCAATACCAGTAACTACTTTTCAAAAACGTCTCACCGCCGAAGAATAACACATTCGTCCCTCTAAGTGGAGAATTATGTGACTGCGGCATATCAAGGCACCGTAAACGCGCGGTTCTCGGAGAAACAGCAACGTTTTGAAGCGTTTATCTGACGCAAACTCGGGTTTTGTCACCTCTCTTATTACAGGCGGTACGATTATTCATGATTGAGAACCAATTCGCCGTATCTTTGCATGGAATATGGCGCGCCCATTGTTGCTCCGAGACCATGTTCTTCGCGCGAAGTGTTCCGGACTGGATGTCGTTAAGGAATGAGTTTGAGGGTTCAGTGAAACATGTTCAAGCTTAGACTGTCAGCTCTGCCACTGCTCACTTTCTGTTGGGCTCGAGGGCGGTGCGGAATCTGAAGACGATCCTCGTAGAGTGCCTTACTCCTCGAAGCAAGCCTAAGATGAATGAAGTGAATGATATCGCGAAAGCCATTGGCTATGACGTGGTCGGCCAAGTGACGCAGCATCGGGAGTCAGTTGACTCTGCTTATTGCGTGGGCGAAGGAAAACTCCAAGAGATCAAGAGAACCGTTGAGAATGACTCGATCGAAGCATTGATCTTCACTCAACAACTGTCTGCCGGACAAATGTTTCGAATCAAGAAGAAAATTGGTGACCGAGTCAACGTTCTGGACAGAAACCTGTTGATCTTGGAGATCTTCGAAAAACGCGCCGCTACAACAGAGACCAAACTCCAGATAGCCTTAGCTAGATTGCGCTACACCTTTTCCTGGGGCAGAGAATCAATCCGAATGCAAGGAATCGTTAGTGAACAGATGGGACGAGGCGGTCCTGGCCAATATCCTTACGAAGCCTACGAAGCTATGTCCCGCAAACGCATAAGCAAAATCGAACATGAACTCCGCGACATAAGATCAAAGAAGGCTCACCTTCGCGAACACCGAGGGAAAGCAGGCTTTCAAACAGTAGCCTTGACAGGCTACACTCAAAGCGGCAAAACTACGCTATTCAACAGGGTCGCATCGCAATCAAAAGAAATGGGACTAGGGCCCTTCACCACACTATCAACCTTCGCCAGAAAAGTCTCGATGCCCTCGAAAGGGGAATCTGATGACTCATTCATAATCATCGACTCTATCGGATTTATCGAGGATCTCAGCCCTCTCCTTCTGAACGCATTCCACACAACCTTGAGCGAACTTGCAAATTCAGACCTAATTCTCCTATTCGTGGACGGCAGTGAAGACATTGAAACCGTAAAGAGAAAACTCACAGCCTGTCACGAGGTCATGGAGAAAGAGGTCAGTGATGTTCCCGTCCTGATCTGCCTCAATAAGGTCGACCTCGCGACGCGTGACCATCTGGACAAGGTTCTCGACGAAATCCACAGAGTGTTCAGAACGGAGGAGATAGTGGAGATAAGCTCGAAGATAGGCACCAACGTACAAGACCTACTGCAAAAAATCACGGGCAGACTAAACGAGCCAATCTCAAACCAAATTTCAGACCTGAGCGTCCGTGCCCGTAGCAATCCACGAGAACCCGATTGAGCTGTGCCGAGTAGGTTACGGCGAAACTTCAAAGTAGTGTCGATTCTTCTTTGCGTCCTCTTCGTAGTCGTACTTCTTACCTGTACGTCGATCAATGTAGAGGCCTGATCCAAGATGGTCAATCTGCATACCACTGATGCGGGCTGTCTGATAGTCAAGAATATTCACGTAGTTTCTGCCTTGAGCCGGTTTCCACTCTAGAATCGGTTCGGGTTGGCTGACGACCGTAACCTTAACGAAGAATCGTGGCGACCGCTTTTCTGTATGACCGCTTGGGCAAGTGAAGTCATTCGAGTCCATGAACTCCTTGAACTTCCCGTAGCTCCCGGTGAACTCGAATTGACTGCCACATTTCTGGCAAGTGCACTGAAAAATCCGATCTGACATGTGATCGTATAGGGGCCGGGGCTTATAGGCCTCCCTACCCATCGAGTGGACTGGAATTTACTTGGCACATTGATTCATGGGAACGGAACATACTGGCAAATCCTGGTGGAGACCTCTCATACAATCATGCAGTAGGATGATTAACGGTTCATTTTGCGGTTATCTGTGGTGTACGTTCTAGCTGCCCTTGTTCTGCGGAAGCGTACATTCTAACGTAAGGGGCAATCGCTCGCAGAACTTTGCCCTCCGCCTTCCTCAAATGCTCTTCGAAGGTTGTTCGCGGCATGTGATGCTTCTGAGCTATTTCTTCAGCAGTCATTTTCTTGGGGATCTGATAGTAACCGTACTCAAGCGCCGCCAAGAGAGAGTTGACCTGTTTCCCCGTGAGTTCGGAAAATACGCTGGTCATCGATATGACGAACGCGTCTCGAAGACTCGTCTCCGCGATTGCTTTCTTCTGCACCACTTCAACAGGGCCGAGTTCGCTCAGTCCTTGGAACAGTTTCTTGTAGTCATTTTCTCGGAACCCTACGACTCTGTACTCTTCCCAGCCGCCATAGTAGGTTTCAGGCGGGATCTCAAGACATGAATTTCCCTCGACAACATCACTGATGTTTGGTGAGATCTTACTGCAACGGCACGTCTTGACTATTAGCTGAAGGTTGCGGTCGAGAAAATTCTTCTTGAGAATCTTACCACCCTTCCAGAGTAGTAGCTCCTTCAAGTCCGGTTCGATTCTGGTGAAGGTCTCAATATCCGGACAATCGACCTCCATTACATGAATACGATAGTTGCACCACTCAACCAACCTTACTTCGGGATGCTTCATTGAAAATCGAGTATACGGACAGTCATGTTGAATTCTGAAGGATACTTCAAACATTGATCTCTCAACATACCGCACTTTCAGTTGGATGAGAAGATAAGGGATTTGCCGTCCCACGCCGGTATAGGGCTCACAGCAGGCGCTTACTCCAATTTCCCATCGTACGCCAGTACAAAGTACTACCGGCAGTTGTGTCATATCGGCTTGCTGGTGATGTAGATGAGCTTCGTAACAAGTCTGTTGAACAAGTTGGAATTCATCGGAGGAATTGAGCTAAACCTAGTGAAGTTGGAAAATGCATTCGCGTCCGTCCGCCACCTGACTCCTAGACTACGTCTCGGTGCCACGAGAGGATGGTACGCACAGCAAAGTGTTCAAGACTACCAGCGCAGGGAATACGCCCGAAGAGCCTCCTATGAAATTCCGATTAGGAATTTCGCAAACAAATAGAGCAAAAGAAATCCTGGACAGCGCGAACTGAACGAAAGCGACATTCAAACCCCCATTTCTTTATTCCGCGCATCGTTCGGCTTATTAGCTAGAGACTCACGTTTACGCGAGCTTCTTCGGACCGTGATTCTCATGTCAACGAGTTCGCACGTCGCGTTGAACGTCGTGAGAACGGGAATCTTCCGAATGTTGCTCGGATTCTTCTGCATCTTGAGCATGTTGACCCCATTCAGCGAATCACTAGATTCCACCTTAACCCTGCATATGGTGGCGCAACACCTTCTACATCGCTGGAGGTTTCCTATTCGCTTCTGGCGTGGAATTGCTCCTTCTTGGTGCTTCCAAGTTCCCTAGAAACCTCCTGTTGATTTACTCAGGGTTGATGAAGGCTAATGCTTCAATCAACAAGCGTGGCATGCTCACTTTCGCGATTGCTGCAGTTCTCACTGCATACTGGCATGTGCCCGCCAACTTTGATGCAGCCGTATTGAACGACGACATTCACATCATGATGCATTTCACTTTCACCGTGGTTGGCTCTCTGTTGTTCATCGGTTCCGGGCTTCTGACAGGAAGAATGAGACATGTCCTTCTTCTTGTACCGGGTAAGGCGATGGGACTCTTCGGAGCCTTCCTGCTGTTCACCACTGCATTCGTGTACCCTGTCTATCCAGTGGCTGAGCAGACTGAAACCGGTTTGATTATGGTAGTTATGATGCTGGTGATGGATTTGACGATCGTTCCGTATTGGCTGTACAAGTACTTCGGGAAAACACCCTCAGCAGATCCCACCTTCTGAGGATTAGATAGATTCACGAGAGAAAGCTTAATGCACAGTTTTCATTGCTCGCAATTCAAGCGAGTGACTGATCACGTTGCCTCGAAACGACAAGAAGAGAAACCACGTCAAGGGTCTACATCTCAGTAGAGTCGAGAAAATCGCGCTAATCGTTATAGTCATAGTCGCGGTTTGGGCGGTGTATTCGCTTTCTCAACCCGTCCCATCTTCAAGCCAAACCTCAGCAGGCGCTCCAGACTTTACGTTACCCGAAATAGGAGCCAACGGCCTGAACGGTCAGTCGATCAGTCTGTCCTCATTTCGGGGGAAAGTGGTACTCTTGGAGTTCATGGAGCCTTGGTGCCCCTACTGCCAGAACATGGCGCCAATCCTTGAACAACTGTTCAAGGAGTACGGTCCAAACGTTGTCTTCATCTCAGTGGCAGGTCCTTGGCAAGGCGCAACAGCTCAGGATACGGAGAAGTTCGTTCAGAACTATGGCTCGAACTGGATCTACCTCTATGACTCATCAGGTTCAATCTTCAGCGCCTATGGAATCAACTTGACGCCAACTTTCTTCATAATTGGAAAGGACGGATCCGTCTACACTTCACTCCAAGGCGAACAGACGTTCACCACATTGGCCACCGACCTAACGCATTTGATCAGTTGAGGATATTTCGTTTCGTTCTTCTGCTTGTCCTAGTTCTATTGATTGTAGGGATTGGGCTCGTAGTTTACTCGATCGCTTGTGTGCAGCGAAGCCTCTCGCCACCAATTGACGTATTGGATGACAAGAGTAGCATCGGCGGAATCCGGAGTCTACAATCATGACGTCCAGATCCACAACCACGACTCGAAAACTGTTAATGTCGTGGTCCAAATCTAGAAGGGTCCCATGTGAGTTGCCTGTAACACTGTGACGAGACACATGCCTTAATCTTTCATGCGCCTCCGCCAATAGCGATGATGAATGACCAAGTTTGTTGTGCATACCGACATCCTTGCCAAAGAACTGGGTCCCTTCGGTTTCACCCACAGCGTTCCAAAGATGCTCTCTGACGCGAAGTTCAATGATGTGTCCTTCAAGCAAGCGTACATTTGTTCGCTTGCCATTTGCCATTGTGTGAAGGATCGCAAGGTGATCTGCGATTTTGAGGCTCCCGACGAGGATACTGTGAGGAACGCTCTGACCAAGATCGGGCTTCCAGCTACCGCAATTCTAGCCAGGCCAAACTAATCGACCCGCAAGTTTCTTTGCGATTACGAAGCCGCGGAATGGTTAGACCTGAGTCTAGTTCTCCATAAGTAGAGGTGCTGCAGTGATTGCAGGACCTCTCCGATGCTCCATCTATTTTGGGACAATTCGGGTGGTCGTTTCCCATAAGATTTAGCTCCAATGACTCCTACCTTCATGAAGAGCGTCTAACGAGATGAAGATCAAGTCGATTCATGTCTTCTTCTTTGACCTTGATGGAGTTCTTTCAGTTGGGAAAGAGAACCCTCGCTATCTAGGCGGTCGAGAAGTGGTCGCCAAGATCAAGTCTTCAGGAAGAAAGGCAGCGGTACTGACCAATGATTCCACTCACGCGAGACAGGAGATTCTTGAGAATCTCCGAAAATTCGGATTCAACTTCGACCTCGAAGAAATCCTAACTTCCAGTTATCTGACAGCAACCTATCTCGCTCAACGTTTTGGGAAAGCCTCATTCTTCTTGGTAGGCGAGGAAGGTTTGAGGCGTGAACTTGAGGCAGCAGGGCACAAGGCTGTTGATTCCCGACCTGACGCTGTGGTTGTTGGATTCGATCGGCAACTCACATATCAAAAGCTGGATCAAGCCTTGCGACATCTGAGAGAGGGCTCGTTACTAGTTGGGAGCTACGGTGGAGCGGTCTACATGAGCGACCATGGCCCAGCATTGTCCGCCGGCCCAATCATCAAAGCACTCGAGTATGGATCGGGTCGAAGAGCGGTTATGATCGGTAAGCCATCACCTAGAATGTTCAGGCTGGCTCTTCGCCGTACCGACGAAAGGGCAGCGAATGCGGTAATGGTGGGAGATCAGATAGAAACCGACCTGCTGGGCGCTCACCGCGCGGGAGTCCACACAATCCTAGTCCTAACCGGTGTGGAGAAGCAGGAAACCATAGCCCGCTCAAAGATTAGGCCGGATTTGGTGCTTGAAGGAATAGACGGCCTTGCCGATCTCCTGTAGGATGCCGGATTCTGGAATCATAACGCTTAAGACTACCCCACCAGTGTTCTTCGACTACCGTTTCGAAAGAAGTAGACTTGAAAATGTCAGAGGAAGAAGGCAAGGCGGGTGCACCGGAAGCAGCAGCTTCGGCACCTAGCGTGAAAGTCAGCGAACTTGGTCCCTACTCGAAGCAAGTGAATACAACCGTGAAAGTCGTCACGAAGGGTGAGGCCCGAGAGACCGTATCCCGTCAGGACGGCACAACACACCGCGTTCTAGACGCCCTAGTGGGCGATGAAACTGGCGCCATATACATGACTCTATGGGACGACAACATCGACAAAGTGAATGATGGCGACACTGTAAACGTGAAGAACGGATACGTGCGTCCCTTCAAAGGCTCCATGCGCCTAAACATAGGCCGTTATGGAACCCTTGAACCAGCAGCAACACCCCTTGGCGACGTCAACACCCAAAACAATCTCTCGGACAAGCAGGTTGAGGAAAGGCCATACAGATCGTACGGCGGCGGTGGCGGCTACGGCGGCGGAAGGCGTTACGGCGGCGGTGGCGGCTACGGCGGCGGTTACGGTGGCGGCGGCGGTGGCTACGGTAGGGGTCGGGGCAGAGGCGGCGGCTACGGCGACAGAGGCCGAGGAAGAGACCGCTACTAGAAACTGACATGCAGCAAGAGAAAGCTGCGAGAAATTCCCACGAAATTTTTCTTTATTTCATCCTTATACTAGTCCGCTCTTCGCGAGGTAAGGCAGCACATATTGCATTACGAAGTAGAGAATTACAAAGTACGCCATAAGAAGCCCAATCGAGATCAGCAGGTTCCTCTTCCATTGAGTACTCCAAGCGATGCCGAGCGGTAAGCCAAGCGCGAATCCAATTATGTGTGAAACATACGCCACGCTACTCTGCAGATGATAGTAGACCGCAAGACCGTTGTACAGGAAGTAGAGGATGGCAACTAGTCCGACGGGCATTAGCAGAAGCCAAGAGAACCGTAGGGGCTTGATCAACATCACGACCGCGGTCAGAGTGAAGATTGCGGCGGAGGCTCCGACGAACGTTGCGTCTGGCGGGAAGAATGGTAGGCTTAGAGGAAAGCTCAGAAGACCACCCAGGAAGAATGCGCTTAGCATCTTCTTCGAGTCGGTTACGCTCTCCAATGTATTGCCGAAAACGTACAGGAATATCATATTCCCCAGAAGATGGAGCAAACTGGCGTGCTCGAAGATCGCAGTCACCAACGTCCAAACTCGGCCTTCTACAAGATTCTTAAGACTGAAAACCAGATTATCCTCCACGACTGTTGGGTTCGCAGTCCAACATTAGAGGCTCACGAGGACACAGATCAAGATCAGAATGTTTGTGGCCCTCATGGTGTCCAGCACAGAACCCGTAGTTCCAAAGCCTGCGACTGAAAAAGATAGCCTAACTCACTTCTCCGAAATCATGCTCATGATCCCAACCCTGAACGAAGCAGAAGCCATAGAGGCCCTAGTGAAAGAAGCACGATCAATAGGCTTCACGAACATACTTGTGGTTGACGGGTTCAGCGTCGATAAGACACGGGAGAATGCAACGCAAGCCGGAGCCAAAGTGGTTCTACAGGATTTCGGTAAGGGCAAGGGGTGCGGCGTTCGCACAGGAATGAAAGAATTCCTTGCCGGCAACTCCCAGCTGCTCTGCATCATAGACGGCGATGGAACCAACGATCCAACATTCCTAGCTAAAATGATTCAAGAGGTCCGGTCAGGTGACGCGGATGTGATGCTAGGGTCGCGAACGCGCGGCCCTAGAGAACAAGACGCCATGAACACATTGAGCCTAGCATCGAACCTAACGGTCTCCTTTCTACTCGGCGCCAAATTCAGACGCCTCTTCACAGACATCCAAACCGGATATTGGGCGTTCACCCGGAACGCAGTCCAGCGCATATACCCTCAAATCCAGTCAACTGGATTCGAGATAGAACTCGAACTCTTCGTCCGAATCCTAAAGGAAGGGTTAAGAACGCATGAGACACCCGTCGGGTTCAGACGGCGAAAAGGGCATACGAAATTCGGCTTTAATCTCCGTATACGGAACCTGTATTACGCTTTCAAATTCCTGGCCTCATGAGTTGGGCAATTCAGCTAGCGACGTCACAGAAGTCAACAGATTGTGATCAGAGACATATCCAAATCCTCTGCGTTCTTGAAGAAAGACATCGAGATGCGAACCCGAAGTGGACCGTTAACGCCTAGACACGTACGCATTGTCAGCGATATGGAATCGCCATAGACGATCCGTACCCTGCCTAATTCCCACTCGAGGAGACTGATTCACCCGAAAATCCTCTGGTCCTGAGTCCACGATGAAGAGCGGCCCTGGTTTCGTCATATCCACCTCGTTGAGGGCTAGGTCTATTCCCATCGCCTTCGTCAATTTCCCGGGACCATTCGTCAACTCAAGATCGGAGACGCCTGGACGCAGCCTTCTCATCGACTGCAGCCCCTTCAAAGGCTCCAGTGCCCGTATTAGAATGGCTCCAGCAGTCCCACATGGCTCAGTGGTCACATTCAGACAGTAGTGATTTCCATACGTGAAGTAGATGTACGCGTGGCCGGCTTCAGCGAACATTGGCGCATTCCTGCGGGTAACGCCGCGAAAGGCGTGACTCGCCGGATCCTCACTCCCCTTGTAAGCCTCCGCCTCCACAATCCTTCCCACCATTCGCGTATGCCCTCTCACCCTCACGAGACATTTCCCGAGAAGATCTCCTGCAACCCGAACAGTGTCTCTAGCATAGAAGGCGCTCGTAAGGACGCGATCTCTTGTCACGGGGCCAAATCTCCGAGCGTTACCTACCTCAAGACGATGAGCGTGAAAATCATACTTCCTGATAGCGGTGGCGCCGCTTTGATATAAGTGGGCTCAACCAATCTAGCATCCAGCACCGGGTGCATTCTTATGGATAAGAGTCGTATGCAGCAGGTCACAAGAGATTTGCTTGAAACGATTGGGGAGAACGCGAAGCGTGAGGGCCTGAGGGATACTCCAAGACGCGTTGCCGATATGTATGAAGAACTCACCGAGGGGTACTCCATGGACCCCAAAGAGATTCTCGCAAGAGAATGGAATGAAGTCACCGGAATGGTCGTTGCAAAAGAGATTGGATTCTTTAGTCTATGCGAGCACCACCTGCTTCCATTCCATGGGAAGGTTAACATCGGCTACATTCCTTCAAAGTCGGTGGTCGGGTTATCGAAACTCGTTAGACTCGTTGACTGCTTCAGCAAAAGACTTCAACTTCAAGAGCGAATGACAAAACAAATCGCAGATGCACTGAACGAAAACCTTCACCCATATGGAGTGGCGGTCGTAGTGCAAGCTAGACACCTCTGCATGGAGATGCGCGGAGTCAAGAGTGGAGCAGATATCATAACCTCCGAACTTCGAGGACAATTCGAGAAATTCGAGACCAGAAACGAATTCTTTGAAATGCTAAGAAAGGAAGTGTAGAGGGTAGAAATGTCCTCTTCGAACACGGCTGATATCGCCCGGCTTTACAAGCGTGAATTTGCTGCCGCCCACATCATAGCGGGGCACCCGAAATGCGGGCGGATGCATGGTCACAACTACCAGCTTCTCGTCAAGGTGTACGGCCATAGTAGTGAATGGCTGGACTTTGAGGACATCAAACGCAAAGTCGACCAGCTCATTGATGAGAAGTATGATCACCGGGATATCGGGAATATGACCTGTGAAAAGCTGGCAGGGCAGTTACAAGAACAGCTCAGTATTTCATTGAAGAGTAGGGTCAAAATTGAGCTGTGGGAGACTGGAAAATTCGGCGTGGAGACAACGTGAAATCGACTACGTACCCGGCAATCCTTGTGATCTAGCCTAGTACTTTTCTACTTCTCCGCGTACGTGACCAGCCTTCAGAAGAGCGAAGTGATGCACGTCCGTTGGGACTCGGAGCTTCCCTGTATTCTGGATGTGCTCAATTTTCTGGAAGGCTTCCCAATCCACGTCCTTGTCGAACGTGAGCTCGCCGCTGTTCTCGAGTTGGAAGTTACCCAACTCCTTGTGCAGCCCCATGATGTCGGACTTAGAGAGGAGTACTGAACCGGCGATCACTAGCTTCTTTGTGTCAAACACGTTATGGTTTTCCGCTGGAGATTCCCGCAAGTATTGGCTCAGGGCCTCGTTCACGAGGTCAGCCACGTTCTTGCCCTGCTGCTTGGCCTTGGATACAACCGTGTTGTAGATATCGCGGTCCAAGCCGCGAATCAGGACAGCATTGTTCGCCAAGTTAACCAACTCACAGGGTTACTCCGCTTAGCTTGATATCTTGTATAACTTGATTACATGGGTTTCATATAAACCTTGTTAATTCTTTTAACATCCATTAACTTGTACTACATGCTTGCCTCGTTTGCACCAGCAAGCAAGGCATCAATGTAAGGCAAGAAACAAGGAGGAAATCAAATTGGTTGAAGACTTGGAAAGATTACTGTTCGAAGAAATCCCTGAGATGGAGACCCCGAGGATCAAGCGTTGCGAATGGTGCCATCAACCGCTCCCAAACGATCGGTACCACCTGAAAATTTGCCCCCAATGCCGAAAGGAATCAATTGAGACCTTCATGAAAGCGCATTAGGCCTGCACATTCTGCAGGAAAATGCGCAAGGTTCTCTGGGGTCCCACCTTCCCCTCCGATCAACCACTTTCCAATTTTCGCTAACTTTCGACTCACTCTAGTTTTGTAGACATGTGCCCGCTTTACTGGCTTGGCAGTCCAGGAAGCTTGGTCCGTCCTTTCACGACTTCGTCATAACTCATAGATTTCCCGCGAACGATCTTGAGCTTCGCTCGAATTGAATCTCTACTAACCTCCAGTATGTTGTAGGAGTGAGAGTAGAATCCTCTGAGGCGCTCACTGGACAGCGTACCGGCGTGGATAATTGCCGTATCACTAACCGTCCATCTCCACGGCCTATGCCGGTGCCCACCTAGAACCAGACTCACCTTCGCGGCCATCATGCCACGCAAGGTATCACCGGCATCAACGACTGGAATGTTGTCCGGACCCGTGTCTGGCACCTGGATCAGGTGATGGTGCATTGCGACGATCTTCACCATTTTCCTATGTTTCAACAATGTTCGTTCCAGCCAGATCACCTGCCTATGGCCCACTTCTCCGTCATTTCGTTCAGGTCGGGCTGTGCTGACTATTGTGAAGATACAGTTGCTAACCTTCACTACTCTGGGTGAAGGAAAGAACTTCTTGAAGAGAAGGTAACCGGTGGAACGGTAGTCGTGATTCCCGCTGCAGATAACTTTGGTCTTGCATTCGATTGAATCCAGCGCCTCTCTAGCCGCTCTATACTGCGATAGTAACCCGTTCTCGGTAAGATCCCCTGTCACGACAACCGCATCAGGGTCAAAGGCGTTTATCTCATCAACGGCTGCATCAAACACGGCTTTCTGAAATTCCGGTCCACAATGGATGTCAGATATGTGAACAATCAGCAATCGCCAGAACCCCTATCGGCACCTTAATGCAAGAAGAGTCATAAGGTCAATAAAGACACTTTACCCGTTAGCACTCAACCAACTCCACAATTCCCGTAACAACATGAGCCAATACAGAACGTGCACCGAACTTCCTGACCACTGACAGCGCTCCATAACCATGAAAAAGGCAGGGACGATCATCTAAAGGAGGTCCGTAAGGTGACCGCAGCGGTTGTACTTCTTTCAGGAGGCATAGATTCAGCAACAGCACTCTACTTGACCCGTCAGGAAGTTACGGAGATCTACACAATGAACGTCATCTATGCTGAAACGTATGACAGGGAGGCTGAGGCCTCCAAGAGATTGGCAGCAGCGGCCCACGTGAAGGAGCACATAAGCATCTTACTGCCGTTCTACAAGGATCTTGAGAGACGCTATCATCCGGCTCCCTCTCATCAGGTCTCCTCAGCCTATATTCCAGCCCGAAACATCGTCTTCTATGGTGTCGCAGCAGCCTACGCTGAGACTCTAGGCGCTGACAAGATAGTCTTCGGATCGAACGCGGATGACTCGAAGGAACTCCCGGATGCAAGCCTAGGCTTCATTCAGCTCATGAATCAACTCGTCAGGATTGGAACGAGAACCGGGCAAGAAGGCAGAGCGATAGAAATTGGGAATCCGCTAATCGAGTACAGCAAAACCGACGTTCTGAAGCTAGCTTTCAGGCTTGGCGTTCCATTGGAACTCACGTGGAGCTGCCATGAGGATGGAAAAACGCCATGTGGCAGATGCCACGGATGTCAGATGAGGGCGAAAGCATTCGAGGAAATTGGAGCACATGACCCATTAGGGTAAGAGAACTCAGCTCGACATCGAGCTTTCGCTAAACACGCGGAAGCGCGACCGTCACCTGAATC
>Ga0315282_10006297_pt1 | contig 19940 bp, 13 predicted proteins | sample YL17G07_20_MG_FD_203693 | JGI IMG/M metagenome (GOLD analysis project Ga0315282, IMG submission 203693) | Sediment microbial communities from Yellowstone Lake, YNP, Wyoming, USA - YL17G07_20 | ecosystem: Environmental > Aquatic > Freshwater > Lake > Sediment | place: USA: Wyoming | collected... | reverse complement strand
TATAATAGCGGTTATTGAAAGCTTTGAATTTTTCTTTTTGATACTTTTCTGCCAGAAAAGATTTCACTATGCTTATGCCATATATGGTCTCAAAAAGAAGTGAATTTATATCAGACATACTTTCCTGTGTTGATGTGCTGATTTTCCTAAGCTTATTCCCTATTTTTATCACAGGAAAAGCCATCAGTGGAAATATAAAAACTGTAACAAGTATCAACCCTAAAGAGATTGAAAAATAAATCTTTATCCAGACTAAAATCACTATATAAATAATCAGCTGTATAGGCTGCCATAAAAGGTCGGTAAGGCCTTCCGTAATGGAATTGACTATTGTTCCAACGTCGAACGTGACCCTTGAAACAAGCTCCCCTGTCTTTATGCTCGAATAAAAATCATTTGACAGCTTCAAGAGTTTTTCGTATATCGCCTGCCTTACATCTTTCAAAACTGACTGGCCTAACTGGTTCATAAAACAAGTCTGGAAAAATAAAAACGTCTCTTTTAATAAAAATAAAATAGAAACTATAATTACCACCCAATTCAATAACAAACCCTTCGGCATTCTATTGATTTTATCTATTATATTAAGCAAAAAATCAGGGACATGTTGGGTTGCAGGCAAAGCTATGTTTTTACCAGTAAGAATATTATCCACTACAGGTATTATCATGCCTAAGGATATACCCGCCAGGCTGGAAGACAGAACCATGCATATTATCGCAAAAATCATGACCCATAGGTGAGGTTTAACAAATTTCAGGAAACGTATATATTCGCCCATATTGTTGTTTATTCTATCACTCTGATTGACTTTTAGCAAGGTATTTGCTACCATGATATCTATGAAAAAAATAAGGGTTGGAGTAATAGGCCTTGGCCGTTTAGGCTCTATACATGCTAAAATTTATTCCGCATTAGAAACCGTTGAACTGGCTGGTATCTGCGATGTTGATGAACATACAGCCCGCTTAGCTGCTGAATCACTTAAAACAAGCTGGTCCACTGATTATAAGAAGCTGTTGGATAATCAGTTAGATGCTGTAAATATAGTTACTCCTACCATCCTGCATTATGAAATAGCAAAATTCTTCCTTCAGAATAAAATCCATGTCCTGATAGAAAAACCTGTAACAAAAACCCTGAAAGAAGCAGGCGACTTAATAAAAATTGCCCATAAAAATAAGCTTATAATGCAGGTTGGCCATGTGGAACGCTTTAATTCTGCGATTCAGGCAGTAGAAAAGCTTTCAAATAAGCCGAGATTTATCGAAGTGCACCGTTTAGGCCCTTTTACTCCGAGAGTAAAGGACGTCGGTGTGGTCTTAGACCTCATGATTCACGATATCGATATAGTCCTGGGCCTTACAAAATCGAAGGTTAAAAATATAGACGCGCTTGGCATGAAAATACTTACAAACCATGAAGATATCGCCAACGCAAGGATCCGTTTTAAAAACGGGACTGTGTGCGATTTAACAGCCAGCCGGGTAACAAGCGATAGTTTACGTAAAATAAGAATATTCCAGGATGATTGCTATATTTCCATAGACTATATGGCGCAGGAAGCGTTCATCTATAGAAAAATCAATAATCAGATAGTCTCAGAAAAAATAGACATCCAAAAAGAAGCGCCTCTCCAAAAAGAACTCGCCTCTTTCATAGAATGCGTAGTCAATAATAAAAAACCTGTCGTATCTGGCAAAGAAGCATATGAAGCGTTGAAAGTAGCGTTGGACATCCTTAAGCAAATAATGTAGAGATTCGTTCGCCGAACGGAGAATTCTCCGTTCGGCGAACGGAAATGGTAACCATATGAAAAAAATGAAATTAATGATAATTGCAGGAGAAACATCCGGCGACCTCCAGGCAGCAAATCTCATAAAATCTCTTAAACAAATCGATCCTCATATAGAAATATTCGGCATGGGTGGCAAAAAAATGCAGGCTGAGGGTGTAGAAATAATCCACGATATTACAGGCCTTGCTGTTGTAGGATTCTTTGAAGTCCTGAAACATTTTGTAACATTTAAAAAAATATTCGACGACTTAGAAAACATCCTTGAAACTAGAAAACCCGATGCTGTAATCCTTGTAGACTATCCTGGCTTTAATCTCAGATTCGCAAAAGTAATAAAAGAAAAAAATATCCCTGTAATTTATTACATAAGCCCTCAAATATGGGCATGGGGAGAAAATAGAATTCACGAAATTAAAAAATGCGTAGATAAGATGATTGTCGTATTCGGGTTTGAGGAAAACATTTATAAAGAAGCCGGGGTAAAAGTGAGTTTCGTAGGCCACCCGTTTTTAGATATAGTGAAACCTTTATGGAAAAGAGAAGAGACTATCAAAATCTGCCATCTGAAACATGATTCAATCAAAATTGCCCTGATGCCCGGTTCCAGAAAAAAAGAGATTGAAAAACACCTGCCTGCCATGTTAAAGGCATGCGAGATTATTAAAAAGAAATTCTCTAACGCTGAGTTTATAATTTCCAGAATCAAAGAATTAGACCAGCGATTATATAATAAGATTATACATAAATCTAAAATAAAGCCTCATTCGCTGGACAATAAGCCATATGAAGTTATGGACATAGCAGACCTTGTAATAGTTTCATCAGGAAGCGCTACTCTGGAAGTGGCGATTATGGGGAAACCAATGGTTATTGTGTATAAAACATCGTTTTTAACATGGTTTCTGGCGAAATACTTGATTAAGATCCCAAACATAGGCCTTGTGAATATTGTGGCAGGGCAAAGAATCGTACCGGAGCTTGTGCAATTTAAAGCGACTCCAAAAAATATAGCAAAAGAATCTCTAGATATCTTAACCAGTCATAAAAAAATCCACGAAATTAAAGAAAACCTGGGAAAGGTAAAGTCTAAATTAGGCGAGACCAATGCATCTTCCAGGGCAGCGCATGCAATACACAAATTCCTGAGCCCTTTATAAAAATTATAATTTTATATGCTTCAGATTTTATTGAGGAAGGTTAATTGATTTTCCAGGTTGAATTTGCCTATACCCTGCTCCGGGAGAACCTGATATTTGCCTGTAAAACAGGATACGCAGAACTTGTTTTTCGGTAAAGGCATGGCTTTGTAAAGGCCTTCAAGGCTTAAATAGGCTAAGCTATCAAGGCCTATGAACCTGCGGGTCTCTTCCACTGTATGAGAAGACGCTATTAACTCTTCTTTGGTTGGAAAATCTATGCCATAATAGCATGGGGAAACATGCGGAGGACAGCTTACTCTCATATGAATTTCTTTTGCGCCTGCTTCTCTTAATGTGCGGATCCTAGCTTTAGAAGTCGTACCGCGCACAATAGAATCTTCTATAACAACCAGTTTTTTACCTTTTACAACATCTTTTATCGGATTTAATTTTACTCTTACAGATAGATCCCTTATGTGTTGAGCAGGCTGTATAAATGTTCTTCCTATGTAATGGTTCCTTACCATACCCATGTCGAGCGGAATACCGGATTGCTCAGAATATCCAATAGCTGCTGAAGACCCTGAATCAGGAATAGCTATTATAAGATCCGCTTTACATGGTGTTTCTTTTGCAAGCTCCATGCCCAGTCTTTTTCTGGCAAGATGCACATTGCTGCCATATATATTTGAATCAGGCCTTGAAAAATATATATATTCAAAAATACAAAATGAAGATTTAGGTTTTTTATCAGAAATATAGGCTGATTTAAGGCCTTTTTCTGTAATAAAAAGTATTTCGCCAGGCTCTATATCCCTTATGTATTCGGCATGTATAAGATCAAATGCGCATGTTTCAGACGCAACCACATATGCTCCGTCAAGCCTGCCAAGAGAAAGCGGCCTGAATCCGCGTTCATCTCTTACCGCGATAATACCATCTTCTACAAGAAGCATCATGGAAAACGCGCCTTCAAGCTGGGCTATGCCGTCTTTAATCCTTTCTTTAAAATCCTTTTTCTTTGAATGGGCTATCGCATGAATAACTATTTCGCTATCCATGCTGGACTGAAATATTGCGCCTTGTTTTTCTAATTTTTTCCTTAGCGTCAGGGCATTTGTAAGATTGCCGTTATGCGCAACTGCTATATGGCCTGAAAGAGTTTCAACTAAAAATGGCTGGGCATTTTTTATATTAGAAGACCCTGTAGTAGAGTACCTGGTGTGGCCTATTGCAATGTTTCCGCTAAGCTTTAAGATTTCTTCTTCGTTAAAAATTTCTGACACAAGGCCCATGCCTTTATGTTCTCTGATAAGGCGGCCATCAGAAGTAACTATGCCTGCTGATTCCTGGCCTCGATGCTGAAGCGCGTAAAGCCCAAGATAAGAAAGCCTAGCTGCATCTTTATGTCCGAATACTCCGAATACTCCGCATTTATCTTTTAAATAATCATCGTGCATATTTGCATTTTAACCTCTCCGTTCGCCGAACGGAGTTTTTTCCGTTCGGCGAACGGAGAGGTCTTATTACTCCCATTCTATTGTAGCAGGAGGTTTGGAACTAATATCGTATGCTACTCTATTTACACCTTTAACTTCGTTTATAATTCTATTTGAAATTTTCCCTAAAATATCATACGGAATCTTTGCCCAGTCAGCTGTCATGGCATCAAGGCTAGTAACAACCCTGAGGGCAGCCACGCTTTCATATGTCCTCTCATCCCCCATGACACCAACGCTTTTTACAGGCAAAAGCACTGCAAATGACTGCCATATATTTTTATAACCGTCGTACTTTTCCATTTCTTCCTGCACTATTAAGTCTGTATTCCTCAAAATTTCCAAGCGCTCTTTTGTTATGTCGCCTATTATCCTTACAGCTAAACCAGGCCCAGGAAAAGGCTGCCTGTGAATCATGGCGTCAGGAAGCTTTAGTTCTTTACCAAGAAGCCTTACCTCGTCTTTGAAAAGATCTCTCAGAGGTTCTATGAGTTTAAGATTCATTTTTTTAGGAAGTCCTCCTACATTGTGATGCGTTTTTATAGTGGCAGATGGCCCGCCTTTTGCGGAAACGCTTTCAATCACATCAGGATAAAGCGTGCCCTGGCCGAGGAATTTCACATTTCCTAATTTTTTTGACTCCTCTTCAAATACCCTGATAAATTCCATTCCTATAATTTTGCGTTTTCTTTCTGGGTCACTAACGCCTTTTAATTTTTTTAAAAATCTTTTTTCAGATTTAGCCACGTGGAGATTTATATGAAAATGCTTTTTGAATGTATCTTCAACATACTCACGTTCATATTTACGCAATAAGCCGTTATCCACAAAAATACAATGAAGCCTTGACCCTATTGCTTTATGTAAAAGAATAGCTGCCACACTGGAATCTACCCCTCCGCTCAGGCCCAAGATCACTTTTTCACTGCCTACCTTTTGCTTAATCTCATTGATTGAATTTTTTATAAATGACGCCATTGTCCATTCAGGCTTAAGACCAGCTATATCATAGAGAAAATTCTTAAAAATCTGCGTGCCTTTTGGAGTATGTATAACCTCTGGGTGGAACTGCACCCCATATATTTTTCTCTTTGGATCTGTCATACTCGCGATGTGGCTATTTTTTGTATGCGCTAATACTATAAAACCTTTGGGTGTTTCCTGGACCTTGTCCCCATGGCTCATCCAGACTCTTTCTTTTTTATCGAAACCTGCAAAGAAGTTTTCTCTTTTATTTAAAATTAATTCAGCGTATCCATATTCCCGTTTTTTGCTTTTGCCAACCTTGCCGCCTAATACATAAGCTGTAAACTGCATGCCGTAACAAATTCCTAAAATAGGCACCCCGAGTTTAAAAATCCTTGCGTCTGCTTTTGGAGAACCTTTTTGAACAATGCTTGCCGGTCCGCCCGTAAGTATTATCGCTTTTGGATTGTATGATTTTATTTTTCCAATAGGGGTATTGTACGGTATTAGAACAGAATAAACCTTGCATTCCCTGACTCTGCGGGCAATAAGCTGATTATACTGAGAACCGAAATCTAATATTACTACTGTGTCTTTATGCATATACTTACCACCTCCACCGCGTAGGTGGGGTTTAAACCCCACCTACGCGGTGTATATTTACGGCAACCTATGAAGTTCTTATTGTCTCTTTACATACTTTGACGCAGACCCCGCATATAAACTGGTCAACTAAACGCTTATTCCTGAATTCCTTTAACTTCTCAAAACACTTTATATGATCGAAATCTTCTTTTTTTTCTTTTATTGCTCCTGCGGGGCAAACACTTATACAGGCCCTGCATTTACCGCAAGAGTCTTTTAGCTTTTGATCAGGCTCTAGAGGCATATTTGTAAGAATGGTCACGAGCCTGAATCTGGAGCCTAAATCAGGATTTACTAAAAGATTATTCTTCCCTATAAAACCAATACCTGCTATCTCGCCTATTTTCTTATGAGAAAGATGGGCTGTCTGCTTTTCCCAGTCAACTATCTGGGACGCAGGTACCGGCAATGCCCTGTATCCTTTATTCTGTATGAAGCTAGAGACTTTAAAAGCAATCTGATCTAATATAGCGTTTGCCTGCCTATAATGATGGTAATAAATCTTGGTGGGAAAACTCGTTATATCCTCTAATATCCCATCAGAAAGCCTCAAACCTAAGGATATAGTATAATCCAAATCTTTCAAAGTTTCATTAGAAAAAAGAAATTCTTTTTTTATAGCCTTTACATAAGCTATACCGAAAAGCGATATCCCAAGATCCTTTGAAAACTTTTCTAGTTCTCTTTTATATTCTTTATTGTTTTCCATTTTTTAAGATACACCATTAAGATTGATATTGCTACTGGCGTAACTCCTGAAATTCTGGATGCCTGGCCTAAATTTAAAGGCCTTATCTTGGAAAGTTTTTCAACTATTTCTTTTGAAAGGCCAGGGGTATCTTTAAATTCGAAACCTTCGGGTATTTTTATATGTTCTATCTTTTTAAAATTCTCAATCTCTTTTAACTGCCTGTCTATAAAACCCTTATACTTTACTTCTATTTCCACTTCCTGGATCTCTGCATCGGAAAGACACATTTTACCATTTTTATTTATTTTTTCCAGCATATTAAAAGTAACTCCTGGCCTTTTGAGAATGTCAGCCAGATTTGCCACTTTATTTATAGGAGCCATATTCAGCTTTTTTAGCCTGCTATTTATCTTTGCAGTTGGATAAATTTTAACTTTAACTATGTTCTCCAGCGCTTTATTTATATTTTTTTTCTTTAAAAACATCTTTTTATACTGTTTTTCTTTTATTAGGCCCAATTTTTTATAGCCTGCTTCCATAAGGCGCTGGTCAGCGTTGTCCTCTCTTAAAACAAGCCTGTATTCTACGCGAGATGTGAACATCCTGTAGGGTTCGTTTGTGCCTTTTGTAACAAGGTCATCTATTAAAACGCCTATGTAGCTTTCTGAGCGGTCTAATATAAAAGGCTCTTTTGATTTTACTTTCAGGCTGGCGTTTACTCCTGCTGCAAAGCCCTGGGCTGCTGCCTCTTCATATCCGGTAGTGCCGTTAATCTGGCCGGCGTGATATAGATTACGGATTGATTTTGTTTCAAGTGTTAGTTTTAATTGCGTTGGGTCTACAAAATCGTATTCAATGCCATATCCCGGCACAAGTATCTCGGCTTTCTCCAGGCCTTTGATACTTCTTATCATCTTTAACTGGACATCTAATGGCAAACTTGTAGATATCCCATTCGGATAATACTGGTTTGTTTTTAAGCCTTCGGGTTCTAAAAATATCTGATGAGCATCCCTGTCGCTGAATCTAACTATTTTATCTTCAATAGAAGGACAATACCTGACTCCCGTAGATTGTATTTTCCCTGTGTAAAGCGGAGAACGGTCCAGATTATCGCGTATGATATCATGCGTTTTTTTATTTGTATGGGTAATATAACACGGGACCTGAATTGTCCTTATTTTTTCGGTTGAGAATGAAAAGGGCGTTATCTGGCCGTCACCTAATTGTTTTTTTAATTTAGAAAATCTTATGGTCTTCCCGTCTAATCTTGCAGTAGTTCCAGTCTTAAGCCTTGATATATTAAAACCGAGTGATTTTAAATTTTCCGAAAGGCCCAAAGAAGGCGAATCGCCTAATCTGCCGCCAGGTATATGCATAAGCCCTATATGAATAAGCCCATTCAGAAAAGTCCCTGGAGCAAGAACCACTGCTTTGGACTTTATAGAAACGCCGCTTGTAAGCTTAACACCTTTTGTGGAGCTGTTTTTAACAATTATTTCTAACACAGCTCCTTCTAATAAATCCAGGTTCCTGGTTTTTCTGACGACGCTTTGCATGTATTTTAAATACAATTCCCTGTCTATTTGAGCCCGAGAAGACCATACTGCATGGCCTTTGCTTCTATTTAAAATACGAAACTGTATACCGCAAGCATCGGCGGCTTTTCCCATTTCTCCACCTAGAGCGTCAATTTCTTTAACAAGCTGGCCTTTACCAATGCCACCTATGGCAGGATTACAGGACATGTACCCTATCTTATCAATGTCCATTGTAATAAGCAGTGTCCGGGAACCCATTCTTGCCGCAGCCAAACATGCCTCTATGCCGGCATGTCCAGCTCCTATAACTATAACATCATACATTTTACCCATAATACAATTTAGCAAAGCAAGCTTTGCAGCTACACCTCCACACACCCCCATCTGTAGCTGCAGAGCTTGCTCTGCCTATTTTATAGACTACTGTAAATTATTATAGTAATAAAACTCTGCCTGGTCAATCTCAAAAAAATTCATATAAGAATTTTGTTGACGTATATTAAAAACTATGATAATCTTATTATAAAGATAATAATAATCTCGAACCTGCAACAATAAGCTAAGAATATAAAATCCCTATATTAATGAAAAATTTCCTTTACCTATTTTCAATAATCACTATCTTATTCTTCTATTCTAATATAGCCGCAGAAAAATCTATTCTAACTACACAAAATGCCCTCAGGCCGCAACTAACGTTTGATACCAAAAAAAATCAAGATAGAATAGTAAGTGCTTTGGACAACTTCCTCCCCCTTAACGAAGAAGCGCCTAATATATCAGAGGATAAAATACCTCATAGGGTTGTAAATGAGCATATAGAAGAACTTATTGAACAAAAACGTTTGGTGGAAGTTTCTTTTGGGCTTAATAACAAAGTGGCTGCAAAAATAGTTGGCACAGATGAAGAAGCTACTTTGTCTAAAGAGTTAGTGGAAAAATTACAATCAGCGAAGGAAAAATTGGACGATTACTATAGAATATTTAATGAATTTACTACAGATAAAAGAAACATATATGACAAAGTTGGAGAATTAGAGAAACAATTTGAAGATTTATACTCAATATATGCCGGATTCTGGACAAACAACATGCACAAAGATCAAGAATTTATTAACACAAGATTCTTGGAACTCATTGATAAAGCAAAACAAACAAAAATAAATATTGCTTTAGGCACGCCTTATGCATGCGAAACAGGAAGAATTGTAACTCAGGCAAGAAGGGCTAAAGAAGGTACTCCACAAGCTAAGCTTGGTTATGCATATACCATAGGTGAGTGGACTCTTGATGATATGGAAGTTAACCAAATAGTAAGGTGCACCTTAGAAGAAGCCCTGCATTATGGAAATAAAAAACCTCATGGCACGATAAAAAAGCCGGAGGATTTTGACAAAGTCATTCAACACAATGAAACATTCCAGGGAAAATTAGAAAAAATTGCTAAAAATTCATTAGTAACCCATGCTCCGTGGCAACCATTATACAAAGGCACAATGGTTGGTAAAAGCCCTGAGATGCGGAAAATTTTTGAGACTTTTGATGAAATAAGGAGCAGTTCAAAAGCCCCTATTATAATAGTGGGCAAAACAGGCTCAGGCAAAAGTCTACTCGCAAAGACATTAGACAGGAAGTATCATTACATAGGCGCATCTGAACTTTCTGATAACGAAGCTATCCAAAATGCTATAGAGAAAGCTGGGGATGGAGTTCTTATTATTGAAAATTTTGAGGCTATTCCCAAACCTTCAAAAGAAGGCGACACTTCAAATCTACAAAATATTTTATTGACCTACCTCGACAAATCTAAAACAGGGGATATTAAATGCAGGATAGTAATAACTTCTACTACACAAGAAAATCTTATCCCCACCTTAGACCGCAGACTTATAACTATTACAATGCCATCGCTTTACAATAGAGAAGATGATAGTTTATTGTTAGCTGAATATTATATATGGAAATCTTGTGAGCAGTATAAGATTCCATGGGTACCGTTAGATGAGTATATAGCAAATGAAATAAAAAGGTTGGTGAAATACCGTTGGGATCTAATAGATGAGTATGGAGTCAGTATATTTGAAGAGATTATGATAGAGCGAGTTATACAAAAACGAGCTAGGATTTTAAAACATGGCGGTTTTTCTCGGCTGCCAATTGGCGAAGATTTGACGAAACCAGATTATTATAATAGATACTGGAGAGAAAATCTTATAACTATCGCTGATTTTATCAGCGCATATGCCGATAATACAGATAATCCGCTGCTGGACGCAATATGGATATATATAGATAGCGAAGTAGCTGGATACAAAACAAAATACTTAATAAATCCTCTATCGGAAAAGCCTATCTTCTGTTATGACACCCCCTATTTTCCTGAACTCCAAGTTGTAGCAGATTTAGCTATTGCGCCTGAAAGTATATATTTTGGGCTCCATGATGAAGAAGCGCCGAATATAGCTATGGGACATTTGAATCAACCTACTAAATATAGCCGAAGCTGTATTTAAACCCTTTTTATCGTGTAGTAACAAATTTCCGCATCTCAGGATGTTCTGAAATCTCTTTACGGATCCCTTCTATAACCCAAATCCTCATCTGTGTCTGATACCCAATACCTTTACATCGAGCAATAAGCTTTGCTAAATCAATTTGATGCTGTCCTATTCTTAGAGTCAAAAGCCGTTTTCTTTCTTCTTTTCGCCCCAAAGCTCTTTTCAAAAGTTCAGGCGAAATCTCGAAAGGAACTCCTATGTCTACAAATTCTTTTGGATAATTAAGAGGGCTATGTGTATCCCAAAAACGAACTTCTTTTTCTTCAGACTTGAATTTAGGTAATTTCTTCATATCATCTCACCCCTTTCCTCTTTCTGTAATAATATTTCTCTTTTAAAGCCATATTTCGAGCAGTAATCACCCTTATCTTACCACTACTTTTTATAACAAAAACTATAAATAAATATCTTCCTTCTTCAGATATTCCATATGCAATATATTTACCTTCCCTGCCTTTCTGATAAAAAGGCTTATGAAATAATATTACCTCTTCAACCTCAACAACGCTCACCCCATGTTCAGCGATATGGCTTTCGTTCTTTTCATCCCATTCAAATGAACATATATACATGAAAAACCTCTATGTTTCTCTATTATAATATTACCACAATGTAGTTACATTGTCAAGTTAACAAAGCAAGCTTTGCAGCTACGCCTCTATGCCCCACATCTGTAGCCGCAGAGCTTGCTCTGCCTATTTTAAGACTACAATAATTATAGTAACAAAATCTTATCTGGTCAATAAAGTAGAATTATTAGATTAAATTGCCTTTAGCAAGGCACTCGCCGTTCCAGCAATACGTGCATAGTTTCTCGGCCGGGAGGCCGATAGCTTTTATCATATCGCTAAGAGTCTGATAACGAAGAGTAGTAACTCCTATGTCTTTCGTGATCCATTCTACCATCTTCTGATATTTTTTGGTAGTATGATCTATATAGTCTGACATATCTTCTATATCATGACCCTCTATATCTTTTATGGCTTTTCTGGCTGCTAGTTCGTGTATGGACCTTGTTGAAAGACAAAATTTGCAGGGATACATAAGAGGCGGGCATGCAGGCCTCACGTGTATCTCTTTTGCGCCGTTATCCCAGAGTTTTTGAACAGTAAAGTTTTTAAGCTGAGTCCCGCGCACAATAGAATCTTCGCATACAACTATTTTTTTGCCATCTATTACATCTTTTATGGGTATGAGTTTCATTTTCGCAATACGGTCTCTTATTTCCTGAATAGGCGGAGTATAACTTCTGCCATAACCTGCTGTGTATTTTACCAGAGGCCTCCTGTAAGGTTTGCCTGATTCCATTGCATACCCTATTGCGTGAGCAATCCCTGAATCAGGCACGCCTGAAACCACGTCCACGTCTATATCTTTATCATGTTTTGCTAAATATGCTCCACATCTTTCTCTTACTACTTCAACATTTATGCCTTCATAACTCGATGCAGGGAATCCGGTATATATCCATAAAAATGAGCATATCTGATTAGCGCTCTTATGGCCGGGCCTCACTTCCTTAAGGCCGTTTTCATTTACTAAAACTATCTCTCCTGGTAATAAATATTTATATATCTGAAATCCTGTGTTTGGAAAAGAGCTTGATTCCGAAGCAATTGCAAAATCCTCGTTTCTTTTGCCTATTACCAAAGGCGTGTAACCGAATCTGTCTCTCGCGGCATATATCCCGTCTTTAGACAGGAGTAAAAGGCTGCATGACCCCTTTATCCTGGAAAACATATATTCTATGCCGCTTACGATATCGTCACCCATACTGATAAGTTTTGCCACTACCTCAACGACATTTGGACAGCCGTCTTCTGTTTCGCTGAAAGAACAGTCTTTTTTATGGAGTTCCGCTATAAGCTCGGCCGTATTTTCTATAAGCCCTGTCATGCATATCGCGAATGAGCCGAACTTTGTATTAAGAAACATGGGCTGCGCGTCTGAATCGCTTATGACTCCTATGCCGAGTCTGCCTTCGGATTTTTTATAATCCTCGAAAAATTTGGATTTAAACTGGCTCTGGGATATATCGTGTATCTGCCTGTGAATGCGTTTGCCGCACAATATGGCAATGCCACCGTATTGAGTCCCCAGATGAGACTGATAATCTACCCCGTAAAACAAATCGCTTGCGCAATTTTTCTCTGACATAACTCCAAATACTCCGCTCATTTGCTACTCCTTTTCTTCTCGACTCTCCGCCTGTGGCGGATCGCTCGAAGAATATTGCGCGAAGCTCACTTACGTTCGCTTCGCTACTCCAATAGTGTTCAAGCGAGTCGAGAACTGTCTTTAGACATTAAAAAATAAACTCGAAGATGGTATTGCGTCTGTAGTAAAGTTTATGCCAAGTTTTCTAAGGCCTGATTCATCACCAGGCGTAGGCAAGTGCGTGCTGTGAAGCTCGCAGTTTCTTAACTCTTTAAGTTTTGAAAGCGCATGCTTTGCATTATTATCCGTATGGGCGCTTATAGACAGTGCCACAAGTATTTCATCAAGATTCAGGCTTTCAGACGATAGGGCCAGTATTTCTTTTTTTAAACGTGATAAATCATTCATAATCTCCGGCTTCAGAATATGCACGGCATCGTCAATCCCGGCAAGATGTTTTATTGCGTTTATAATTGCGCTGGAGGCAGCATGCATAAGCGGAGAATTTTTGCCTGTAATAATTTTGCTGTCTTTTAGTTCAATTGCAGCGCCGCAAAAATAACCTTTATTGCCTTTTCCCTTTTCTTTGCATTCCTCCGCAGCGCCTCTGGCAGGTAATACTACAGGCCTGTCTTCAGGTTTTACACCTGATGATTCCATAATAGCCTTTGCCCTTTCAAATTCCTCTTTTGTGCCGCTTCCTGTCGCAAACTCTAAATTATGCCTGAAAAATCTTCGTATAATCTCTTGTTTCGCTGCAAGTTTCGTTCCTTCATCGTCTATGATTCCGAAACCCGCCCTGTTCACACCCATATCTGTAGGAGAATTATAATAACTGTCTTTAGAGCCTGTTATTTTTATTATTATATTTTTTAAAATAGGAAACGCATCTACATCGCGATTATAATTCACCGATATTTTATTATATGTCTCTAAATGATGGGGGTCGATCAGATTAAAATCCGCCAGGTCCACTGTAGCTGCTTCGTACGCAATATTGACAGGGTGTTTTAACGGAAGGTTCCATATTGGAAAAGTTTCAAATTTTGCATAACCCGAATTTATGCCGCGTTTATGATCATGATAAAACTGGGACAAGCATACAGAAAGTTTTCCGCTTCCTGGGCCAGGCGCAGTGACTATTACAACTGGTTTTTTTGTTTCGATATAATCGTTTTTGCCATATCCTTCGGAACTTACTATTTTTTCAACATCAAAAGGATAGCCTTCTATCCTGTAATGCCTGTAAACCTTTATGCCAAGCCGTTCAAGTTTTCTCTGAAATTTAACTGCAGCCGGTTCGTTCTCAAATCTCGTCAGGACCACAGAAGTTACGTCCAGGTGCCATGCCTTAAGATCGTCAATAAGCTTCAAAGTGGCAAGGTCATAAGTGATGCCAAAATCGCCTCTCACTCTTCCCTGCTCAATATCCTTTGCGTATACGCTTATAACTATTTCTGCGTGGTCTTTGAGTTTTTCAAGAAGTTTCATCTTTACATTAGGGTCATAGCCAGGCAAAACCCTCGCAGCATGATAGTCAAAACAGATCTTTCCCCCGAATTCAAGATAAAGCTTATTATCAAACTTTTTTACCCTGCCCAGAATCTCTTTTGTCTGTTCTTCAAGATATTTATTATTATCAAAACATGTATTTTTAATCATTGTATTCCTTGATGGTATTCCTGCAGCGATTTTATACTGCCTTTATTTTCAAGAAACGCCTTAATGCCTTCGCTTGCCGCAAGGGCTGCGGCTATCGTTGTTAAATATGGGATTTTATATTTTATCGCAGCTTTTCTTATATAGGAATCATCAGACGCTGCTGTTTTCCCGATAGGCGTATTGATAATCAGGCTTATTTCTTTATTGTGTATTGCATCCACAATATTTGGACGGCCTTCCTGCATTTTATTTATAAGTTCCACTTCTAAGCTATTTTTCTCAAGATATTTTTTTGTACCGCTTGTTGCAATAACCTTGAATCCAAGGTCTTTAAATCTCTTCACAGCTTCTAGTGTATTTTTCTTCTTATCTTTATCGCTTATTGTTACAAGCACTGTTCCTTTTACGGGAAGTTTCTGTCCTGCTGCTTCCTGCGCTTTGTAATACGCTAATCCGAATGAATCTGCCATGCCCAGCACTTCTCCTGTAGAACGCATCTCAGGCCCTAAAACAGGGTCTGCTTCATGAAACATGTTAAAAGGAAACACTGCTTCTTTTACTCCGAGGTGGCTGTATTTTTTCTGTTTCAGGTTCATGTCTTTTATTTTTTTGCCAAGCATTATTTCAGTGGCAATCCTCGCCATTGATACGCTTGTCACTTTAGAGACTAGCGGCACAGTCCTTGACGCCCTAGGATTTGCCTCCAAAACATAAACTTTATCATTCGCAATTGCGTATTGTATGTTCATGAGGCCTACAACTTTTAATTCCATGGCAATCTTCTTTGTGTACTCTTCGATTGTCTCTATATGTTTTTTTGGAATTGTCCTCGGAGGCAGGACGCAAGCTGAATCCCCTGAATGTATGCCTGCTTCTTCTATGTGCTCCATAATGGACGGGATAAAAACCTCTTCGCCGTCAGAGATTGCGTCTGCTTCTGTTTCCATTGCATCTTCAAGGAATTTATCTATAAGAATTGGCCTGTCAGGTGAAATTTCAACAGCCTTATTCAAATAATCTTTTAGCATTTCTTCGTCATATACGCATTCCATTGCCCTGCCGCCCAAAACGTATGAAGGCCTGACCATAAGAGGATATTCTATTTTTTTAGCAATGCTTAAGGCCTCATCAAATGTCCTTGCCATGCCGCTTTCTGTCTGGAGTATCCCGAGTTTTTTCATTACTCTGGCAAATCTTTCACGATCTTCAGCAAGGTCAATGCTATCAGTTGATGTCCCAAGTATTTTTACTCCTGCATCTTCAAGGGCTTTTGCAATATTGAGCGGGGTTTGGCCGCCGAATTGAACTATAACGCCAATGGGTTTTTCTTTATTGTAAATACTTAAAACATCTTCGACTGTTAGAGGCTCAAAGTATAACTTGTCAGACGTATCATAATCTGTCGAAACAGTTTCTGGATTGCAGTTTACCATAATGCTTTCGTATCCCATCGCCTTTAAGGCATATGAGGCGTGGCAGCAGCAATAGTCAAATTCTATTCCCTGGCCAATCCTATTCGGCCCGCCGCCTAATATCATTATTTTTTTCTTATCACTGACTTCCACAGAGTCTTTTGCATTATAAGTTGAAAAATAATACGCTGCGTCTGCGCCGCTTACAGGAACTGCTTCCCAGGCCTGCTGCTTTCCAAGTTTAATGCGCCTATCTCTAATATCATCTTCTTTAAAGCCGAGAATCTGGCTCAAATACCTATCAGAAAAACCGTCTTCCTTAGCTCTGATTAAAAGCTCGTCCGGTAGTTTTTTACCTTTATATTTCAGAATCTCTTCTTCTAGTTCGACAAGTTCTTTCATTTGTTTTATAAAATATCTGTGGATTCTGGTTTTTTCATAAAGCTCGTCTACGCTCATCCCTTTTCTAAGCGCTTCATACATAATAAACTGCCTCTCAGATGTAGGATACGCCAATAAACCTTTTAATTCATCCAGAGACAATTTATTGAAATTTTTAGCAAAACCCAGGCCATATCTCCCTGTTTCAAGGCTCCTGATAGCTTTCTGAAACGCCTCTTTGTAGGTCTTGCCTATCGCCATTGCCTCGCCTACTGATTTCATCTGAGTGCCCAGATGGTCCTGGACATTTTTGAATTTTTCAAACGCCCAACGCGCAAATTTTATTACAACATATTTTCCTGAAGGCGTATATTTATCCAAAGTACCGTCGCGCCAGTATGGAATATCTTTTAAGTCATCGCCTCCCGCCAGTTTTGAAGAAACATAAGCTATTGGAAAACCTGTTGCTTTACTTGCAAGTGCAGACGAACGGGATGTCCTCGGATTAATTTCTATTACAACAACCCTGTCATCGTCAGGATTATGCGCAAACTGAATATTTGTGCCTCCTATAACGCCTATTGCATCTACGATTTTATAAGAATAGCCCTGAAGTTTTTTCTGAAGCTCTGGTTTTACAGTCAGCATGGGCGCAGCGCAAAAAGAATCTCCTGTATGAATACCCATCGGGTCTATATTTTCAATAAAACAAACTGTGATCTTATTTGATTTTGAATCTCTTACTACTTCGAGCTCTAATTCTTCCCATCCTATAACAGATTCTTCTATTAATATCTGGCCGATAAGGCTTGCGGAGATGCCTCTCGAAGCAACAGTTTCAAGTTCCTGGTCATTGTAAACAGCTCCTCCGCCTGTGCCGCCCATTGTATATGCAGGCCTTACAATAACAGGATACCCGAGTTCATGCGCGATTTTAAGCGCCTCTTCCACATTATAAGCAGGGGAACTTGCCGGCATAGGAATCTTAAGCTTATTCATTGTTTCTTTAAATATTATCCTGTCTTCGCCTCTTTCAATAGCATCTGCCTGAACGCCAATTATTCTTACTCCAAATTTATCTAAAATGCCTTTTTTTGAAAGCTCACTCGACAGATTTAAACCTGTCTGGCCTCCCAAATTCGGCAGAAGCGCATCAGGCCTTTCTTTTTCAATTATAGCTGTAAGAGAATCTACGGTTAATGGCTCTATATAGGTATAATCAGCCATACCAGGATCTGTCATGATAGTAGCAGGGTTGGAATTCACAAGCACGATTTTATACCCAGCTCTTCTTAAGGCCTTACAAGCCTGTGTTCCGGAATAATCAAACTCGCAAGCCTGGCCTATAATAATCGGACCTGAGCCTATAATAAGAACTTTATTAATATCCTTTATCTTTGGCATATTTACCTTTCTTAATCACGTTCCGTTCGGCGATCGGAAACATTGTTCCGATCGCCGAACGGAACGGTGCAAATAATTTTGCCTAGTTATTAGGCATCTTTGTGCAAATAAAAAAGGCACTTCTAGCTATAAATCTAGAAATGCCTTCCTAATATTTACACGGTTGCGCCTTAACATCGGGTATAATTATCTAATATTTCACTTCTCAGGTCAAGCAAAATAACTCCCCTTAGTGTCAAGAACTTTGCTGACTTTCAGAGTTAGTAATACTTATACTGTTAGGTTTTATTTCAGTAATAAGGGCATACAGCCATCTTTGGCAGCTTTGTGTATTCGGGAATCTCCTGAATACCCTTATCCTGCGTTTTAATTCTTCAAAGAACCGTTCAAGCCTGTTGCTGGTTTTAGCTATTCGCCAGTATTCTTTGGGCAATTCAAAATATCTGACACTTTGATATATCTTTCCAAGAAAATACTTAAACGCTTTGTGATATTTGTAGTTTTGATACTTATTCTTGAATTTAATAGCCCAACTATAGAACTCTTCTTCTGATTGCGCTTCATATAGCCAGGAAGCGTCATTTAAGATCATCTTCTTATCCTTACAGCCTTTGAGATATTTGCACAGATTCTTTAATATGTGAAAGACGCACTGTTGATCTAAGGCTTTTGGCCAGCATAAACTTATGGCATTTGTTATGGCATCGCAGTCATCTCTGACTACAAGTTTTACGTTTTCAAGGCCTCTATAGTACAGCTTCTGGCAGAATCTAGTCCAGGCATTGGTTGATTCTCCCATTGCTAATTCAAAGTCTAGGACCTCCTCATGCCCATCAGGGTATATTGCATATGCGAATAGAACTGGTTTTGGTTCTTTCAGGTACGGGATTACTCCTTTTAGCCTTACTGCGTCTAATACAAGTATTAAGGCATTGTCTTTTATTGGTCTATTCCTCCACTTATCTAGTTCATAGTCGAACTTACGCAGGCTCTGTAAAGCTGCCTGATGAGAAATTGTGTTTTTATCAAAGAGCTTGCCGAAGAATTTGGATGCTTTACGAGAAGAGAGCCCCTTTAACAATGCATCTATTACTACTTCTTCAAAATGTTCTGTTTTGCGTTTAAACTTCTTGAATAAAGAATATGTGTAATTAAGCTTCTTGCCTCTTGGAACATTTAAAGTTATAACGCCCCTTGATGTGATTATGGTCCTACGATAATGGCCTGCTCTTATATCGCCTCCTGTATCCGGCCTTTTATACCTCTCTCTGCCGCTTTGTATGGTAAATTCTTCTTCAAGCCAGATATTAGAGAACATTCTTAAAAACTCATCTAAGACAAATTCTACTTTTTCGCAAGAAAACTCTTTAACTCTTGCGAATCTTTTGCGATAATTGTTTACGAAGCAGAGCTGTTCCATGTAACCTCCCTGGGTCTTGTGACCCGGTTATGTTGCTAGTTGGTTCTAACAACATAAGGTTACTAAGCTCTGCTTTTTTGTCAATGAGCAAATATGAAAGTCAGCAAACTATTTTACAATATCCATTAATAATGATATAATTTTATTAAACTTAAATAATCTTTTGAAATTTAACATAATATATTTAATAAGTTAGCGCGGAGCTCACTTCGTCCTTCGTCGCTCTGCTCCTCAGGATCAGGACGATCCTGAACGAAGTGAAGGATCTGGTTCGCTTCGCTACTCCAAAATCTTTTGGAATAGCGGAGCGAAGCTCCGCGCAAAAAGGAATTTCCTATACTATTAAATTATCCTCAAACTACCTGCGAGGTTAGATTTAATTAAGAGTTAAATACAAGGGCTTACTTTATGCCTATATCCTTTCAAAAAATCCAACCTGTTAATTTCGTTTCTAACGCTTTCATACTTCTCTGTTACCCATTCACATGCTTTATTAGTTACTTTATTTATTTTAGAAATTTTAGACTGGATATGCAGGACGAATACCTTTTCTCTAAGATACTTGCCCAATATTGGAGAAAATGGCATAATAGACAAAATAAGTATAGTAGCTATAATCATCTCCATGACTATTCCATCATACATATTTGACTCTTTCAACCCGTAA
>Ga0315282_10006296_pt1 | contig 19944 bp, 19 predicted proteins | sample YL17G07_20_MG_FD_203693 | JGI IMG/M metagenome (GOLD analysis project Ga0315282, IMG submission 203693) | Sediment microbial communities from Yellowstone Lake, YNP, Wyoming, USA - YL17G07_20 | ecosystem: Environmental > Aquatic > Freshwater > Lake > Sediment | place: USA: Wyoming | collected... | reverse complement strand
GGTGGTCACGACCGTGTCGCTGGCAGTTGCCCTTGTCGTGCTCTGGGCGGCCTTGCCACCGGACCTCAAGCATCGCTATCTGACGCTCCGGCAATACCAGCAGGAGGCCACTTACCAAACGCGTCTGCACTGGACGAAGCTCGCGTTCCGGATGCTTCGCGACCGCCCTCTGACGGGTGTCGGACTGGGTCAGTTCATGGTTGCCCGAGTCGAGGAGTACGACGGAGTATGGATGAACCCGCACAACGTCTACGCGCAGGTTGCTGGCGAGATGGGCCTGATCGGACTTGTCACGTTCGGCATCTTCATCGTCTCTGCATTCGCCACTTGCCAATCAGCAAGGCGATTGCTCCCCCGAGCCGAGAGCTCTGCTCAGGATCGGGTTTGGCTCGACCACGTCTGCCTCGGGATCATGATCATGCTGGGAACCCTCCTCGTCCAAGGCCTGGGCGGGCACAACTTCGGCCGCTGGAACTACTACCTCGGGGCCGCTATGGCCACAAGCTGTTTGCAGTTCGTGGCGGCCGCAGCCCAGGGCACGGGATCGCGAATCGCGGAAGCATAAGAGCATGTGACTCGCTTCGCGGAACCGCGCTCCGAAACCACGCGTGACTAAAGACGTCCGTGGCCGGGCTGTTGGTCTCTTCTACCGCAGTCACCTCGTCCCGTACGCGCTGCTTTCAGGGCCTGAGCCTCGCGTTGCGACCTGCCGGGCGGGGTTCCCGACTACCACGGACAGTGGCTCTATTGGGTCCACCACCACGGCCCCTGCTCCAACGACGCAACCAGCACCCACATCGGCCGTTATGATACACCCCTCGCCTAGCCAGCAGTCTTCACCGACTGCCACCTCCTCCAGCACCCCGGGCTGTGCCCGGATGGGCAGGTCCAGCCGGTCGAAGCGGTGCTGGTGCCGTCCCGACAGGACGCTGACCCGAGAGCCTATGACGACGTCGTCTCCGAGAGTGCAGCGTCCGATCAGCGAGTAGGCTCCGATCCACACGCGCTTCCCCACCACGGCCGTCGGATGTGTGAACGCAGACCCGAATCCGACGTGAACGTCCCAATGGCACTCGTGGAGCATGACGCAGTAGAACGCACGGCGCGTGGAGACCCCCAGGAACCCCGGGATGACGGCCAGCGCGTAGGCTGCGTGGCTGAAGCCCACTTCGCCCACCAGCAAGCCGAGAAGCTTCGCATAGACGATGTAAAGAGATGCCAGCAACAGACCAAGCGCGTTGAGGCTTGCTTTAGCTACCGATCGCACCTGCCGTCCTCCCTGGCCGCTGACCTGTGGTCCCGGGTGCCTCGCATGCATGTGCGGGCTGAGAGTGCGTGTTCGTAGAGCTCCAGATGCCGTGTGACCATCTGGGGGAGGTTGAACGATTGGCACGCCCGATCACGCGCTGCCTCACCCAGTTGCCGGCACAGCGACGGGTCAGATACCACGCGCTCGATCTCACCAGCCAATGACTCCGCATCACCTGCACTCGCCAGGATGCCTTCCGCCCCGATGACCTCAGCGTTTGCCCCCACCCGGGTCGCGACGCACGGCAGCCCCGCCGCCATCGCCTCGAGCAACGCGTTTGACATCCCCTCCGAAAGCGATGGCAGCACGAAGGCATCCATCTCCCGCAGCAGTTGCGCAATGTCGTTGCGTGCGCCAAGGAAGTGGACACGCCCGTCAAGGCCGAGGCTGGCCGCGTACTCTGCCAACGCTTCGCCTCTTGAGGTATTGCTGGCACCGACAAGGACGAAATGGCACTCAGGATGCTGTCTCATCAGCGAGGCGGCCGCCCCAGGTCGACTGGGTTCGCGCTCCAGTTCACTACGATCCGGCACCCAACGCCAATGATGCCGCCGAGGAACAAGGCGCAGATCCCCATTACCTCGGCGTGTCTGGTGCGGCGCCATGCTTGGATGAGGCGCCACACTCACAGTCGTCCTTGCCGGGCACGGGTCGTCTGTGCGGCCTGCATGTATAGCGACTCGTAGCGACTCACCATGTGACTCAGGGCAAACACGCTCTCTGCTCGTGTGCGGCCGCGCGCGCCCATTCGCATACAGAGCGCCACGTCTCCTTGGAGCTGCAAGATGCGCTCAGCAATCGCCGTCGTATCGCCACGCGGCAGCAGATAGCCCGTCTCACCCTCACACACGGCCTCGCAGATGCCGCCCACACTAGTCGCGACCACTGGCAACCCGGCGGCCATGTACTCGAGGATAGCATTAGGAAATCCCTCCGAGTCCGAAGTCAGGACTCCGACATCAGACGCCCATAGAACCGGTCTCACGTCCTCGCGACTGCCGACAAGATGCACCAATCCCGCCAGGCGGAGACGCCTCACCTGATCCTCGATGCGAGCGCGGCATCGCCCCTCGCCGACGATCACAAACGACGTCTGAGCCGACCTGTTCAGGACGAACGATGCTGCCGCCAGAAGGTGATCCAGTCTCTTCCACGGTGACAGATTGGCGACGGCCGCTACGATGAAGTGGCCACTCGGCAGACTGAGCGCGGCGCGGGCTTGTTCCTTCTCTGCGGGCGTGGCAGGGCGATAGTAGCAGGTGTCCACCCCGTTGGGAATAGCAAGAGTCGACCGCATCGGCAGATGCTCATTCTTCTCGAGCCAGCACCTCAAGGCATTGCAGTTCGTGGTTGCGTAGTCAAGATGCCGGTTACGGTACTCCACCGCCAGCCGATTCAGCAGACCGCGCGGCGCGCGCATCTCGTTCACCTTGTGGTAGATTGTCGCCACACCAGTCACATGCTGCAGCATCGCCGCAACCACGGACTCCTCGTAGAAGGACGCCTGCACCACATCAATCCGTAGCTCACGGATGAGGCGTACGTACTGCCGGAACGCTCGCGCGAACTTCAACGACCTGACACGCTGATACCGGATATCGCAGTAGCTCAAGTGGCCTAGGTCATACCTGGAGTCCACCTCACCCTTGTAGCAGTTCAGGTGCGGCTCAAAACGGGACCTGTCCAACTCCCTGCTTAGCCGCCAGATGCGGAGATCCGTTCCACCGTAGCCGAACGACGAGAACAGGAACAGCACCTTGACCCTGTCGGCATCGCTCATGAACGGCCTACGCCCATGGCTCGATGCACAGACGGCTGAAGAGGGATGCGTCGAACTGCACGCTCGTTGAGAGGTTGCAGCCGTGGATGCAGCAGCACTCCCTCAGAAGGCTCCGCATGGCTTGTGCGGACGCTGATCGCCAGAGCTCGGCCATGCTCCAGTTGAAGTCCTTGAGCTGCCCAACCGGTCGAGACAGCTCGCACATGGCAACCTCCCCACCAGGGTAGAGCACTGCTTCAAGGGTGCCGGCGTAGCATGGCAGTTGCCGCTGTCGCGTCGCCAGGACGCGGAGTGCAAGCTCGTTCGTTACCCTGTTGCCCGGCGACCACAGGGCCGCGTCACCCTTCGCCTCACGTGTGCTTACACGCGCCATCGCCGCACATACCTGGTCCAGAGGGAGATCATCACTGGTGAGTGCCCTGGGGTCGATGCCGCTTCTCGCATGCCTGGGCAACCCATACGTTCCGTAGCTGTTCCCGCGGAGCAGCATGAAGTGATGCTTGATGTGTCTGGCCTGCATCTCATCTATGAAACCCTCCAGATAATCGAGGTTGGCCGGTTGAATGCACAGCGCTGCGTGCACTCCAAGCCGCTGGTCCTGGCTAGCCAGATCCTGCAAGCATTCAAGAGTCTGCATGGCATTGGCATAGGCCCCCCCGATCCCCCGGATCACGTCATGTACGACCGCCGGCCCGTCCACCGAGACCTGAACACTCAGCGTTTCGAGATCAAGCTGGTCCAGAACCCTTCTGCAGATGTCGATGACCCGGTTAGGCAGCGACCCGTTGGTGGCAATCCCTATATGCCGGCACCCGTTCTGCTCATGGAAGACCCGGCAGACGTCCACCAGGTCCGAGCGCAGGGTGGGCTCGCCGCCGGTCAGGGACAGGTAGACCGGGTACTTCAGGCTGCAAGCTACCTTGGAGAGCACATCCAGAGGCAGTTCGTGCCCTGCCGTGCCGAGGTTCTGCCAGTAGAAGCAGTGTGCACAGCGAAGGTTGCACACGTCGGTCACGAAGTACGTCAGCACCACCGGGGCGCGCAGTGACAGAAGCCCCCGCAGCCTGCGGGCGAGGAACTGCCTGAGAACCGCGTCACGCAATCCCGGTGGGAGTGTCCCCAGAACGCTTCTGCCTAGTGGCTTCAGCAATCGTGTCAGAGTACCCATGCTTGATCCTGTAAAGCGCGCTCGAACCGCTCAACCTCCTCAACGCAGAGGAAATCCTGGCCCCGCCGTTCAAGTGCCCACGGCAACTCCCGCAATGCCTGCCACATAGCCTTCGCCAGAAGAGCCCCTGAATTGAGATGACCTCTTTCGATGCGCCGGCGCATGATAGCGTAGCAGGCGAGCTTTGCGGGAAGCAGAGGGTAAAAGGCGCCCAGCTTCGCCAGCAAGATCGAGACAACCAGGAAGCGTGATAGTGGCGACCCGGTCTTGAGCACGAAGCGCAGCCGTGCCAGCTCATAGCGGTGGTGCACATCATCCATCCGACCACCCGGCGCATAGTGATGGTATACCGCGGAACGCTGGCTCGCATAGGCCACGAGCCCGAGTTGCGCGATCCTCCAACAGAATTCGCGGTCCTCCCCGCCGAACCCGAAGTAAGGATCGAAACCGCCGACCACTTCGAATTGCCTTCGGATGACTAGTAGATTGCAGGACGCCACATAGTCGCAGCTCACCACTGCTGTCGGCCCTGGCTCCTGGTCAGGCGTCGGAGCTACCGCGAAGGACCGACCGAGCAGGCCATTCCTGCGGCCCAGTACCCGACCCATCAGCGGCGCTCCGTTGCCCGCGGGTATCTCGCCACCCACGACTCCCACATTGGGCCGGCTCCGCAACAAGGCGATCCCCTCCGCTATAGCGTCCCGACTGGCGAAAGTGACATCGCTGTCGAGGAAGTGAAGAAACTCGCCACGGGATTCTAGATACCCCCGATTCCGAGCGTGGCCCGGTCCATAGTTAGCGCTGAGACGAAGTACGATCGGCTGCTCCCCGCCAAGACCAGCATCGGGCGGAGGGGCAGTGCTTCCGTCGTCGACGACGATCACTTCCAGCGGCCGATACGACTGCTGGGCAACAGACTCAAGACACGCCGAGAGAGCGTCCCACCTGTTGTATACCGGTACTATCACAGAGACCAGCCCGGGCTCGTACGTGGTGCGCATGTCTACCTGACTGTTCGTTGCAATGTCAATCATCGTCACAAGCGCTAACGACGCAAGGACAGACGCGCCCGACACCGACCGCCACTGCCGACAGTGCTATCGGGTTGCCTCGTCCCTGCGCTGCCAGGCAACTCGAACGCAGGCATCCTGTGTTCTGCTGCCGCTTCTACCGAGGTGCCGTCAGCAGACTCGCAAAAGAAGCGCGTCCCTCCTGCGAGGATACGCCAACAGCGCGCCGTAGCGGTGTTTGGCTGCGGTCCCAGAATCGGCCTGCCACCTGCGGCCGCACCCACTGACCTGAACTCCTTTCCCTCGAGCAACAGAGCGGGAATGCCGCGGCTCTCCCGAGCCTGCTTCATATTCACGGCTCGACACACGAGATAACAAGCCTGTGTTTGCCGGACCGTGTGAGAGGGATGTCATCCACGAGCCTCGTCATGACAGTGGTCCCCGGCCCGAGCGCTTCCGAGATTCGACCGATTGCCCACTCCAGGTCCAGGTCAGCGAAACCATGCCTCGGCACAACCCGCAACTCGACCTCTGACGCGTTCGGTTGGTACACCTGGAATCTCCTAACGCCGGGAGCATGCTTGAGGAGGTGACCGAAGAAGATGCCTGACAAAGCGCGACCGTTGGCGCCTACAACCGTATCGCACGTCCTACCCTCAACCGACATGAGCGGGGCGCCCCGACCACACGAGCAGGCTCTTTCAAGGCGTTTCCCGAGGTCGCCTATCTCGTAACGGATGAGAGGCATCGCGTAGTTGGTCAGGTCCGTAACCACGAGCTTCGCGTTGCCGTCGCGACTACCGGGTTCCCCGTTATGCACGAACTCAACGTACACGTTGTCGCAGTTGATGTGCAGGCCCTCATGGCGCTCACACTCCGCCGCAATCAGCGAGAACTCTCTGCACCCGTAGCGGTTGAAGACCGAACAACCGAAGGCATCCTCGATGACCGACCGCTGGTAGTCGGACAGGGCCTCACCGCTTGTTATCACCCCCCTTGGGCGGATGCTTCCTGAGAGTCCCGACTCAAGCAGGAATCTGCCGACCTCGCAGGCGCGCGTGGCAAATGCAACGATGACACTTGGCCTGAAACGCAGCAAGGCATGTGCGACCTGCCTTACTGTGTCATCACTGGGGGCGAAAGCGTTGAAAACGCGCTCTCGCCTGATAGCCCAGTATGCCTTGGAGCGCAGCCTCTGAACGCGGCTCTCTGACAGGTTGTCCAGACCGGTCCCCCAAAGCCAGGCTGTGCGTTCACCGTAGTCCCACCCGGCCCACTGATCACTCCGTGCGGCTGCAGCAGCGCGTCGGTCGCTGCTGTCCTTGGAGAAGTGGAACCTCACCGGTTCGCCTGTGGAGCCGCCGGTGCCGTCAGCTATCAGGTCCGAAGCAGGCCAACCTGGTGTGATCAGATCCTGCAGGTGTTCCTGAAGGTCGCTCCTGGTGAGCACCGGCATACGCGTGAACTCGGCAGGCGACTCGATCGCGTCCGGGTGAAGGTCTACGGATTCCAGACGCGCACGGTAGAAGGGGATCTCCTCGTAGGCGTGGCGGAGGATGTTCAGGAGCCGCTGCCACTGAACGTGTTGCGTCTCCCTCGCAGAGAGCCACTGTGACGCGCGGTAATCCCGCAGGTAGCGGAGTATCCGATACCCGCGGAGCCAGAAGTAGGCAGGCAGACCAGTCCGTCGTAGCACGAGGCCGTATGCAGACATCAGTTCTCTCCGAAGTCCAGGGCCCTCTGCCCGTCTGGCGTCCTGCAGTGCCCCGCCCTATCAGTGATCAATGCCAACGCTGCTTTGGGGATGTTACGCTGGTGCAAACGGGGTGCCACGCCCCTCTCAGCCCTGCCGACCAGCGACTGCCTGCGTCGCTCGGTCGAGCTCCGACACGCACAACCTGTACTTCCCCCGTTTCCCCACCGGGATCTGGTCAACGAACTCGCACCGTATGCGCATCTCCCTCCCGAACATACGGGTGCAGTGACGCCGCAGCACTGTCTCGCTCTCGGTCGTGAAGCGGCTGTCCTTCACGATCCGGAACACGAGCGAGTCCAGCGATTCCTGCACGATCTGCATCTGCCGGATGCCAGCGACCTCGACTACGTGGTCCGTGATCGCAATGCCCGAGACGATCCGGCCATCCGGGGTGACGATGTTGTCGGCGACGCGGCCGTTCACCCGCGCGAGCATCGGCAGGCCGCGGCCGCAGGAACAGGCCTCCGTCGCCATCACCCCGGCGTCGCCAATCCGATAGCGAATCAGCGGCATGCCGTAGTTCACCAGATCGGTGACCACGATCTCGCCACCTTCACCCGGCCCCGCCGCCCGCCCATCCGCCAACACCTCCACAATCAGCCCTTCGGCCGCGATGTGCATCCCGCGGTGGGCCGGGCACTCGCTGGCAATGATGCTCGTCTCCTCACTCCCATACCGCTCGTAGACCTTTGCGCGGAACGCCTCCTCCAGCAGCTCTCTCTGCCCCGGATGCAGCGCCATCGCAGTCGGGATCACCGCCCTCACCGGCAGGCCCACGAGGCCGCGGTCGCGCACCCAAGCGGCATAGCTACACAGCACCTGCGCCTGTCCGATCAGGGTGCGGATGCCGCGGCTTCGGACCGCCTCGGTGAACCGCCCCATACGGACCTCGTCTAGCTTCTGCGAGTCCAGCACCTCCAGGCGGTCGAGGAGCGCTGCGCGAAGCTTACCCGTGAGTGAGGTGGGCTTCGCCACATCGCCCCACACCATCGCCACTCGGTCACCCGGCCGGTGCCCCGCCCAGCCGTTGTGCCGCGCAGTGAGCGCAGCCTTATGCTGCATCCCGTCCTCGTTGACCAGTATCCGCAGCGGCACCCCCGTTGACCCCGAGGTCCGCTTCTCCGCCGGCGGAACGCCAGTCGGGTCCGGCACCACCACCACCTCCCAGCACTCCCGTAGCGTCTCCTTCGACAGTGTCGGCAGAAGCGCGAGATCGTCCAGCGACCGGATGTCCCCCGCGTCGTCCAGGCCCGCCTCTTTGAGCCGTTGCCGGTAAAAGGGCGAGTTCTGCTGGGCGTGCGCCACCACCCGCCGCAGCCGCGTCAACTGGTACTGCGCAAGCCGCTCGGCCGACCAGAACTGCGTCCGCCGATACTCCCGCGCGTAGGCGGGCTGCCTGCTCCCGTTCCTTGCCATCACAAGCGGGATGACCACCGACCTGGAGAATGCGCCTACCCAGTCCATCGCATCTCTCGTCTCAGACTGCGTCGCGCTGCTGTCGAACCGCAGTCACTGCGCTAGCACTCTCCGCGCGCTCTAGCGCCCGACTTGCGAAAAGCACCCATCCCAGGTGGTAGCTCCGGCATTCGCGCAGCACCACAAGTCGGTCGGACCTTGGCCGCAGCCCACCCAGGAATCCCAGCCCCAGCCCCGTCATCCTCCTTCGCCACAGCGTCCCCGGCGGCACGCCCCAGTCCCCGTCGGAGTTGCTATCGCTCCGCTGAATCGCCCGCCAGATCACGCCCCTCTGTTCGTCCACCAAAGACACGCCCAGCTCGTTCTCCCCGAACAGCCAGTCCAGGCCCCTTCTGGTGTGGGCGCCTACATCGCCAGGCCACAGCGACCGCGCCGCCTCCAGCCCAAAGGGGACCATCCCGTCCTGGTGTACGGCGTATACCGGGTACCGATCCACCCACCTCCCCGTCTTCGTGTCCGCCATCCACCACCACTGGCCCTTCTCTCCCTGCCCAGCGCACACCGCCTCTGCGCACTTGTGCACTGCCTCTGCCGCCCGCCCATCACCCGTGCGACTTGCGTGCAGCGACAGCGCGTAGATCGGGTAGATCTGGTTTGCGAAGGTCGCCACCCGTCTCTCCGCAAGCGCCGCCACGGGATCGCGAGTTAGCAGCAGGAGGCGGCTCCGGAACAGCCCGGTGCGCGGGTTCTGGTAGCGTAGTAGGTCCCTCGCCATTCCGCCCGCTAGCCGCTCTGCCGCCCTTCCGATCGGCCCCCCGAGCCGAGCAGCATGCTCTACCGCGGCAAGCGTCCAGCTCAGGCTCATCCCCGTGTGCCACCGCCCCAGCCGCTCGTACTCCTCCTCGGCCTTGGTCAGCACTGCCCCGGTGCTCTCGCCCTCGTTCAGCGCCTCCGCCCACAGCACCAGCGCCAGGTCCAGCGGATCACAGCCCTTCTGCGCACCCTCCACCAACTGCGCTCGGATCGCCTCCAGCGGGAGCCCCGCATCCCCCAGCCCGCGCTGGCGAGCCGCCGTCAGCCCGATCACTGCCATCCCTGAGTAGCGGAACGAACGCCCAACCCCCTGGACCCCATCGCCCGCCTCCACCAGCTTCGCACGGAACAGTCCGCTCTCCGGGTCGTACATCCGCCCGAGCCCCCTCAGCGCGATCCCAGTCAGTATGCCAGCCCTGCTCATTGATCGACCTCCGCCCGCGCTGGCGATGCCCGTCTCCTGCCATTGCTAACGCACGACCTCACTCGCTGAAGGGCCCGATGCACGCGGACAGCCACTGGCCGCAGCGTCTTCGAGGCCGCGGCGACTCGCCTGGTCCGCGCGCCAAAGCCCAGCTTGAACTCGTGGAGGCCGTAGGCAGGATGACTTGAGTCCTGACTCTGTATCTCCCGATTGCCCGTGCCCAGAGACAACTCCCTGAACCCCTCTCGCCGTAAGTCCACGATTGCTTCCCAGATAACGGCAAGGGACGCACGTGTGCTCAGTCCTAGCTCATCGGATCCGCTGTACAGCCAGCGCGCTCTTTGTCCGAATGTAAGGTAGAGTGCTGCCGATACCACCTGGCCGTTCACATAGGCGCAGTAGACCCGCCCGAGTCCTGGGAACACCAAGGCCCTGTGGAGGGCGTCATAGGCCTCAGGGGGTCGCAGCCCGAAGGGGTCACCCTTTACCGCATGGCGCCGAGTCACCTCAAGTTGCAACTGGCGCACCCTGCGCACGGACTCCAGAGTGCCAGTGTGCAGTACGCGGACATCTCGGTTCCCGCTCAGCTTGATATTCCTGCGGTGACGACGGCTCAGACCCTCCCACAACGCCTCTTCGCCACATGTCAGATCAAGAACGTACTCCAGCCGGTCCCAACGCGTGGCATAGCCCGGCAGCTCGACGGTTGAGACCTCCTCTGGCTGGCCGACGCTTAGGAACTCCACCGCCATACACCGCCACTGACGCGCGACGCGCTCGCAGACCTCAACGGCCTCTTGCAGATAGCCGTCGTCTCCGCGGGTGCTCGGGTAGGCGGGAAAGCGTATCCTCCGGAACCCGCGCAGCGGCCACCGCGGCTCGGAGATGAACCCGACTGCCATCGCCTCCACCTCGCCCTTCTCGCTTGCTCCCGCAACCAGCACCGCCCGCTGGTAGTCCGTCGCCAGCCCGTATTCCACCCACCCGCTTGTCTGCGTTATCATCCCATCAATGGTCTTCAGGGCGCCATCCCACCAGTGGTACAGCGCCTCCGGCCGCCTGTCCCTGGCGATCTCCCACACGTGCCACCCAGCGTCCAAACCACCAATCGGCAGACCTTCTGCTGAGTGGCAGTGAACTCTACTTTCGCTACTCAGTGCAGCACACTGCACGAGCTCACCTCCTCTCAGGCTCCCAAGAGTGAGAGCCACCTCGCCTCGGCGGCGGCCTTCGCTCGGCTGCTACTTCGGCAACACGCGATCCCGGACGCCCGGCTCCACCTGGTCATAGCATCGCGACGGCAGCACTCGCGGCTTGGCGGAAGAGCGTTAGCGCGCGGCCCCCCGCCACACATCGCTTCCTGCGGCCACAAGGGAGCTGCCATTGTCTGAAGGTCATGGCCGGCTGCCAGCACCACGGCCCGCTCCGAGAGACACTCATGGGTTCGAGTTGCCCGCCACCACGCAGACTTCGGGGTCTCGAGCTTGGTCTCTGCGGCGACCAGACCGCGCGGACCTTGGGCAGGGCAGATCGCAAGCATGGTGCTGTGTCGTGCACGTATGCCTTTCCGCCGTCGCCCGACGGCTTAGCCCTCCCTCGCCTCGCTTGACGTCAGGCACTCGGTGGATCGCCTTTGCTGTCTTCGGGTCAGCGCGGTCCACGCGAGCGCCAGGTCACGCTTGGGTAGCACACCGAGCCAAGACGCTGTCACTGCGTAAAGGCTGCCTGCCGCAGCCAACACGAGAGCAACAACCCAAAGTTGCGTTAGGCTCTCACGTGCCAGTACCACCGGGATCACGCAGGCACCACTGAGCACCACCGGTGCCGGGACACACCCCAACACACTCCGCAACGAGAGGCCCAGGACGCGTCGAGACACCACGTACACATAGGGCGGGACCGTACCCAGGTAGACGATCAGCAATGCCAGCGCCGCCCCGAGAGCCCCAAACCGAGGGACAAGCACCAGGGTGAGGGCCAGGGTCATCACCCCCTGCACAATGCTCCACTTCGCGGCTGATCCTGGATGGCCCATGGCCATCAGGAACGAATCCTGTAGCCCGTCAAGGACCTGGAACCAACAGGCCGCCGCCATCACCGAGAGCACCAGTCCACTGTGCCTCGCTATGCTGTCTCCCATCCACGCCTTGAGGACAGGGTATGAGAGCACGGCCAGGAAAACGAATAACGGCATGACGATGGATGCGACGAGGCGGGTCGACCTCAGGTACATCCGGCGCACCCCGTCAATGTCCCCCTTACCCGAACGGTCGCTCACTGCCGGGAAGAGGGCAGTCGTCACGTGGCTGACGAGCATCATCCCTCGCCCGCAGATGTCGTTCGGGATGGAGAAGTATGTTACATGCGACAGCGGCCAGAACATGCCAACCACTAGCCGGGGCGCTTGCTGAGCAACCCTAGACGCCACGCGGCTCGCGGCAGTGGGCAGACTATAGCGGAACAGCCTGGAGGCTTCGCACCGGTCATACCGAGGTATAAACGAGACGCCGGGTAGAAGTCTCCTCGATACGGCAACGAACGCAATGACTCCTATTGCGCTTGCGGCTATGTTGAGAACGACAACTTCGCGCAACCAGAAGCCCATCCTGAGCAGAAGAACAGCACCGAGGGCGTTGCTGGTACCGATAAGTGCAGTTCGCTGGTTCGTTATGTCCATCCGCTGGAGAGCGGCCGGGATTGCGTTGAAGACAGAGAGGGGCATGCTAACGAGGAACCCGAGAGAAGAGAGGTAGAACGCGAAGTACGCCACGTCTCGCAGATCCGTGCCGATGTTCAACACGCGGGTCACAAGCGCGCCGACAAGCAACGCGATGGCAGCTGCCCCGACCACCCCGGCGCCAACGTAGATCGTTGTTGCCGTCCCAATCAGCCGGCTGAGCCGGTCGTAGTCGCCGCGTCCGTAGTATTCTGATGCATACTTCAACACTCCTTGCGCGAGGCCCATGTCCAGCATGCCGAAGTACACGATGACCACGCTGACCAGCGAGAGCAGCCCATACGCGCCTTCGCCCAGGTGATGAACGATGTACGGAGTGCAGAAGAGGGCCAGGGCTGTGAGCCAGGCACGAGAGAGGAAGTTATAGAGGGCGTTCCGCGCTACCACCGGAGGCGATGAGAGCTCCTCCGGCCTGGCAGCACTCACAACCTGACGAGGTGATACAGCAGCTTGTGCGGACAGATCAGACACCTTGCTTACCGAGTGGTCATTCCGTCAGCTGTGATGCCTTGTGCGAAACACGCTGTCATCAGCGCGGTAAGACAGTCTCGCGCTAAGTGCCGCGGAAACGGCCGCGGCGCTGCCCAATGTGCGCCAGGGAGGGACTGCTTTCAGCGGACGCGCACCTCTTCCACCGCATAGCAACTCGCGGCAGTCGTAGACCCTGCCCAGGTGGCCGGGCGGCCACCTGGGCCGCTGACTGTTGGGCGTCGGGCTACGCGGCCGCCTGTTTGCCGCGTTCGCCAACTCCTACTCGGCGTTCATCCTGATCCACTGAAGACATATCCTGATGGACAGCTATGGCCGATAGCAAGAACCGTGCCACTGAGCGATGCAGGATGGAGCGGGGACGCCGTGAGTAGTGAGCTGGTACCTGCTGACAGGAACGAGCGACTGTACCAAGCGTGGAGCACGCCAAGCAACGCGGCGGTGGTTCAGCTGAGTGCCGAGGACCGGGGAATCCTGGACCGGCTGCTGCATCACTCGACGACGGTCAACATCCGGGGCGAGAGCTACCGGCTTAAGGACAGACGCAAGGCTGGCCTGGTCCCGCAGCCGGAAAGGAGCCAGGAGAACAAGTGACCGCCGTCAGGGTGGGGATTTTTCAACCGGCGAAATGGGGAGATTTGCACCGGCCTTGACATGCCTGCATGCCCCGGGGAACGGCGCAGGGCGTTGTCCGGACGAGAAGCCACGTACTTTCGCCCGGAGCAGACCAGGGTCATCTGCGGCCGCCGGACTGACGGGCCGTGACGGGCTTCTCGCCCGAGTACAACGGAACACCACCTCCGCCCTCTTCGCTGCCTGCGGAGTGGCTACAAGGACGGTGCGGGCAGGGCACCCATGACGTCGGCACCCCCGGGATCTCCCGCATTCCGCGAACGAGACGGTGCCGGTTCCACGAACGTGCAGATCGATGCAGTTCTGGGGAACCTCAGCACTCATAGGCTCAAGAGGGACTGCTAGCTGGCGCAGGATCTGAGCATGCATACTCTCACTTCGTGCCACTCGCTCTCGTTGGCTGCACCAGGTTGGGATCTGGTTCGGTGTCCCGGTCCGCCGGGCGTTCCGGGGCGCAAGTCAGACGTCGGTGCCCCACCTGCTAGGCGAGATCGACCGGCTCACCAAAGCCTGCGCCGCCGCCCAGTTGGAGTGGCGGAGGCAAGCCCTGCATCCCTTGCCTCGGAGACACACGCATGCGTCGGTCATGTCATCAGCTGCTATTGTGACGCACTGGCGCCTCTGGACCTCGTTCGACCCACGTCCATAGATCGGCACCGTTCAGATGGATTCGGTTTGGCGAGGACCACATGGATCCAGGCTGGCCGTGGTCTGGCCAGCCGGTTCTGCAGCTTGTCAAGACGAGTGGCGATGGCAGACGCTACCCGCTGCACGAAGGTGCGTCTCGCTGGCGCTTCCAGCTTGCGGCCACAGTGTACACAGGGCTCTTGCTGGTCATACGATCCCCAGGGGTTCCCTGCCAGACCCATCAGCCATGCCGATACTGGATTAGTACGCCTCCTGACCTCGCAGACGAAGCTGGTCGAGACAATCTCCAGCGCGGGGAACAACTCCTTGAGACGACGCTCGTCAAAGGAGTGCAAGTGTCCCCAGGGCGGACTGGTGCGTCCGCAGTTCCTACACGTGGTCTGCCCGACCCGCAAGTCTTGCCTGTATGGCACACCAATGACAACTGACCGCTTAGCTACCCTGACGACCTCCTGGCAGGCCTTCTCGACGTCCCGAACGTGTTCCAGCACCTCGGCACAAATGACAGCATCAAAACAGTCGTCCCGAAAGCAGAGCGAGGTCACATCTCCCTGGACATTGGTCACACGAGGAACGCGGAAGCGAAGGGGCTCAATGTCTAGGGCGATAACAGACTCGAAGTAGCCGGTCAGCCAAGCTGAATGGAGGCCATCTCGCGCACCAACCTCCAGAGCGGTCCGTCCGCCTTCGGCAACTGCCTTGAGCAGATCCTCTGTCCTGCGCCTCTCGGCAAGGGATCGTCTGTATCTCCCAGGACCCATCGTGTCAACCCTCGCTATACGTACGCACCACACGGCGAGTAGAAGGCCTGTCGGCCCGCTCGGCACAGGAGGAGATCAGCGTTGGAAAGCGCGAGCCACGGACAGCTCTGCGGGTCCATCCTACCACGCGAACAATGAGGTGGCAACCGGGCCTCCGTGAGTGCGCTCCCCAGTGCTACGCGTTCGCGCCTCCCCCGGGGTCTACTTGGCACGGTTCCTGCATGAGCGCCTAGCGACGCCGGCGCCGCGCGAGTTCTCAGGCGCGGGGCGGGTGGCAGGGAGTGATGGGCGGAGCAGGTACTGACGCGCTCATGGGCAGGAGCACACGGCACGCACTGGTAGTGGCACTGTCATCCCCGCCGAGCGCGGCGCTTGGAGCGGTTGGGGCGGTGCACATGGCGGAGTTCCTGCCCAATCATGGCTGGTTCCCGACCTTCCTGACCATCAGGCCAGAGCGCCAAATGATGCCCCACGCCACCGCGAAAGCCTATCCGTTGCCGTTGGACCAGATCCACGTCTGTCGCACTCAGATGATCTACCCCTGGGACGCGCTGGTTCGCCTCGCCTAGTGGCGTGTACGGGGACATACTGCCCCTGCCACCCCCCTGGGTGGACGCGAGCTCGGCGCCTGGGGTGCCGCCGGGATGAACGCCGCGATCGCGGAAACAGCACTGCCAGTGGGGACGAACGCGCCCACGGCCAGACTACAGCGTGACCACGCGGAAGCCATGCTTCTCCCATTGGCGATGCCGAAGGCAGCCCCGTGTGTCGAACACGATCCTGGTCCGCATTCGCTCCCTGACGGACCCAGGTTCAACCAGCGCGAACTCCCGGTGATCCGTCAGCAGGAGTATGCAGTCTGCCCCCGTCACCGAGGTCAGGAGGTCATCCAGCGGGTACTGGAACCCGCTGACATGGAAGTCGACAGCACTTACTCGCGCACCCTCGGCCTCCAGCGCCCGGATCACAGGCAACGCCGGTGTTTCTCTGGCGTCATCCACGTTCGCCTTGTATGCCACGCCCCATACCGATATCTTGGGATCCCTTACACCGCGCACCTCCATCAGTGTGCGCTCCGCCACCCATGCCGGCATCGCGTCGTTGACTTCGCGCGCCACTTGCACTAGCTTCGCAAGGTTCGGCGAGTGCTGGACCAGGAACCAAGGATCAACCGGTATGCAGTGACCACCGACCCCAGGTCCCGGATGTAGGATGTCTACCCGTGGGTGGCGGTTCGCTAGCCGAATCGCATCTCGCCCGTCCACACCCCACTGGCGGCTGATCCGGGCGACCTCGTTCGCGAACGCGATGTTGACATCCCGGTAGGCATTCTCTATCAGCTTGACCACCTCAGCCATGGTCGCGCTTGTCACGACGATGTTCCCTTCAACCACGCGCCGGTACATTGCGGCCGCCCGGTGGCCGCTCTCCTGGTCAACTCCCCCTATTACCCTGTCGTTCTCCACTAGCTCGGCCAGAATCCTACCCGGCAAGACGCGCTCGGCGCAGTAGGCAACGGAGAGGTCCTGTTTCGGGAGGAGCCCAGACTCGGACAGTATCCGTGTCAGCATCCCGTCTGTTGTCCCCGGTGGACTGGTCGACTCCAAGATCACCAGGTTGCCCTTGCTCAGATAAGGCAGTATCGAGCGCGCTGCCCCCTCAACATAAGAGAGGTCGGCAACATGATCCTCACGCATCGGCGTCGGCACCGCGATGATGAAGGCATCCGCTGCCTGAGGCTCGAGCTGCGCGCGCAGGTTCCCCGAGTTCACCGCTGCTTGCACCAACGTCTTGAGCCCGATCTCCCCACTTGCCAGCCCCGCGGTGTTCACCGACTCCACCACTTCCTGGCGAAGGTCCACCCCTATGACCCGGAACCCGTTGACCGCAAAGACTGCCGCGGTAGGTAGACCCACATACCCCAGCCCCATTACGCAGATCGTCTCGACAGGGCGTCCGCCGCTCTCAGTCATATTCGCTGTCCTCCGCGAAGCCTGACTTAGAGTTTCTGTGGCTTCGCCTTCGATCCCTGCGCGGGTTCTATGCGGCGCAACTCCCAAGATGGGACAGTTCTGTAGCTGCAGAATGAGACAGACCCATGAGGCTTTCCTGGGAGGATGCGGAGGTGAGGAATCGCGCGCGGGAAGCGGTAGCTGCGGCGCGGCTGGCGATCGTGCAGACCGCACAGCAATCCAGAGGCTCGGGGGAGGTTGTGATGCCATGGGTCTAGCGCTCGCTTTCCCCTGGTTCCTTGTTCCCCAGACCATGTGTGCAGTCCGACAGGGGAACAAGATATGCCGCGGCCTGCAGCACTGGAATGCGAGAAGGACTCCGGTAAGATCACCGCACTTAGAAACCCAGCGATGCTCGAGGCGATACTGGATGGGGGTCCCCTGGCCGGCGATGAGTCACTTGCAGCGACTGACGCCGGCCCCCTCGCGTCGCAGACACAGGAAGGCGAGGGCGGCCCGCCCCTCCACTATCAGTAGAACACAACCCCGTTGACAGCGGCCGCGTCGCGGTCTAACATAACGAGGGGAGAGTCGCTCGACCTTCCGCGAGGAACGGGATGCAATCACGCGAGCCGCCCCCATTTCTTTGGACTGAACTCTGGCAGGGGGGCTGCGATGCAAACCTGGGGCGATGTCTGCGAGGCTTGCTGGAGAACGGAAAGGCAGGCGGAGCACCTGCGGGAACAGAAGTGGGATAGTCAGAGAGGCAATGTCAGCGGGCAGCGATAATGAGATTGCGACAGCGGCGATCCCCGCCATCGAGGCGGAGTCCACTCAGCATCGCGCCGGACACGTGCTCGTCGTCGCCCTGTCATTCCCGCCGAGCGCCGCGCCTGGGGCCATATCAGCGGCCCACATGGCGAGTTTCCTGCCGTGCTATGGCTGGTTTCCCACATTCCTGACTGTAAGACCCCGCCGCTTGCTGGCGCGTCACGCTCTGGGCAACGCCCATCCGTTGCCGCTTGACCGCATTGCCGTGCAGCGCACTGAGATCATCTACTGGCAGGAGGCGCTAACCCGCCTGGCCTGGTGGCGAAGACGCCCAAAGCTCGACCAGCACCCCGACTGGGTCGGCGTGACTCCTGTGCCCAGGTTCCCGGTAGGCTCCCACACTCGTCAGTTCGCTTTGCTTGGGGGTGTGCTGGAATTCCCCGATGTGCAATGCGGGTGGCTGCCTTTCGCGGTCGCCGGCGGCCTTGCTGTGGCTCGGAAACGCGCAGTTCACTGCCTGTACTCGACCGGGCCGCCGTGGACCTGCCATCTGGTTGCGCTTGTTCTCCACTGGTTGCTGCGCCGGCCATGGATCGCGGAGTTTCGCGATCCATGGCTGGAGAATCCGTGGCGACGTGGTAAGCGCCCCTGGCCGCTGGCAGCCATCGAGAAGCGGCTCGAGCGCAAAGTGCTCCGGTCGGCGACAACCGTGGCCGCAAGGACGCCCGAAATGGCGGCTCTGCTCGAAGCTCGCGGGGCCCGTGTTGTCGCCACTATCCCAGGCGGCTATGACGCCGACGAGATCGCTGCGGCGCGCCGTCTGGCGAAGAAGGACAGCGCGAAGTTCACACTCGTACATGCGGGGCGCTTCTACGGCCGCCGGTCTCCGGTGCCGCTGCTCACCGCCCTGGCCCGCCTCGCGCAGGACGTGGAGCTCGGTACCCGCCTCGAGCTGCGCTTGGTCGCTGAGCGTCAGACGGGCATAGAGGCACTGGCGCAGCGGCTCGGTGTGTCCCAACTGGTCAACCAAGTGGGCCTCTGCTCACATCTGGAGACGCTGCGCCACGTGCTGGAGTCGGATCTGGCCGTGGTTGTGCAGCCGGATACCGCCGTCCAGATACCATCCAAAGTCTACGAATACCTCGGCTGCGGAGTGCCCATCCTCGCCCTCACCGGCGAAGGCGCAACCGCGCGACTGGTGCGTGAAACACGATCTGGTCTGGTGGTGGGCGCTGAGGACGTACCCGCGATTGCCGCGGCGATCCGCGCCTTCCACCGTAGGCAGGCTGCCGTCGTGCCGCTCCCTCCTGATCGTGGCGCGGTAGAGCGGTTCGAGGCGCGGGAAGTGATCGGCCGAACAGCGGAACTACTGGATAGCGTCTGCGGGGCCCGGAACCCCGCCTGCTAGCCTCTTGGGGCGGCTACTGGGCCGCGCCGAGCGACTCGCCGCACAACCACCCCACCGTCTCCTTCAGCCCCTGCCTCAGCGATGTGGTCACCGCATATCCCACCCGGATCGCGGTGTTCCCTAGGTCCGCCAGCGAATCCCGCACATCGCCCGGCCGGGCCGGCTCGAACACCGGCTCCGGCCGCTTGCCTGTGAGTTCGGCCAGCAGGGAGACCAGCTCCAGCAGACTCGTCTGCTGGCCGCAGGCCACGTTGCACACCGGGCCGGCCGCCCCAGGTGCCACCGCGGCAAGCAGGTTCGCGTTGACCACGTTGCCCACATAGGTGAAATCACGCGTCTGCCCGCCGTCGCCGTAGATTCGCACCTCGCCGCCATTGAGCAAGGCCGAGATGAACCGTGGGATCACCGCGGCGTACTGGGAGTTCGGGTCTTGCCGCGGGCCGAACACGTTGAAGTACCGCAGGCAGACCGTCTCCAGCCGGTAGGCCTCCCAGAAGGCCCGGCAGTAATGCTCGCCCGCCAGCTTGCTGACCGCGTATGGCGACTTCGGCCGCGGCGTCATGTCCTCCCGCTTGGGCAGCTCCGGCGTGTCGCCATAGACGGAAGAAGAGGACGCGTACACGACTCGCTTGACGCCTGCGTCTCGAGCGGCGATCAGCACGTTGAGCGTGCCAGTGGCGTTGACTTCGTGCGTGGTCAGCGGGTCTTTGATCGAGCGTGGCACGGATGGCAGCGCGGCCTGGTGTAGCACGTACTCCGCTCCGTCCACGGCTCGGCGCACAGCCTCCAGATCGCGCACATTGCCTTCGATGAGATCGATCTGGTCGATCACGTGCGCGATGTTCTCCCGCTTCCCGGTCGCGAAGTTG
>Ga0315282_10006295_pt1 | contig 19945 bp, 21 predicted proteins | sample YL17G07_20_MG_FD_203693 | JGI IMG/M metagenome (GOLD analysis project Ga0315282, IMG submission 203693) | Sediment microbial communities from Yellowstone Lake, YNP, Wyoming, USA - YL17G07_20 | ecosystem: Environmental > Aquatic > Freshwater > Lake > Sediment | place: USA: Wyoming | collected... | reverse complement strand
TCCTCAAGCCCACCGGTAAGGATAACTCCTAGGGAGCTTCGATTTCTCATAGCTTTCACCTCCTGGGTGGAAGCTTACTACAATCTGACTAGCTTTGCACCTGAAGGCTTACTCACGGATTAGGGACTGGTTGGTGCACAGGTCGGTATAGCCACGCTGCTTGGCATCTGATTGACTCAGGCAGTAGCATCCCTGCGGACATTGAACCTGCTCCGCCGCTTTCCAGCAGTACTTTTCGATTTGCGCAGCACCTGTCGCAGCCGCAGTATATCCGCATGGTTGTTCCTGGCACAGAGTGGCGTTGGCCCCCAATTTGCCATAGGCCTCATCTTTGGTTAGGCAGTAGCATTCTTGCGGGCAAGCCGCTTCAGTCGGCTTGGATACCCATACCTTGGTAGCTCTAGCCTCTAATTCGTAACTGTCAACAGTGACTGAAGCTACTATAGTGTCCTTATGTTCCTCCGGGCTGCTGTATTCGAGAACAGCTTGGCCATTCGTATCTGTCGGTCTTACCGGAGTTGAGCCTGTCTCGACTAAATTAAAACTTACCTGAGCTCCGCGAACGGGGTTGCCATTGGCATCTCTTACTGTGGCTATGAGCTTATGTACCTCGCCAACATTGTTTGTAGCCTCCGCAGGCTCAAGGGTCAGGCTTGGCTTGCCCACCTCAGCTGATTTCCAACAGTACAGAGGGTTCTGTTGGGCATCATATCCGCACGGCTGGTCCTGGCACATGGTAGCGTTTTGTCCGTATCGCTTATATGCATCATCCTTGGTTAAGCAAACGCATCCTGTGGGGCACGACTGCCCGGTTGGCTTCTGGAAGCAGTACATAAGATTTTGGTACTGGTCACGGCCACAAGGTTCATAGTTGCAATAAGGCGGAGAGCCCTGTTTTATTGCCTCTTCCTTAGTCATACAGACGCAGCCTTCGGGGCATTTGACTTCCTCACCAGGTTTCCAGCAGTATCTGAGGACTCCACTGGCATTCTTATCACATGGCGTATCCTGGCACATAGTGGCGTTGGGTCCCAATTTACCATAGGCCTCGTCCTTGGTCATGCAATCGCAGCCTTGTGGGCAGGCCTCCTCCTCTGGAATGCGTACAGGTGGAACGCCAACGGTGCTGGGTGGTATGCGCTCAATTTCGAGATCGAGGCTAGCCCCAGGTTTAGTGCTGGCGGTATAGACAGCGACTACGTCCAGTGGCGCTGTGGCATAGATAACGACAAAGCCCTTGATAAAGTGAATTATGGAGCTTATTGGTGTGACTGCGGTGGTTTGAAGCAAGTTTGGCGCTTGCTGAGAGGGGGCAGACAATGCCACTTCTTGCTGAGGCCCGAATAACTTGACGATGTCGATACAATCAACCTCAATAGCTTCGTCAGGTCCTAGCGCGACTTTGCGGAAGCTGGAGATTCTGCCTCTAGCCTGATCCTCGGGCAATGCTATTACCGCTTTCTTGAATAGATAGATAGTTTCGTTGTATGGATTATGGATATTGATAGCTGTGGAATACGAACCGGGCTGGACGCCTTCCCCGCCAAATGCCGGACCGCAGAGAAATTTAGCTGAGTAAACAATTAGTTTCTCCATTTCCGGCGGGCGTTGGATTTCAGGTGGTGGCGGTGGCTTTTCTGTAGGGATTTCTCTCTCTTCTATGTCTATGAGCTTATCTATTTTGGCTCGGATTCTGACCAGCTCATCATACAAAGGGTTTGATGCTGGCATAGCCGCGATGGCGGTGGTTGTACCAGGCGTAGCCGTTGGTAACTGGTTTATTAGCCATTCGAGTCGCTTGGCTATTGTATACTTGATGTCAATGGCTGCTTTCGTGTCGCCGCTGTTCTCGAGAGCCTGCACCTTCTTTACCCATTCTTTGATGACACCTATCTGGTTCTGAATATCCTTATCGTTGGTTAATTTCCTGGCCTGGTCAAGTTCCCTGAGGATGTCATCTATTAATTCTTTTTCACCTGCTTGCATAGCGGCTGGCGAAGATGGCGATAACTGCGGCGTGGTGGTTGTCTGGGCACTTATCGTGTCTGCGGGGAAAGAGAACATCGACAGTGCAAGCAGCAAACCGAGGAAAATAAAAATCGCTTTTCTCAAGATTCACCTCCTTTTAAGTTCGATTAATAAGACAGCTAGTGTTTGTGCTCTAATGCGTTCACATCTCCCACTTTCTTTATCCTCAATAATATAACATGATTATACCACGTGTGTCTAGGGGTTCTGGCAGTTGGGGCAGAAGTAGCTGCCGCGGTTTCTGATGGCAAGGCGCTGGATAGCTGTGCCACAGATGTGGCACGGCTTGCCGCCGCGGTGAGCAACATGGAAGTTGGAATGGGCAGTGCCTAACTTGCCATCGGGGCGTTTGTAGGTGTCAACGCTGGCGCCTTTGCTATTAATGGCTGAGCGCAGGACATGGTGAATAGCTTTATAGAGATTTCGGATTTCTTGGGGTGACAAGCTGTTTGCCTTCCGCAGCGGGTGGATTCTGGCGGTAAACAGGGCTTCATCGGCATACATGTTGCCGATGCCGGCAATAAAAGCCTGGTCGAGCAGCACAGCCTTTATCGGTGATTGGCGTTTGTGCAATCGTTTGGCTAGAGTCTCAGCGGTGAATTCGGGAGTTAAAGGTTCGGGGCCGAGCTTGCCGGTAACAGCCTGTTCATTTTCTAGTAGCCAGACGGCTCCCAGCCGTCTGCGGTCAGTGAAGATAAGCTGGCTGCAATTGTCAAGGTGAAAGATGACTCTGGTATGATGGTCAGTTTGTTTTGGATTCAGCAGCAGAGCCCCAGCCATTTTGAGGTGGATAATCAGCGCCTCGCCGCTGGACAGGCGGAAGATGAGGTATTTGCCGCGGCGCTCAAGGCCGTTTATCCTTTGCCCTACAAGTTTGCGGCGAAACTCTTTAACTGAAGGCTGGCGCACCATTTTAGCATCGCAAACGGTGACGCGAGTGAATTGTTGTCCAATTATATGAGGCGCAAGCTCGTTCTTTATGGTTTCGACTTCAGGCAGTTCAGGCAACGTTTGACCTCCTTTATTATCCCTTCAGTTGCCTGTTGGTTTTTATACTCTTGTATTGTAACTTAAAGTGCTTGTGTGTTAAATAGCGGCTGGTTATAATCTTTAAGTAAAGCTACAATTCGGTTTTGTTTAACGGAAGGAGGGCAATGAACTACAAAAGAAGGCTTATACTGGCGGCTTGCGTTGTACTTACCACTGCGTTAGTGGTAGTGAGCTGCGTGAGTCCGGCCAAAGAATACCTTAATATAGGCAATAAGCACTTTGAGCAAGGGCGATATGATGAAGCCATTGTGGAATACACTAAGGCGATTGAGTTCGCTCCGCAGTTTGCTCGAGCTTTCAACAACCGTGGGCTTGCCTATCATAAGAAAGGTGAGCTTGATAAAGCAATAGCTGACTTCGATAAAGCGATTGAGCTTGATCCGTCACGTGCTGAGGTTTATTACAATCGTGGTAGCGTGTACTTCGATAGGGGGCAGTTTCAATCAGCTATAGCCAATTATGACAAGGCTATTGTGCTTGCCCCAGGATTTGCCGTGGCTTATAACGACCGGGGATATGCCTACTTACATATGATGAAATTCGATAGAGCCATAGCTGATTTTGATAAAACAATTGAGCTTGATCCAAAGCTTGCTCAGGCCTACGACGGTCGTGGGCTTGCTTATCTAAACAAAAATGAGCTTGATAAAGCTATAGATGATTTCAGCAAAGCAATAGAGCTAGACCCGAAGCTGGCCAAGGCGTATTTTAATCGGGCTTACGCCTATAATAAGAAGGGCGATGTGGCGCAGGCAAAAGCTGATTTAGATAAGTGTATTCAAATATCTACTGACCCTGAGCTCACTAAGGCAGCAAAACAGCTACTGGAAAGGCTGTAAGAAGAACCATATGGTTTCGACTTCAGGGAGCTCAGGTACGGTTTTCAGCCACTGATAACGCTTGCACCGTGAGTATTAGCAGCACCACAGGTTCCATTATATGAGGAGTTTTTACGAAGCAAGTTTCTTGGGAAGTATTGAAGGTACCAACTTTTACACTGAGTCATACAAGGTGCAGTCTCATTTGTTCCCCTCGCACATAGAAATAAGCTGGCCTTGTCCTCCTCTTCCCAACTTGCGTTTTGTTGCTTTTCTCTTCTTATGTAGCAAGCAGATTTCTCTTTTTTCCAATTCTAACGGGTCCTGTGGAATAACAAATACATCTTTAATCTTGTCCCAATCTTTGTCTCTTACCTTTATTAGATTATCGAGGAACATGCTGACATAGCATCCATTTATCATTGTAGGTTCTTCAATTTCTAACTTTCTATTCGTTATTTCCACATATTTCGGGTCAATATCAATACCTATAAACTCCCTTCCTAGTTTTCTAGCAGCGATTGCGGTTGTTCCGGTACCGATAAATGGGTCAAGAACAATATCCCCCTCATCACTGCTCATAAGCAATAACCTTTCAAGTAGATGCGCTGGTAACTGGCAAGGATGTTCATCTCTCCTTTTTTTTGTGCCTAATTCTATGGATATCAGTCCATACATTTTCAAGTTTAAACAGTTCACTTTTGAAATTTTTTAAACACGTAAAGCCAAAGCGCTTGACATTTGGAGAATGGCTGAACGACTGGGTCAATAGCTATGTTGCCGCAAATTGCGCTCTGCGAACGTTGGATAGCTATCGGTCGGAAATTGCGAATCATATTTTCCCGTCCCTGGGGTCTATTCCCTTAACACAGCTCCGACACCAGCATCTCCAATCCTACTATGCAGCGGCCTTCGCTCAGGGTAGGGTCGACGGAAGGGGCGGCTTGTCTCTCCGCACTGTGCAGTATCATCATCGCATTATATCGGAATCACTGGACCACGCCCTTAAGATGGGACTCTTAGCACGAAATGTTGCTGATGCGGTAGCCCCGCCCCATCCAAAGCGGCGTAGCATAGTTACCCTGGCACCCGAAGATGTTCCCATGTTTCTGAGAGCGTCTCGCAGAACTCCTTTTCATACTCTATACTGCACGGCACTGTTTACAGGTATGCGTTTGGGAGAACTACTAGGGCTCCGCTGGTGTAATGTGGACTTAGAGATGGCTACACTGTCCGTTTCTCAGGCACTACTCAAACGGCGGAGCGTCTGCCAGATGGTAGAGCCTAAAAGTACTCATAGCCGACGCTCAATAGCCATATCACCGGCTTTGACTATCCTTTTGCGCCAGCACAGGGCTCAACAGGAAGCGGAGCGAATCCTTCTAGGAGCTAATCTCAAAGAGAGCGACCTAGTATTTGCAAAGTCCGATGGTGAACCACTCGACCCGGGCACCGTTACTAAGACATTCTCACGGGTTCTTGCAAAAGCCGGTTTAACTCACATTCGTTTTCATGATCTCAGACATACACATGCTACGCTGATGCTAAAGGCTGGAATTCACCCGAAGATAGTCCAGGAACGGCTGGGACACGGGAGCATAGCTGTAACGATGGATATCTACTCCCATGTGGTTAGCGGCTTACAGGAGTTGGCAGCACAGCGTTTTGAGAGGATTTTCGATGAAGAGTCACTCAAAATACTGACCAATGCTGGGATGCCAAATGGACTCGAATGTCGGCAAAATGTTGGTAGCGGGGAAGAATTCAAACGTGAGCCGCTAGGGACTCGAACCCTAAACCTGCTGATTAAGAGTCAGCTGCTCTACCTGTTGAGCTAGCGGCCCAAGCGAAGCTCATGTTAACACCCATACACTCGTAAGTCAAGCTTGCTTTTGATTTCTTGACTCATCCAAGACATGATATAATGAAGCCGGCCCCTGGACATGTAGTGAGGACAGTGGAGAAGCCTTTCGAAGTCATCGACCACACTGCAGATATCGGCATTGTCGCCTATGGCACCGATATCAAGCAGGTCTTTGCCAATGCCGCTCTTGGACTTTTCAACCTGATGGCAGACCTGGATGACTTCAAGGAAGACGTCCAGCGTGAGCTAGAGCTATCAGCCGAGGATGTGGAAGTTCTACTGGTAGAATGGCTGAACGAGCTTATTTACATCTTTGATGTGGAACATATCATCTTTAAAAGGTTTGAAATCGAACGACTCACCAGCACCCAAATTAAAGCCAGGTGCTTCGGGGAAAAGATAAAACCCGGGCAGCACAAGCTGAAGAGAGAAATTAAGGCAGCCACCTATCACATGCTACGGATAAGCAAAGAGGATGGTGGCTACAAAGTGCAGGTAATCTTCGATATTTAGAGGATGAGAGAATGCCAAGATGGCAAGGAAAACTTAATAAGATAGATGACTACCGCTGGGAGATTCCCAAGAGCTATAAACCGGGGATGCGGGTGCCAGGATTAGTCTACGCAGATGAGGCTATGCTGGAGGTTATCAAGGAGGAACAGTCTCTGGAACAAGTGGCCAACGTAGCCTTCCTGCCCGGCATAGTGGGGCGCTCATTGGCTATGCCTGACATTCATTGGGGCTACGGTTTCCCAATAGGCGGAGTGGCAGCTACCCAGGTCAACGACGGCGTAATTTCGCCAGGTGGCGTTGGCTACGATATTAACTGCGGCGTAAGACTGCTGCGCACCAACCTAAACGAAAATGAAGTTAAGCCTAAAATTAAAGAGCTTATCGATGCCCTGTTCCATGATATTCCCTCCGGTCTAGGCTCCGAAGGCAAAATAAGAGTGGGTGAAAAGGAGATAGACGAGGTACTTACTGATGGCGCTCACTGGGCGGTAAAACGCGGTTTCGGTCGGCCTGAAGACCTGGAGGCGACTGAGGAAACAGGTCGCATGAAAGGAGCCGACCCGGACAAAGTAAGCGCTAGAGCTAAGAAGAGGGGGGCACCTCAGTCAGGAACTTTAGGCTCCGGAAACCACTTTCTAGAGGTGCAGATAGTAAGAGAAATCTATGATCAAACTGCGACTAAAGCCATGGGTATTGACCGAATCGGACAGGTGTTGCTTCTCATCCATACTGGCTCAAGGGGTCTGGGGCATCAAGTCTGTGATGACTACCTGAGGATAATGGAAGAAGCAGTTGGAAGATATGGCATCAGCCTCCCCGATAGACAACTGGCTTGTGCTCCGGTAGAGTCAAAAGAGGGAAAGGATTATCTAGCAGCTATGGCCTGTGCTGCCAACTATGCTTGGGCTAACCGTCAGTGCATTACCCACTGGGCACGGGAGTCATTCGTCAAGGTCTTCGGCAAGAGCCTTGAAGAGCTGGGTATGCAGCAGGTTTATGATGTAGCTCATAATATCGCTAAGATAGAGGAGCACACAGTAGATAGCAAGAAGCTCACAGTGTGTGTCCACCGCAAGGGGGCTACCAGAGCCTTTCCTGCCGGACACAAGGATGTACCGCAACGCTATAAAGAGGTTGGACAGCCAGTGCTTATTCCCGGCGATATGGGTCGTCGTTCGTATGTTGCCATAGGCACGGAGAGAGCAATGGCAGAAACTTTTGGCTCTACCTGCCATGGCGCTGGCAGAGTACAGAGCCGGGGCGCAGCCAGGCGCAGCCTGAGAGGCATTGATGTCGCCAATGAGCTAAGAGCTAGAGGTATCACGGTAAAAGCCGGTAACATGGCTTCGCTGGCAGAAGAGGCGTCACAAGCGTATAAAGATGTTACTCAGGTAGTCGAAGTAACCCATCAGGCTGGAATTTCCCAAAAAGTCGCCATGGCGAGCCCCATAGGAGTTATCAAAGGCTAGTGGTAAGAACGAAAGAAGCTCCCATTAAGCTACCTTCCCCAAACCCCCAAGGAAAGATATCAGTAGAAGAAGCCATTTCAAAGCGAAGGTCAGTTAGAAGGTTCAGAGCCCAGCCATTGTCTTTAGCACAGCTTTCGCAGCTATTGTGGTCAGCCCAAGGCATAACCGGCACTGGCGGACGAAGAGCTGCCCCCAGCGCCGGAGCCACCTATCCTTTAGAGATTTTCGTTGCTATTGGTGAGCACGGAATAGAAAGCTTGGCAGCAGGCATATACCACTATCAAGTAGATAGCCATTCTCTGAGCCTGCATCTGAGTGGCGACTTAAGGCAGAAACTAGCTGATACCGCCTTGGGCCAGAGCTTCATTGCCAACTGTCCGGTTGATATAGTGGTCTGTGCTCTTCACCCCAGAACTGCCTATAGATACGGCAGGCGTGGCGAGAGATATGTCCATATGGAAGTCGGGCATGTCGGCCAAAACGTCTCGCTACAGGCTGTAGCCCTGAGCTTAGCTACGGTAATGGTCGGTGCCTTCGAAGACAAAGAGGTGGGGAAAGTCCTAAAACTCGAAGAGCAAATCAAGCCATTATACATAATTCCAATAGGCAAGCCAGTATAATTACCTAAATACAAAATCGATTGTTTGTATCCCTCAGATATAGTATACTTAAGCGATTAACAAGGAGGTTCAAAGATGCCACAAACCAGAGAAGCCGTCATAGTAGACTACCTGAGGTCTGCGTTTTCGAGGTCGAGACCGAGAGAGCCAGAGAGGGATGTGTTCAATGGATTGAGGATGGATGCCGTCTCCGGAACGCTAATAAAGGAGCTCATTAAGAGAACCAAAGTTAAGCCAAAGGACATCAATGACGTATTGGTTGGCACCGCCTTTCCAGTAGGCGAACAGTGGACATATGGAGGCAGGACATCAGTATTTCAGGCAGAATTGCCCTTCGAGGTTCCGGCTGAACAAATCGACAGACAGTGTGGGTCTTCAATGTCAACCGTACACCTAGGTGCTATGGAGATAATGCTTGGGTACTCGGATGTTGTTATCTCATGCGGGATTGAGCACATGACACATATCCCAATGGCCGTTCCTGAGGGAGACCCCAGGGGCATATTGAGACAACCGGATACCCGCTTTGTAACAGACGAACGCTTTAAGAAATACGACTTTATGACAGCCATGAATATGGGACTTACCGCAGAAAAGTTGTTTGCTGAGAGTGGCCTAACCAGAGAGGACATGGATAAATGGGCACTCAGAAGCCACCAAACGGCAGCTAAAGCGCTTGAAGAGGGCTATTTCAAAGGCGAGATAATGCCCATAGAAGTAACACTGGCTGATGGTAAAAAACAGGTCATCGATAGAGATATGGCTATAAGGGCAGACACAACACTGGAAGGCCTTGCCGAATTAAAGCCGGCATTTAAGCCGGATGGTCAAATAACCGCCGGCAATTCTTCACCCCTGAACGCCGGCGCCACCGCTTTAATTATGATGTCTAAAGAAAAGGCAAAAGAGTACAACCTGAAGCCTTTAGCCACGATTGTCTCCTGCGGTTGGGCCGCTGTAGACCCGTCGGTTATGGGAAAGGGGCCAGTCCCTGCCAGTAAAATGGCGTTAAAGCATGCCGGGTTAGATGTGAAAGACATTGACTTCTGGGAGATAAACGAGGCCTTTTGCATCGTAGCCCTTTATGCTATAAAAGAGCTGGGCATTGACCCCAAGAAGGTCAACGTAAAAGGTGGAGCTACCGCAATCGGCCATCCGCTCGGCGCCTCTGGAACCAGGCTCGTCGGCACATTAGCCAGAATACTGAACATGGAAGGCGGGACTTATGGCCTGGCAAACGCCTGTATCGGCGGAGGGCAAGGAGCAGCCACAATTATTAAGAGGGAAAAGTAGTAAAGGCTTAAGTTCCCAACGTTAATTTAATAGAAATCTTTGACCTACTAACAGGCGACGCAATCCTGAGAACTCATATCAACTGCGTTGCCTGTTTTAATTCCGCTTAAGCAGCCAGTATTCTATACTGTCTGCCAGAGCCAACCAGCTGGCCTCGATGATATTGGTCGAACTGCCCACAGTTCGCCATTGCTTCCGGCCATCGCTGGACTCAATGAGCACCCGCACCTGAGAACCAGTGCCGGCACTTTCTTCTAAAATACGCACTTTATAGTCAACTAAGTCAATGGCAGTCACGTCAGGATAGAACTCCTGCAAAGCCTTTCGCAAAGCCCGGTCAAGGGCATTCACCGGGCCGTTGCCCTCGGCAGCAGTATGAATAATCCTGTCTCCAACTTTCACTTTGACTGTAGCTTCGGAAAGCAGCTCCGATTCGCTTTCACTGGACGGACGACGATGCCTCTCCACCACCACCATAAAATCAATCAGTTCGAAAAGCGGCTTATATTCTGGCTGAGCTCGGTGCAATAATAGTTCGAAGGAGGCATCGGCATCTTCATACTGAAAGCCGCGGCTTTCCAATAGCTTTATTTGCTGCAATACCTGGCGCGTTTGTTTGCTTTTCGACGACAGAGCGATACCAAGCTCTTTGGCTTTATAGATAATGTTGCCCTTGCCCGATAACTCAGACACAACCACCCTAGGGCGGTTGCCCACCAGCTCAGGATTGATATGCTGATAGCTGTCTTCCCACTTCATGACGCCGGATACATGCAGCCCGCCCTTATGAGTAAAGGCACTGGCGCCTACATAAGGGAGATGGCTGGATGGAGCCAGATTAGCTAATTCAGCTACATAGCGAGAAACTTCGGTTAGCTTAGCTAGCTGCTCATCAGTGACGCAATCGATACCCAGTTTAAGCTTTAGGGCCGGTACAATTGAGCACAGGTTGGCATTACCACATCGTTCACCATAGCCATTAATAGTCCCCTGCACCTGGATGACTCCGGCTTGAACCGCGGTCAGCGAGTTGGCCATAGCCAGCTCGCCATCGTTATGGGCATGAATGCCTAGTGGTATAGACACCGCTTTTTGAACAGCCTTAATTGCCGTAGCAATTTCAGAAGATAGAGCGCCACCGTTGGTATCACAGAGCACTATACAGTCAGCTCCAACTCTGGCCGCAGCTTCAACCGTCTGGATTGCATATTCGGGATTCGCCTTGTAACCATCGAAGAAATGTTCGGCATCAAAGAATACAGTAAGGCCTTTTGACTTAAGAAAGTCTACAGATTCAGCGATAATACGCAGGTTATTCTCCAAATCGGTTTCCAGAACCTGGGTCACATGCAAATCCCAGCTCTTGCCGACAATGGTGACTACTTTGGTGTTAGCTTCCACCAAAGTCTGCAAGCCAGCGTCTTTGCTCACCTTGGAGCCAGGGTGTCTGGTGCTGCCAAAGGCAACTAAAACCGAGTGCTTCAAGTTCAAAGCCTTAGCCTTAATAAAGAACTCGGTATCCTTGGGATTAGCCCCAGGCCAACCGCCTTCAATGAAATGGATGCCCATCTCCTCCAGCTTCTGGGTAATCTTGAGCTTATCAGCGACAGCAAAGGAAATGCCTTCCTGCTGGGCTCCATCCCGCAAAGTCGTGTCATAAAGCTGAACTTTTGACGTCATTTCCCTTTATTTAGCTACTCTCTCAGCAATCAGCTCACCCATCTCCCTCGTCCCCACCTTAATTTTGCCTTCGTCCATTATATCATAGGTGCGATAACCTTCTTCCAAAACAGCAATCACTGCTCTCTCAACAGCTTCAGCTTCAGCTGAGACAGCAAAAGAATAGCGAAGCATCATGGCAGCACTTAGTACAGTGGCAATTGGGTTAGCTATATTTTGCCCGGCTCGACTTGGAGCACTGCCATGGATTGGCTCATACATGCCAAAGGCTTTAGAGGCGCCGCCTTTTGGAATACCAGCTAAACTGGCTGAGGGCAGCATTCCCATGGAGCCGGCCAGCATTGAGGCTTCGTCAGTGAGAATATCACCAAATGTGTTCTCTGTAACCACGACATCAAATTGAGCTGGACGCTGGATAAGACGCATGGAGCAGGCATCTACCAGCATATGCTCCAACTCCACATCAGGATAATCAGCAGCGACCTCGGTCGCAACCTGTCGCCACAACCGAGATGACTCAAGGACATTAGCTTTATCTACCGAAGTCAGCTTCTTGCGACGGGTCAGAGCTATCTCAAAGCCGACCCTCACTATACGCTCAATCTCCTGTTCCGAATAAGACATAGTGTCAACAGCCTTCCTGCCTTCAGGCGTATGCCACTGCTTCTTGGGCTGGCCGAAGTAAAGTCCGCCGGTAAGCTCACGAACTACTATCAGGTCTACATCCTTTATCACGTCGGGTTTGAGGGTTGTTGAATTGACAAGCATAGGCAACACCTTCACCGGGCGCAAATTGGCAAAAAGCCCCAGCTCTTTGCGCAAAGCTAGGAGTCCATCTTCAGGTCGTACCTTAGCCTTTGGGTCATCCCATTTTGGTCCGCCGACAGCCCCAAGCAACACAGCATCACAACTTCGGCACATCTTCAAAGTTTCTTCAGTCAGAGCAACGCCGTGGGCGTCTATCGCCGCCCCACCCACCAGACCATGATGAAACTGAAAGCTATGGCCGTATTTCTTCCCCACGGCTTCCAGGACTCTTATTGTCTCAGCGGCCACCTCAGGGCCAACACCATCGCCTAACAAGGCTGCGACATTGAATTGCACCTTACAATCCTCCAGTTAGTTTCTTCGTGGTATACTCAACCAGTCCACCGGCATTTATTATTTCCATCATGAAATCAGGATAAGGTTCGGCAACAAAAGTTTTACCTCGGGTACTATTCCTTATCTCTCCGGTGGTTAAGTCGACCTCAAGAATATCGCCAGCTTCAGTGCCATCAACAGCCTCAATACACTCCAGAAGCGGCAGCCCTATATTGATGGCATTGCGGAAGAAAATGCGGGCGAAGCTTTTGGCAATGACAAAGGATATGCCGGCAGCTTTGATAGCCAATGGAGCATGTTCCCGAGAAGAGCCACAGCCAAAATTGGTTTCAGCCACAATAATGTCCCCCGGCTCGACCTTGGTTATGAATTCGGGGTCTATATCTTCCATACAATGCTGGGCCATCTCCTTAGGCTCGGAGATACTGAGATAGCGAGCTGGTATGATAGCATCGGTATCGACGTTGGTGCCGTACTTGTGAACCTTGCCTTTCAGCTTCAAACCATGACCTCCTTTCAAAACCTGACAGAGCCAGCACACAGCATTATGTCACTTATCATAGACTTTTCCCCTAATGCTTTATTTAGCAGGTGCTGCTAATGGCGATTGCTCCACAACTCCAAACTGGGCGCAGACTACGGAAAACTCTCCGTTTACCTCTTCGAAATATATCCTTACCTTTTTCCCCTCGTGGAAAATCGGCTGGTCTTCCACCCACTGGCTGATTTCTCCAACAGTTCCGCCAGGAGTTACAATCTGAAGCTTGTTTTCCGCAAATGGTGCGCCCTTGATATATTTTTCAATTCGCAAATCTGTATAGGTGAAAATACCAGTTCTTTCTTGATTCCACCTGCTTTCTACTTTCTCAACGGTCCCCTCGATTATGTAGTCAGCCTTTTCTGCCCTGTACAACTCATCAGCGCATTCCGCTATTAGCATCGCAGCCCCGCCAGACTGCTTTACTACAATTTGACCGCCCTGTGATGGCACAACCGTGCTTTCACCAGAACACGCAGCCAAACCAATCCCCAAAATGGCCAGCACACCAAGCGCTACGATTGCGAAAGCCGGGCTTCCACTTCTTCTCATCGTAATGCTACTTATACCTACACCTACTTGAGAAACCCCTAATTCTATTCGGCAGCCGCCAAACAATTCTCCTACTCCACCATAGCCCACTTCGTACCTACCGCCTCTGCAGGTGCCCCATTCCCCCCTAGTTACAGAATTAAATGACAAAAAGGTCCTTAAAAGGCTGTTCGGGCGTCATGTTTAACGCCACTTGGCATACAGGATATGCTCTTTCGTTGAATGAGACCTTGATGAGCCAACCATCCATATTAAAATCTTGATACACATTTGCGTGCTCGAATTGATTATGACAATTGCCACACACGACAACTACATTCTTTGGATGATGACCTTGAAGAGGGTCAAGGTGGTGAGTTTCAAAATATGGTTTGCTGTCTCTTTTCAAAAACCAAAAATCACACACTTGACAATGCCCCTTGTAGATATCTTCCAATAAAGTCCTAAGATTTGCTGGTACTCTTTCTCTTGCCCTGTTTAGACGGCTACTAGCATATCTCCTGTCATGTATCAGCATAGTATCAACTAAACGTTTGAACTCGTTCAGCACGACTTCTTGCTTATCTAAGTGAACCCACCCAACAAGAGTCGCAACTTTTTCAGAAGCTTCCTTTTCACTTTCAGATTTATCGAACCTGTGTTGCAACTCCTGAGTTTTTGTGATGAACTCCCTCTCGGGAATAAGCCTGTAAACGAAGTTCTCCTCATCAATGACTTGAATAACTATTTCGTCACCACTTTTAATACCACTTTCCTTAAACCAATCGGCCACACCACCAATTCTACATTCTCGAGTACTGCTATCGTAGGAAGAAAAAACCTTCGGCTGTAAATCAGACGAATCGCCAAAATAGACATGAACAACGCCACTCTGCTTAGGAAACCATTTTGTCAGAGCTACAGGGATGGCAATTAGCCCTTTACTAAGGCGGCTTGGTGTCATCCTAATTGTCATGTAGCTATAATTAATCTTGCTCCTAGTTCGAACCAATTGTGTTGACTCTTGCATATCTCCAACCCCCCACAGTCAGTTTTATTCTATTTATGTCCTTCCAAAGCCAAAGTCTAAGCCTGTACCGACCACATGCTCACAGTGTGGACAGATTACATTTTGCTCTGGATCAGTAACAAGACTATGCCTGGCAGTACATTCCCTGTAACCCAGACCATCCCAACTCCATTCCTCTGTCATTAATGCTGTAAACCAAAAAGCATCTAAAATCTTCCCACAATTCTTACAACGTTTTCTTCCGGGCTTTTTCTGGCTAACCACCATTTGCATATCCTCCTTCACAAGAAAACTTCTTGCATTCCAATCTTACCCGCTCTCGAACTCTCCAGTCCTGCAAGTTGAAATAAATAAGGCAAACGCTTTTTGATTTTCTCCACAAGTTTCTCGTCTTCAAATATTTTAATCAAACGGCTAGACATCACTCGCCCCTTATTAACCTATAAGCAACAGGTTTACAATTCTTTGGAAGTATCCAATACTCATCGCCCTTCAAAAGCTTCATTTAAAAACCTATCGACCTTCTTCAGGTACGGATTCTCACGCTTAACACTTTGGTAAATAACTTCTTTGAATACCCGCTCACGATTCTTTACCTCATGAAAAAGAGAGCGTAACTCGTCATTTTTCAGGCGCCAAATGCCATTCATTTGATTAACAACTAGTTGGCTATCTATAAAGCAAATTACGCGGCCACGTGTAAATTTTGCACAGAGGTCTAACCCTTTGATTAATGCAGAATACTCTGCACGGTTATTCGTTGTATGACCAATACACTCGGCATCTCTGTGCAACTCTTGATTTGCACTACCAAGAATAAGCAGGCCGATAGCACCAGGACCAGGATTACCCCGACAGCCTCCATCACAGAACAACTTTACTTCTTCAACAAACCCAACCATTAACCCTTCCTCCTTCAGGTATATCAAAAAATAAACTCTGGCTCTATCCGTTCCGATTTAATTTAAACTCATTCACATTTCTATTTTCTATTATATCTCTTCCGGGCTAGCTATTCTCCCTAAAATGGCGCTGGCGGCGGCTATTGCCGGGTTGGCCAGATAGACTTCAGACTGGGGGCTGCCCATCCTGCCAGCAAAGTTGCGGTTGGTCGTTGACACACAGCGCTCACCTGCAGCCAGAACTCCCATATAGCCGCCGAGACAGGGACCGCAGGTAGGTGTGCTAACTGCCCCGCCAGCTTTGATAAAAGTCTCAATCAAGCCTTCATGCAAGGCATCAAGATATACCTGCTGAGTGCCCGGAATGATGATGCACCTCACTTCAGGGCTGACCTGCCTGCCTCTGAGTAGCAGGGCAGCCAGCCTCAGGTCATCGAGACGCCCATTGGTGCAACTGCCAATCACTACCTGGTCAATTTTTATGTTCCCTACCTGGCTTATAGGCTTCACATTGGAAGGCAAATGAGGCATGGCTACCTGTGGCTCTATTTTGGATACATCGTACTCAATCGTCCTAGCATATTCAGCATCTTTATCAGGTTGATAGACCTGGTAAGAACGTTTTGCCCTGGCTTTGACGTACTTTTTTGTCTCACCGTCAACCCTGAAGATGCCAGCTTTAGCTCCAGCTTCAATCGCCATGTTCGCCATGGTGAAACGCCCATCCATAGGCAGGGCGTCAATTGCTTCGCCGGTAAACTCCATAACCGAATAAAGAGCGCCATCAACGCCGATATCACCTATGGTATAAAGGATAAGGTCCTTGCCACCAACCCATTTTCCCAGCCTTCCGTGGTAAACAAACTTTATAGTTGGTGGCACCTTCATCCATATCTCCCCGGTGGCCATAGCCACAGCAATATCTGTCGACCCCATACCGGTGGCAAAGGCACCCAAAGCTCCATAGGTGCAGGTATGAGAATCAGCTCCAACCGCCACGTCTCCAGGCAAAACCAGGCCTTGCTCCGGCAAAAGCACATGCTCAATGCCCATCCTGCCGACCTCGAAATAGACCAAGTCGTACTGGTGAGCAAACTCGCGTATTATCTTTGCCTGTTCAGCAGAAAGTATGTCCTTATTGGGGCAGAAATGGTCGGGCACCATCACTATCTTTTTCGGGTCATAGACCTTGTTTATCCCGAGGCGATTAAACTCCTTTATTGCCAGAGGAGCGGTGATGTCGTTTGCCAAAACCAAATCAACCCTGACGTTTATGAATTCGCCAGGGCTGACCTTACCTTTGCCCGAATGAGCTGCCAGAATCTTCTCAGCTAAAGTCAAAATTCATCACCTCAATCTCTCAAGTCACCCTTTTACACTCGGAACCATCAGCACAAGCACAGCGATGGCTGCAACGACGGTGGCTATTAGATACATCCCTGCACCAGCCGCCAACCCTATAGCCGCTGTAACCCACACACTCGCCGCAGTCGTCAGGCCCATTACATGGTCGCCACGCATACCACGAAAGATAACCCCGGCACCTATGAAACCTATGCCGGTCACTACTCCAGCAGCAACTCTTGACATGTCTACCCCATCGCCGAAACCGAATATTGAAACTACCGTAAAAAGAGCCGAGCCGAGTGAAATTAAAATATGGGTGCGCAGCCCAGCCGGTTTGTTAGCTCGCTCCCGCTGATAGCCGATGACTGCCCCAAGGGCTGCTGCCAACAACAGGCGTAGGACCATGTCTATTAACGTGTTCATCCAAGTCTCTATTCTTTTCTTGCTTTCTTGGCTGCCAGGAGCCGATTTAAGGCATTCATATAGGCTTTGGCGCTGGCGACGATGATATCCATAGCGGCGCCACGCCCGGTATAGGTTACGCCATCGCTTTCGATTCTTATCAGCACCTCACCGATAGCATCAATGCCCTCAGTCACTGATTTGACGGTGAATTCAGTGAGCTTGTTAGACACCTTGACTATTCGATTAATGGCTTTATACACGGCATCCACCGGCCCTGTACCTAAGTCAGCATCAGCCACAGCCCGCCCATCAGGACCAATGAGCCTCACCGTGGCTGTAGGAATGTTATGGTTGCCGCATGAAACTTCAACGTGGTCGAGATGATAAACCTCGGAAACAGTGCGCAATTCTTCAGCTATCACAGATTCGATATCACGGTCAGTGACTTCTCGTTTCTTATCAGCCAGTTCCTTAAAAGCTCGAAAGGCATGCTTGAATGATTCCTCATCTAGAATATAGCCGAGCTCAGCCAGCCGCTCCTTAAAAGCATGCCGACCGCTCAACTTGCCCAGGACAAGGCTGCTAGCTGGAATACCCACTGACCTTGGGTCCATAATCTCGTAGGTAATCGCCTTTTTAATCACCCCATCCTGGTGAATACCTGATTGATGGCGGAAGGCGTTGGCGCCGATAATAGCCTTGTTGGGCTGGACTGCGAATCCAGTAAGCTCGCTCACCAGCCGGCTCGTCTTATAAATCTGGGTAGTGTCAATGTTTGTGGTCAGGTGGTAAAAGTCACTTCTGGTTTTGAGCGCCATGACAATCTCTTCTAAGGAGGCATTACCGGCCCGCTCACCAATGCCGTTGATAGTGCACTCAACCTGCCTGGCGCCCCTCCGTATTGCCTCAAGGCTATTGGCCACCGCTACCCCCAAATCGTTATGACAATGGACGCTAACCACAGCCTTGTCAATATTGGGCACGTTATTAAAGATACCTTCGATTAAGTCACCAAGCTCTTGCGGGATGGCATAACCGACTGTGTCCGGGATATTTAACGTAGTCGCACCGGCCTTAATAACGGCCTCTAATATCTTATAAATGTATGCAGGTTCAGTACGGCTGGCATCCATTGGCGAAAATTCTACGTCATCCGTATATTTCTTAGCCCGAGCTATCATGTCACGAGAAGTCTGCAGGATTTCTTCACGAGTTTTCTTGAGTTGATAGAGAAGGTGTATATCCGAAGCTGAGAGAAAAACGTGAATCCGAGGCTGCTTCGCCCCTTTTATCGCCTCCCAGGCGCTGTCTACAGCCTCAGCGTTGGCGTGGGCCAGGGCACAAACGGTTGAGCCCTTAATTTCTCTGGCGATAAGCTGAACGGCTTCAAAATCGCCCGGCGAGCTTATGGGAAAGCCGGCTTCAATGACATCAACGCCAAGCTTCTCCAGCTGCTTGGCGATCTCCAATTTGTCCCGGGCGCTCAGGCTCGCCCCTGCTGCCTGCTCGCCGTCGCGTAATGTGGTATCGAAGATAATAACCCTGTCCATGTTTCATTCCAAATTAGGCTTTAAGCCACGGCATCATACTTCTAAGTTTCTTACCCACAATCTCAATCTCGTGCTCAGCATCTTTTCGCTTTAGAGCGTTGTAGACGGGACGTCCTGCTTGGTTTTCCAGAATCCACTCTCTAGCAAAGCTGCCACTCTGGATTTCAGCCATAATTTGCCTCATCTCAGCCTTGACTAGGTCATCAATAACTCGTGGTCCCCGCGTATAATCACCGTATTCAGCAGTATCACTAACCGAGTAACGCATGTAGCTCAAACCACCTTGATACATAAGGTCAACGATGAGCTTGAGCTCGTGGAAGCACTCAAAATAAGCGATTTCCGGCTGATAGCCAGCTTCTACTAGCGTCTCAAACCCTGCCTTGACCAATGAGCTAACCCCACCACAGAGCACTGTCTGCTCGCCAAAAAGGTCGGTCTCGGTTTCCTCGGCAAAAGTGGTTTCCAGCACACCGGCTTTAGCACAGCCGATACCTCTAGCATAAGCCAAGGCGATATCCTTCGCCTTTCCCGATGCATCTTGATGGACAGCCACGAGAGCCGGCGCTCCCGAGCCCTCGGTATAAAGTCGGCGCAACATGTGGCCCGGGCACTTGGGAGCGATCATGGTGACGTCCACATCTTTAGGTGGCAAAATCTGCCCAAAATGGATATTGAAACCGTGAGCAAACATTAGCATCTTGCCTGAGGAAAGCTCCTTTTCAATCGAGTCACGATAAACCTTAGGCTGCAAGGTATCCGGGACAAGCATGACAATTATATCCGCTTCCTTGGCGACTATGGCAGCATCGGCCACCTTGAAGCCCGCCTTTTTGGCATACTTCCAGCCTTCACCCCCTTTTCTCGAAGCCACGATTACCTCGCAGCCACTGTCCCTCAAATTCTGGGCGTGAGCATGCCCTTGACTGCCAAAACCAATGATGCCAATCATCTTGCCCTTGAGTAAGTTTAACTTGGCATCCTTTTCGTAATAAATTTTAGCCATGATGCCTCCTTAAAAAGTTTTTCTATCTGCCCTGCCGCGGATTTGATTATTTCTGTATCATCACCAGTCTGGTGGGCTTTCGGCTTCTAAAGGTGGTTTCGGCGGTTGTTTTGGCACCTTTACCTCCCTCGGCTCTTCCACCTGCAACGGACCAACAGCGCCACGAGTTAAAGCGATACGACCAGTCCTGGCTATCT
>Ga0315282_10006294_pt1 | contig 19946 bp, 20 predicted proteins | sample YL17G07_20_MG_FD_203693 | JGI IMG/M metagenome (GOLD analysis project Ga0315282, IMG submission 203693) | Sediment microbial communities from Yellowstone Lake, YNP, Wyoming, USA - YL17G07_20 | ecosystem: Environmental > Aquatic > Freshwater > Lake > Sediment | place: USA: Wyoming | collected... | reverse complement strand
TGGTTGACACGAGCAGTTATAATATTCTTACAAAAGAGAATAGATCAACTTTTTCTGCTCAATCCGTCAGATTATCAATTGAATACAGGTTACGGTTAAGTATCATTTCTAACTAAAATAGGTATTAAACATACGTATATTGGTAGTCAATGGAGAATGGGATCAGTTTTGGGTTAAGCACCAAGCAGCTTGAGTCCATTTTCTGGACATAAAAATTATGCTTGGTTCTGAGCTTGTATCTGTCCTAAATTATTGGGTAACAAAAAACCATCTACCAGACAATCTTTAAATCTTCTAATTTTTCACATCTGCCATTCAATAGAGAGTTTTTTCTTAAAAACCTTTCGTATTAATTGTCCTTTATCCAAAGCCGCCTGGCGATCTGCCTCTGAAGGGCGTATTACATCACATCTTATGATAATTCGATCCATCGTAATCTCACATGATAAGGAATTCACTATGCTTTGATGTGATCGATCCAACCCGTCAGCAATACGAAGAATAGATGCAAGAATCTCTACTATCTTCCGATCTGATGGTTCAAGAGAAGAAAAATGTGGGTGTTTCATCTTAGGCAGCGCAGCTCGATGATAGCGTGCAACAGAGCCTATTATCAATCTTTCTCTTTCATTAAACAAAAGAGTTGTATCCCCTAAAATGATCTTCAAAGCTGTCTTGTGATGTTTTTTCTGACCTTCTATCCAACCAATGTCATGCAAGATTGACGCATTCTGCAACAAAAATTTTTCCTGTGCGCCGAATTTATGTAAAGGTTGCAACTCATCAAACAAGCTTAATGCGAGTTTTGTTACCTGATTTGAGTGTTCTTCCTCATACCCGCAACTTTTGGCTAGCTGAATCGCTGCACCAAGACTATCATCATCCTTCGGTTTTACTTCTTTCTGGATTTCTTCAAAGCTATGTCCTTGAATGATCATCTGAGCAAATAATTCAGGCAAACCGCTTTCACGTATCGCAGAAGTTGCCTTTTCTACGTCATACTCCACTCTATAATGATCCACTCGCAAAAGATTTGGATGCTTGATTAATAGAATAGCATAACTTGCTCTTGGATCACCATCACCAGGACGACCAACGCTGCCGGGATTTATAAACCATACTTTGCCAATCTTTCGTTTAAATGGTATGTGAGAATGTCCTACAATGACCATATCAGCATCAGCTTTCAATGCTAACTCATTTAGTCTATCTTCTGGTGTCTCATTAGTTATATGTTCTTCATCTGAATCAGGGCTTCCATGCACTATCAGGATCCTTTTACCCTCTAATTCTATCCTTAATTCCTTATCCAGCGAACTTAGATATTCAATACTGGATTCAGAAAGCTTGTTATAAGTCCAGTTGTAAGCAACCCATTTCTCAGGTGGAACACCTTTTTTCCACTTGCTTTTCTTTTGGCCCACCTTCATTACTTTAAGATCATAATTACCTATGATGCTTTTTACTTTCTCTTTTTGTAAGAGCTTCAAAACTTCATCAGGAAAAGCCCCATATCCAATCATATCACCAACGTTCCAGATAGCCTCAATTCCACGTTTATGTGCATCTTCTAAAACAGCTTCCAAAGCCGGTAGATTAGCATGTATATCACCGATTAGTGCTACTTTCATAAATAACTCCTTTTTTAGACGGTATGAAGCATAAGCTTTGACATTTTTTTCCATACGTCCTGATTCTGTGTATGCTCCCAAAAAGTCACAAAATTTTTATAACATTCAGCCTGATAATTTCTTCTGTTTTCTTGCAAGTATAGGATCCCAGATTTAAGTCTATTAAATGATCTAGTGTTTCCAAAATATTCAAGAGTACGAACCTTTTCTTGCTCTAAAAACTGTGGTAAATATTCAACCCATACCGCACAATCATGAAAATCTCCCAATATCATTTGCAATTCACGAATAGCTTTGATGGGCTGATCAAGTTCATCTTCGTAAAGAGCCGCAAATACCTCCATTGTATATCGTAAACGCTTGGCAGATATCCGCATTTCGTGAAGTTCAGTGATATTATCTGGTTTATAGACGTATCTCTCATAAGAAAGAAATTCCTCAAGTCGTAGTAATACTGTCATATATGCTTGTTCGTAAACCTGCTGAGTATATTCATCTTTATGATGAATTTTCGCAAAGTTTCGGATTATAAGTGCGGATTCCGCTATTTCATCTAACACTCTATTAGCTAGTAATTGTTCCATTTTAGATGAAATTTTTAATTGCATTTTATCACGCTGTTGGCTGAGACGTAAAATAAGGCGTTTGATCCCCGGTATATGGCGTTGTTCTGTCAAGTCATTCAGGAAACCACGTAAAAAATCTATTTGAACGTCAAGGTCCCTTGCCAAACCAAGAATACGTGTGATTGAGCGTATTTGTTTTCTCCATCGGTTTGTGTTCTTAAAACATTCTCCAAAGATTGTGAATACACTTCGCAGACGACGTGATGCAACTCTCATGCGGTGTATACATTCGATATCATCTGCTATGCAAACACCCTCAATTTCTTGCTCCATCGCTTCTATTCGCTTTAACACAGCTTCTGCCCCAAACAGACAGAAACTTTCATCAGGCGTGCTTTCCATAAATATTTTTCTCTCTTGAGTTATAATGATTAAAACTAATTGATGCGTTTTAAGGCGGGATACTCAATGTGGAAAAAATATATCAAGTGTTATTATTGTCAAGTAGTTCTTTGGTATACTTTTTTAGATCCTCGAAGACTTCATTCACAGAACGACTGGCATCAATTATTGTAAAACCAAACTCCTCTGTCATCTGATCGAATTGCTGCAAAAGTTGAGTTTGGTAATTGACAAAGCTGTCATATAAGTTATCCGCATAACGAACATCCATACCAGATTCCCAGTAATCAAAGCCCTGGCCACGCAATACACGACGAACTAGAGTTGGAACATCGGCTTTCAGATAAAAAATAATATCCGGTATAAGTGCAAAGCCATATACCTTTCTTGCCCATTGAGGGTCCGCACCACGTACCGCATTGCGGGCAATAATCGAATAGAAGTATCTGTCTGATAAAACGCAGAAACCCGCTTTTAAAGCTGGTATAATGTTATTCTCCAGACGGTCGGCGAAATCTGTTGCATAAAAGAGATTCATGGTTAATCTGCCTAGGGTGTGTCCCGCTTTTGCGGCATCAAGCCCCGGCTGTGTCAATGGTGAACGTGCAAGTCCAGTATCTGATACACCGAAACCCTCTACTTCCAGCCATTGTCTCAATAATTCGATCTGTGTTGACCTTCCCACCCCGTCAGTACCTTCAAGGACAATTAGCTTACCGGGTAAATCCTCAATATGCGCATAAGGATAGCCCGCACCATAAAAAGCAACTTTTTTCAATAGATTCTACCTCCAGAATGTTATCTACAAACTGCTGTTGAATATCTTCTCAGTGACAACCTTTCGCATATAGTGTTGTTTTGTTTCAAGCGGTAAATTACCATCAATTACAGTGAAAGCAAACTCATCAGACATACTCTCATATTCATTAAGGATACGCTCCTGAAACAGACGAAAGCTGATGACTGTATCTTTTGAAAGACCAAGGTCCTTCCCTGCCTCGTAATACTTGATTTTCGCTCTCGAAGATGTAATTCGATTTACAGCAATATCAAGAGGAATGCTAAAATAAAATGATATATCTGGTTGGAAAGCATACGAATAAAGATTACGAACCCACTGTCGATCAACGCCTCGTGCCACGTCCCTGGCAAATGCAGTAAAGGCATACCTATCCGCCAGAACAATCACACCCGCTTTAAGCAATGGTAAAAATAAGTTTTCCCATCTATCAGCGAAATCAGTAGCTTGAATCAGACTAAATGTAGTTGGGGTCAATAAACGGCTTTTTTTTCCTAAACGTGTGGTGCTTTTAACCATTTTGGAAGAATTCCACTCGCTAAAATAGACATCCTTATCTTTCATGGTTTGCATCCACTTATATAGCAAGTTGATCTGCGTGGATTTTCCGCTTCCGTCAATCCCTTCAACCACGATTAGCTTACCTTTGTATGGATTCGGCTGAAGCACGATATATTCCTCACTTTCTGAATTATGAAAGCTATCAGGTTTATTCTATCAATTAGATTATACCACCTGAAATTAGTAGATTCAAGATTGTAGATTATATTTGCTTTCCCAGTCTTCAATCTTTAATCAAATTATCTTCGATATTATCTGTTCCATGTCACTTATGGTTAAAGTTCTTGGATTATTAACAAGAGATAACGGGGCATTAAACATGGCATTCTCAACGAGTTTTGGCCTATCAATTTCGTGAGATCGTGCCTTGAGATCCTTTGGCATATTGAATTGGCTCAGATAATCCTTCACCTGTTTTATGAATTCATCAGCAATGGCATCTTTACTATCTATACCCTTACCTATTCCAAGTTCTTTAGCAAGTCTGACGTATTTTTCCAATGCTTCAGAGCGATTATAATCAAGGAAAATCGGGGTTGCAATAGCTACACCTACACCATGCGGAACCCCCAGATGCGCCCCAAGCGCCTGTGAGACCGCATGAACTCCGATGACGCCAGATTGAGCAAGCATCACACCTGCTATTGTGCTACCCCAAGCCATATTTGCCCTTGCGAGCATGTTACTACCATCAGCGTAAGCTATGGGTAAATTGTCCCAGATCAATTTTACTGCTTCGGGGGCAAGCCGCTCAACGTAGGGAGTCGCTCTCTTTGATATAAAAGCCTCCATAGCATGTCCCATAGCGTCTATACCGGTTGATGCGGTTAAGGCAGGCGGCATTGTAGAAGACAATTCAGGATCAATTATAGCAACTCTTGTGAATATTGATGGATTCACTATTGACCCTTTTGATTTAATCTCTTTTTTCGTTAGAACAGCGACTGCCGTTGTCTCACTGCCTGTACCAGAAGTAGTTGGTATTGCTATAACTGGCATTGCAGAACTGAATTTTCTACAATCAGGATTACACGCCATATAATCCCATGCGTCCCCGTCGTTTACAGCGACGGCGCCTATGGCTTTTGCAGAATCAATAGCGCTTCCTCCACCAAGTCCAACCAGTACCTCGATCCCCTCTTTCTTTACAATATCAGCGCCTCTATTTATTATTTCAGTCGGAGGGTCTGGTACGACTTCGGAGTATCTAGCGACAGACAAACCCGCTTTTACAAGATAATCTGCAACCTTTTCGATGATCTCCTCCAGACCACGAATATCTTTATAAGTGATCAGTAAAACTCGTTTCCCATACAAACCAGCTAAAGTACCAACCTCAGACGCCCTTCCTACACCGAAGACAATCCGTGTAGGCATAAAAACTTCAAAGCTTCTTATGGAATCCACGATTCGACCCTCCACAAGTGATATTAATATTTTCTAAATTTTTACTATACCTTTTTTGTATTCAATCCGTCAACCATTATATACCTATTTATTAGCTGTGTCAACCAACAGTCTTTCAATTTTTTGTAATAACATATTAAGCTTCTTGACCTTTTGAAGTCTTTTATAAGCAGTCATCATTTCAACATACTCTTTAAACCAGAACTGAAAATCATCGTATCTTGCATATCGTGCCAATGCCTTTGCCTGCTGAAAATACCACGGTTTGAATCCTGCATAGTGTACGCCATACAAAACTGATAGGTTCGGGTATCCATTAAACCCGCTGAATCGTAAATCCACGTTTGTCCATCTGCCCGACCATCTCATCGTAAGATATTGCATGTCTGGCCAATCAAATAAGTCACCAACTAAGTGAAGCACATCAGGTTGATAGACGCCATCTTTTATCTTTTTAAATTCATCCATTGATGGTTCAAATACAAACAGAGAGCCATTGATACCCATATTTGTTGGGTCGTCCTTCACACGGTCAGTTATCTCTTTTGGAATTTTGCTTCCATGCGGACATACATCGTATAGTTGGTGCCATTTCCACTTTCCTATCGTATATACACTATCGGGTATGATCCAATTACCTTCTGAATCAGTTTCAATGAAATTAGATTTTTTTTCATTTATTATTCCAGCAGGTGCATTTAGAGCAAATAGATCATCATAATTCTTCAATGGTAACACATCCGCATCCAGTGATACGACCTTTTCGTATTTGAATCCCAGATCCCCGTCCTCGCCCAATCTGAGAATATTTATCCTTGTAAAATAATAAGGCCTGTCCTGCCGCTCTTGCCTGCGCTTGTGGGGTATGAAAATTTTCTCAACGTCTACTACGTGATCAAATAACAATTCAAGAGCATATCGGGCATCAGATGATATCTCTTCTGTCACCAAACAAACTAAATCCGCTTTCGTTTTCTGTTTGCGAAGACTATACCCAAGCATCAACGCACCGGGGAGATAGCTGTCGTTTAGCATCAGAAACGTTGCAAAAGCATATCGTGAATTTTCTTTTTTATTCATGTATTCAATCTTTCAATCAGATTCTAGATTCCCGTCCGCGCTGACAAGAGTAAATTTTTTGAAAATGAGGAGCATAAAACAACCCCCTTAATCCCCCTTTGATAAGGGGGAATTGTCAAAATATTGGCATTAGCGTTGACTCTGAATTTGCTTGATTTATCAGATATACAGAGCCAGCGAAAACGGCTCAAAATCGTATCTCGACGATAAAAGCAGTTACTATTCCCCCTTAATAAAGGGGAATTAAGGGGGTTGTTTTTTATAGTCAAATCGGACTCATTAACCTTCAGGATAACGTATTTGAATTGAGAAATAGTATTAGCTTCCGGGTGTGACTTTGTATTCAATCAAAATTCTTGAATCTCCCTCATCTTTTTTGATCTGAACCGGGATCTGCCATCTGATTGACTCTATAGAACACGTTCCCTTTACTTTATTACAATAATTAAACGTCAAATCTAATTTAAGCTGACATTCACCATCTTTATCTGAAACAGAGAATGGTATATTTAATGGTAATTTCGGATCATCAATAGTCTTTTTTAGATCCGTATCAGCTATTTTAACTTCATCACAAGGCTTAATCTCATAATCTATTGGTGCGCCTTCCGTAAGTCCAAAAGAGGGTGGAAACTTTACATCCAAAACTATGTTCCCATTGGCGCCCGCACGTATCTTTCTCGATGGAAGGACAATAACTTTCGCAGGCAGACCCTCTTCTTCCGGGACATAAGCATTCAAACCCTTTATGGTAAGTGTACTGACAACCTTTGTTGAAAGGTCAGCTACACGTATAGCGTGATTATTCGTATCTGCTATATAAAGCTTATTTCCAGAAATAGCTAATCCGCTAGGTTCATAGAAACTCGGTGACGGACCATCAGTCCTGCCCGGACTTCCTGATCCAAAAAGCGTTTTTGATGTCTTGTCTTGTGGGTCTATTACTTTAATCTTGTGATTATAGGTATCTGCCACATAAAGTTTTCCATCATGATACAAAACGCCAAGAGGATGCTGTAACCTGACCTCATTACCTTTGCCGTCCACATCACCAAACTCAAAGAGATCAAGACCAACAACAGTCTCAACGTTACCTTTCTCATCAAGGTCAACTGAGCGTATTGAACTGACCTCACTGTCAGCAATATAAAGGCGTTTACCATCTGTCGTTATGCCGCTTGGTTGAGCAAGCGCGCTTTCCATCAGTTTGCCGTCAACTCTACCCTCACGTCCACTTCCTGCATAAGGTTTAATATTATCACTCTTGAGGTCCATAACCCATATCTGGTGAGGTCCAGCCATTGCAATGTATAGCTTGTCACCTATAAGTATGAGATCCCAGGGTGAATTAAGGGGAGTTTCGAGAGCTTTTCCACCACTTTCGCTTCTCCCTTCCTGACCCGTTCCAGCAATCGTTTTGACGGTTTTGTTTTTAAGATCAGCCAATCTTATAAGATGGTTCTCTGTATCAGCTATGTAGAGCAAGTCGCCGTTTAACGACATGCCTTGAGGTTTATCAAAGCTTGCCTGATCAAACGCTCCGTCCTGAGTTCCCTCTTTTCCATTACCTATGACTCCATTGACGTTACCATTCAGATCGGTTATCACGATCCTGTTATTGTCTGAATCAGATATAAACAGGCTTTTATCGTTTGTTATCACTTTTCCGGGGAAAGATAGCAATCTATCTGGTTCTTTGCTCTTTTCTAATGCCAACTTTATAGGAGTTCTATCAATTTTTCCCTGTTTGTCGTATTCTGTAATAATCGCCGATATTACCTTATCCAGTATCTCGTAATTCCCTTCTCCTGATACAGCACCAGCAACATATCCATCGGGATTTATCAGCACCATAGTTGGCCATGATCTTACGCCATAGCTGCGCCAGATACGGAATTCTGAGTCATTCACAACCGGATGCTGTATACCATATCGGAGTATAGCCTGACGTATGTTATCCGAATCTTTTTCGTTGGTAAACTTAGCAGAATGAACCCCGATCACAGCTAACTCATTTGGATACTTTGCTTCCAGCTTTTTCAGATCAGGGATTACGTGCATGCAGTTAATACAGCAATAAGTCCAGAAGTCAAGAAGCACAACCTTTCCTTTCAAATCCTTAATATATATGGGTCTATCAGTATTCAACCAACCCGTTCCACCATTTAATTCAGGGGCACTGACAACTTTCTTTTCACTACTTGTACTCATATTCGTCTCATTTCCTTCAGCTTTAGCATTACGCAAGAATCCCTTTGATGCAATCAAGTAACCTGTTACAACAACAAATACTAAAATTAAGCCAACTACAAGCTTTGTTTTCATAATTTAATAATTTTCCTTCTATTGATTATAGGTTCTATCGGCAGTTCATTTTATGTCATTCCAGTGTAGAGCCTTGTAAATATCCTCACGTCTTAATGAAAGATTCTTTGGCCATGAACCATAGCTATCAACAGGAAAATTCAAAGGTGGACGTTTTCTATCTTTTTCAGGTTCAATGATCATACGTACCTTTGTATGTTCTTTTATGTCAAGAGGTTCTAAAGGCTTTAAAACTCCCTCTTCATAAATTGCATTAATAATTTGAGTCATATTTTTGCACCCTCTTATTGATGTTGGATTTTGTATATTTATACCGATATTGCATTATCTATTCACCGCTCATGATGAAATAATGTGTTTTTTAGCGATAAGCGTCGCCACGAGTAGTAATAGCCTCAACCCAAACTAATCGTTGAGCATAATCTATACGAAATATAATACGCCATTTACCAAGACGATAGCGAAAACTTCCCTCATACTGACCACGCAAAGAACGAATATTCCGATGGGTTAGATTTCCCTGTTCAAATTGCTCAAAGATTCGGTCTATTCGTTCCATTGTTTCTGGATCAAGACGGACGTAGGCACGCTCTGCTTGAGGAGTAAGTTTAACTCCGAACACGCTGTTGTACCTCCCGCCATCTACGTCCTTCTCCACGAGCAGATTGCTTTCGTCCTTCATCTACGTCCTGTCGCATAGAAGGATCATTCATCAATTCAAGAGTTGCGTCCCATTCCTCACGAGATTTAAGGTATTCGGCATAATCAACTAATTGCTCTAGCTTTTTAGGTGGAAGTTCTGCAATAGCTGATCTTAGACGTTCCTGAACATTTTTATGTCTGCTTGACACTATTTATCACTCCTCAATATTAATCTTTAACCATAACTTGGCATTTTCGGGCTGACACAAAAACTGCCGTCTATTATGTGTGACGACGGTAAAAAAGTATGTGCATCCTTTAACCCTTGCACGCCGATATTGCATTATCTCTCATCTTTCTTTTGTTTGGGTTTAGGATGTGGAATTTCATCCCACTTCAGAAGTTCATTACCATCCGAATCAACTTCAACATGGATATTTTCGACTAAACGTGCCTCCAATAATGGATTACAATCACAATATATACGCCCTGTCCAATCCACTCCATCAATTTTATCATACTTAGCACGACATGGATTATCTTTCTTGTTCTTGGCATATGCTAAACGCTCTCTGAAATTATAGTAGGAATCAGCATAGAGTTGCTCCATATATTTGGCTATAGTCTTTTCAGAAAGCCTATAGTTTAGAATAGATGCAACTTCACCATCTTTCCTTTCAGAATGTTTTCCAACACATTCCCAAGTTATTAACCAAGCTTTTTTCACTCAGATTTCCTCCTACCGCATATTGACAATGCAACTATAATAAAGCACAATCTATTATGTTGTTTATATTATCACTTACATTTTAATTATCAATACTTTTGTCGTTGCAATCAACCAATATCTATCTGAATGTGAAAATAATCAGTAATGTAGTCTGAATAGAGGGGAGCGGTGGTATGCGCCGCTTCCATTACTACTTAATGAACCGCCGCAATCTCCTTTCTAACACGTTGCAGTTCTATTCGTTCATCATCGAGTCTTTTCCTATGGGCGTAATTCCATGTTTGCACAACATGACAAGTGGGGAGAATGGCTTCAATGTGAGAATAATATTTGTGTATATTTTTGCCAGATAAGATGGCGACATCCGGCTTTATGACTTTAATCAACTCGCGTGTGTTTATTGTGAAACACTGTGATAGCATCTTGGCGGGGTGCTTGTTTTCATTGTCTGTTGCACACCACGCGATATTGACAAAAGCAACCTCGTCTAAGCAAAGTTCCATACCATCCATGTAAAATTTAAAAAAGCTCCCTTTTGTTTCGCCCTTTTTTGTTCTGCCCCATTTCGGAATAGAGTGCTTTTGGAATGTGAAGAGAGCCTGTCGCGTTTTCGTTCCGTCTTTGTATTCATGTAGGATTTTGCTGAATTCATCGTCTGCTTGTTGTTTCTTAGGCGTGCCGACACCAGGGTACTGAGTGATAATGAGTATTTTTTTGGGTGCTTTGAAATAACGCGGTCCTATCCATCTTGGTTGAGCCACGTCAATAAGGGCTGAATCTGCCAATTTCTGATCAAAGCACTTTCGGCATCTCATTGATTTGCAAAATATCTGATCAATCGTTTTCCATTGTATTTGTTCCGTCATCTTTCCAACTCCTTTCTTTCCTGATAAACCACCTCGATATACCAACTACTGGATGGTTGGGTGCATTGATTTTGGATCGTTCCAGTACGAAGGTGATTTATGTCCTGTCGCATCCATAGTTACTTCATACTTTTGAATTTCTTGTATTTTACATTTCTCCATATAAGCAAAATAGTTATGATAACTATAGAAATCATTTCGATGATTATAAAAAATATAGGCAATCGAACATTTCCAGTACGTTCAATGTAATTAGAAGTGAATACAAGGGTAAATATAATCAATGTAGGATATGCAAATAATATTATACACCCTAAGTACCAAGGATTTGCCTGCGGATGTTTCTGTTTCAAGGGTATAGTAGTTGACGAAGGGGTAATTACCGTGACAGGCTGTGGATTTTGTGTTGTTTGCGAAACAGTTGCTTTACCTAATTCGGATTTTATTCGGTTCCTAGTGGATTCAGATACTTCAGCAGTAATGATCTCTCCGTCTGTAGCATCAACGAGACTTTTTTTAGCACTAGGTTCAACAAAATTTGGTGGGGGCAAGTGCTTTGAAAAGTAACCTTTCAATTCACTTTTCAACACTTCATATTCAGCGTGAGTATGAAATTTGACAAACACCACCATCGTGCCGTGATTGTTAAAATATTCGCCATGTGTGAAACTGCAACAGTTCAGATCGCCACCACAGGCGGGCATACCGATCCCACCGCCAAGTAGTGTCACCACATTTGCGCCACCTAGTTTGAAGCTAACACGCAGTTCAGTTACGTTTTCAGTCAGATTCATCGTGTTGACACGCATGAATCTGATGAAATCATCCTTTACCGCATTGAAATTACAGATCACTGGCGTGGGCTTAGGCGTGGCAGTAATGATCTCTCCGTCTGTAGCATCAACGAGACCTTGGACAGTACCTTCATCACCATCAGCCATAGGAATTATGACGTTTTCGGCATCTAGAATTACACGATCTATGCCAATCTCAATTTTATGATTTATTTCTTTATTAGTTTCTACTTTCAACTCATTGAGAAATTTATAGTTATACTTTTTAGCAATTTTCTCCAATAAAGAGATATCCAATTCTTTACATTCGATTCCTATAATTTCCAAAAATTTCCTTCTTTCAGGTGGAATTATATTTGCGCATAATATCAATTCTATACATTGTTTTGGTTCTTGCTCTTTGACTAATCCATAATAATCAATAATTTGACCAACTGCATCTCTACTTAAAGTACCTCTTTTAACTTCAACAATAATCTTCCTTGAATGTTTATCAGTGAAGATTATATCAGCATAATATTTACCTAACCTTACTTGCTGGTCCATGAGTTTAAAACCAGCATTTGGAAAGAATTCATCAGGATATGATGCCAATAGATTTTCGATATCTTTCTCTAACATTGGTAATTCCCCTTAATTACACAATTGATCTTTTGAATTTATCAATTGGCAAGTATTTTATTGCAGTCAGTAGGTTTGGTCGAGGTACGAGACCCAACGATTCCAAATCATAAGCATATACAAGGATATTTGTATCCACAAAATCAGTCACGTTCATAAAGGTCATCCCTTTTAATTCTTTGCCTTTGACCCATGTGAAATCCTTGTTCCATCAAGTTTATTTGGCGTTCCCAAGTCGTAGTGACAGGTTTCAAACCTGTCACTACAGTATAAAGCATCACATAAACAAATTCTCAGTATTATTACGATCTAATTCCCATTTTAAGGGATTATACACGACATATTCTCGAATTTTCTCTAATGACTTTTCATTTCGGATAATGTGATCGTAAAACGATCGTTGCCAACGAAACAATAAAGGTAGATTTAATTCATTGATACATCGAGACGAAAATGTCTTGAATCCACGAATAATCTCAGACAAGGAATGGTTTTTGGTAGTGACAGGTTTGAAACCTGTCACTACATAATTTGTCAACAATTCGTTATCAATCACTACTATACCATGTATATGGTTCGGCATTATTGTAAATTCATCCAAAGCACAATTCATATAATGATTCGGTAAATCAATCCAGCATTTTTCAGCAATTTTACCCAAATCATTTAGGATCATTTGATTATTTTCTACTGTTCCAAATAATTCCTGTCTATCTTTGATACAAATAGTCACAAAGTAATATCCATTTCGACTATAATCGTAATCTTTTAGCCGATTCGATTTTCTATTTTTTTCTTGTGTCATGACCTATTGAAAACCCACCCTCTTGTAGTGACAGGTTTGAAACCTGTCACTACATTATCCGCCAACCTTCTTCTTCAATTCCTGCAATTTATTCAATGCCTGAAGCGGGGTCATGTTGTGTATGTCAATGGCGTTTATCTCATCAACTAGCGCATCTGCTTTGGAACCGAAAAGTGAAAGCTGTATCGGTTCACTATACTTTGCTGGTAACTCATGCACTTTCGGCATTTTTGCATTGGCAATGGGTTTGCCGTTATCACTTTTTTCGAGTGTTTCAAGTATCTCTCTTGCCCTCTGGATAACCTGATCGGGAAGTCCGGCTAATTGTGCAACGTGGATACCGTAACTCTGATCAGTTCCGCCTTCGATGATCTTTCTTAGGAAGGTAATCTGTCCATTCCATTCCCTAACTGCTACGTTGTAGTTCTTTGCACCCGGATGTGTACTGCCTAGTTCCATAAGTTCGTGATAATGGGTAGCGAATAACGTCCTTGCGCCTATCTTTGTTTTGTCTAAAATATGCTCTGCGACTGCCCAGGCAATACTAAGACCATCGTAAGTGCTTGTTCCTCTGCCGATTTCGTCGAGGATTAAGAGACTTCTCCGTGATGCGTTATTTAAGATATTAGCTGTCTCATTCATTTCTACAAGAAACGTGCTTCGTCCCATAACGAGATTATCAGAAGCGCCTACACGGGTGAAAATCCTGTCAACTATGCCGATGGACGCATCAGACGCAGGAACGAAACTGCCCATCTGTGCCATCAAAATAATATTGGCAACTTGCCGTAAGAAAGTACTTTTGCCACTCATGTTAGGTCCTGTAATTATAAGCATCTGCTGTTCGTCGCAGTCGAGATATAGGTCATTCGGCACAAATCCTTCGCCTGTGACATATTTCTCAACAACTGGATGCCTTCCATCTTTTATCTTTATCTCATCGCTGTCATTGACGTTCGGCTTGATGTAATTATTTTTCGACGCCACGTAAGCCAATGCGCTCAGGAAATCAAGCATAGCGACTATTGATGATGCCTTTTGAATCCGTAAAGTGCTTTCTGCGACCTTTGTCCTTATTTGGCAGAAAATCTCGTATTCAAGCTCACCGATTCGCTCCTGTGCGTTAAGAATCTTGGTTTCGTATTCTTTCAAGTCTGGAGTTATAAAGCGTTCCGCATTAACCAAAGTCTGCTTGCGGATGTAGTCGTCTGGAACAAGGTGCAGATTAGTTTTGCTAACTTCAATGTAGTATCCAAAGGCATCGTTATATCCGACTTTAAGCGAGTTTATCTTTGTCCTTGCACGCTCAGTTTCCTGTAATTTAGTTATCCATTCCTTGCCCGAAGTGCTTATCTTTCGCAATTCATCAATCTCTTGATTATAACAATCTTTTATGAGATTTCCTTCCAGCAAAGTTACAGGCGGATCGTTATGAATTGAATTTTCTATGAGTTCAACTACGTCAGAGATGTCCTCTAATTCTTCATTGAGTATGCAGAGCATCGTTGATTCGCAAGCACTGAGTTTTTCTTTTATTAGCGGAAGCAGTTTGAGTGAGTTTTTGAGTGCCAGCAATTCCCTTGCATTTGCAGTTCCCAGACCGACCCTCGACATAAGGCGTTCCATATCGTTCATGTTCTTCAAAATTTCCCTGAATTCGTCTAAAAATACTATCTTGCTGTGGAATTCTGCAACTGCATCAATACGAGATCGAATCTGTCCTGTATCTACAAGCGGTCTAAGCAGGCAACTGCGCATCTTGCGCCCGCCCATAGCGGTTAGTGTCTCATCCAGAACTTCAAGCAGCGTGCCTTTTAAGGAACCATCACGCAAAGACCGCATCAACTCAAGATTTCGCTGAGTGTCCGCATCGAGGATCATGTATTCTTCGAGTGAATAAGTACTTAGAGAGCGTATATGCTGAACTTCTTGCTTTTGCGTATCTTTCAGATAATATATCAGCGCACCTGCGGCGGTGATTGCAGATGGCATATTTTCACAGCCGAATCCGTCAAGTGTGATGGTGTGAAAATGATCCAGTAGTTCTGATCTCCCCGCATCGTAAGCAAAAACCCAATTAGGAACGTGATTTATCGCAGGATTAACCGACATCGTTATATATTTTATTTGTTCTGTCTCTTTTTCAAATTGCTCATTGACCAGACATTCTGCGGGATGGATGCGCTCAACTTCTGCTAAAAGCTTATTTGGTGTGTCAAGTTCTGTCACGGAAAATTCACCGGTTGACAGATCAACGTGAGCAAAACCGTATCTATCGTTTACTTTGCTTATAGATGCGAGGTAGTTGTTGGATTTCTGATCGAGCATGTTTAGCTCAGTGACAGTGCCGGGTGTGACTACTCTAATGATCTCACGTTTAACTATGCCTTTAGCTTTTCTAGGGTCTTCCATCTGCTCACAGATAGCGATCTTATAGCCTGCTTTTACGAACTTGGCAAGATAGGTATCAATTGCATGGTGCGGAAATCCGGCAAGGGGAACAGGCTCACCGCTGTCCTTATCTCTGGCAGTCAGCGCAATTCCCAATACACGAGAAGCGATCTTGGCATCCTCATAAAAAGTTTCGTAGAAGTCACCCATCCGAAAGAATATGATGGCGTCTGGATGCTGTCGCTTTGCACTATGATATTGTCTCATTAATGGTGTTAGTGTTGACATTTTTAAATTACTTTTATTGGCATGGTTCATAATTGATGAAAAAGAACCTTATATGAAATTTACTTTCATATGTTGGAAAGTACCTCTGGATTTACCAGAGACCTTGGGTGTTCGCCTTTCAAAACACGAACTACCTCCTCGACCGCCATCCGCTGAAGGTTAGCGAGAGATTCTTCTGAATACCATGCAGAATGTGGTGTTATTATCACATTCTCAAGCCGACAAAGAGGATTATCAGTAGAGAAGGGCGGAACGCCTTCAATAACGTCAAGCGCCGCCCCAGAAACTTGCCTTTTAGATAACGCATCTGTCAGTGCATCTGTGTCAACTAAAGCTCCCCTGGCACAGTTGATTATGATTGGCTTTTGCAGCATCTGGTTGAAAAGCTTATCATTAAATAGATGATGAGTTTCTGGAGTAGCGGGTGCATGGATTAGAATAATATCTGAATCAGCATTTAATTCTTCAAGTGTAACCTTTTTTGCCTGAAAGCCATCATCTGAAATATCACTTTCTATGTATGGGTCATGGAAGATCAGATTAACCCCGAACGAACTGATTTTGCGTGCAGACAGCCGACCGATGCGCCCCATTCCAACTATGCCAACAGTCATTCCCCTAAGTCTATGCAAAGGTTTAAGGTAGCCCAGACCCCAATCTCCCTGTCGCACCCGTCGATCTGAAAATGTGAGTTTGCGTACTAGAGCTAATGCACATGCCACAGCATGATCAGAGACTTCTTCAATGCAATAGTCCGGTACATTTGCTACCATGATACCGTGCTTAGTGGCAGATTTTACGTCAATGGTGTCAACCCCAATGCCATATCTGACAACAACCTTACATTTTTTCAACGTAGAAAAGAAATGCTCATCTAAGCCACCAAGATAAGTGTTAAGGATAGCATCAGCATCTACTGTGAAAGGGATCAGTTCATCAATGCTTTTGCACTGCAAGACTGCCAATTCCGCGCCGCATCCTTCAATGAGTGAGTGTTCAATATCCAGATTATCAAAAACGTAGTCTGTAATCACTACTTTAGGCATTGTCATATTCTCCCCTAAATTATGAAGGTTAAATAAATAATTGGATAATGAACCGAATAACCTTCTCTGGATTCCAGCCTTCGCTGGAATGACATTCTACGGGGGTTGTCATTTCAGCGAAGGCTGGAATCCACTTGAGTCTATTAACCGATTAATTAGTAATGTTTATAATTAAATTACATCTATTACCACCAGGCTTGGAGATCACTGATAGCGTTCTGACCGCCTTGAATCAACCCAATTCTTCCAGTAGCCTTTGCGGGTAGACTGAAACACTCCATCAGTATGTCATCAAGGTAGAATTCCAACAAGGAGTGCTTCAGCAACAAACGGAAGTCTGCCGTTTTGCCAAAGGACATCTCTCGATCAACCTGTTTTTCCGAATTAAATCCCGAACCATCAGCCTGCATTGTTCCTAATTCTGTCACCCCTCTGAAACCCACCAGAATAGCCGATCCCTGATTATCTCCAAACTCAATATAAAGACCGTTGGATGGTGAGTTTATCTCTACCGGTATTGCCAATGTACCTTCTAAAATCAACCCCTGATCAGTATCAAATGTGTTTTTGAGCATCACAATTGGATCCTCTGACTTTTGGTCGGGTAATTTCACATCAATACGCTTATGCTTCAATTTCTCATATCCATTCCACCAACCAAGCCTTAATGTACCTTCATTATCAAACATAGTCTGTTTCAGCAAACCGAAATATACCTGACCATCACGAGCAATAGAATGATGATTAACTAATACTCCTTTTATACTCAATTATAAGTGAACCGGGACATTCATCAATTTCGGCTTTGATTTTCTGAAGTGTTGCACCGCTCATTATTAACGGTTCAGATTGGTTGTATGTCTTAGATAGAATGACAGTATATTCTGCCGTTGGCTCGATCTCATGCAGGTTACAAACAAAACCAGCATAGGGTGATTGATGCCTGCGAAATGCTATGATCATACCATCTTGCTCATCTGACCGATGATATTGCATAACGCACCAGTCTTTGGCGCTGGTAGTCACATCGCTTATAGGGTAGAAATTCCCAAAATAATACTTACGGATACGCTTTCCTTCCGTAATCGCTTTTTTGAGCAGATCGCGCGGGTATTCAGCAGGGCGACAATCCTCACAGAATGAGATTCCGGCATTAAAACCGCTACGGAATTGATAGGGCGCCGCACCCATCTCCCCGCTAACGTGGAACGGCAAATATCGGCTTAATCCCGCAGTCATTACCTGATTCTGTAAAGCCGCTTGATCGAAGTTTTTTTTCATAAGGGGGTCTATGGTTGCATCCGTACGCCAGAGAGGAATTGAGCGAGAGCAAGTTTCAAGGTCAATGCGCATACCACCGCTAGCACAGTTATCTATAAAGAGTTTCGGATAAGCTTTAAGTATTTCATCCCACATCTGGTAATGGCCTTCCACATATCGAATTTCAGTCATCCCAACACGTAAAGGGTCTTCTTTATTAATCATATCCCAAAAAGGCAGTGGGTTGATATTAAAATCAATTCTAAGACAATCTATACCATACTCTTTGATAACCGCAATAAGATAATTGGTCATATATTCCCGTGCCTCTGGTATGCCTAGATTGAATAAACCACTGCCATCTCCCGTCGTCGAAATGACCCATTCAGGACGTTCTCTAGCAATGTGAGTATTGCTAGCGACACGCTCTGGCTCATACCAAACAAGAAATCTCATGTTTTCTTTGTGCACCGCATCGCCTATGGGCTTCAACCCATTGGGGAATCGATCCGGTGGCTCTGCTCTCTGGATCGGAAAACCGTAATTTCCCATTCCCTCCGGGAAACCATTTCGTGTCCAATAGGCGTCTAGCCAAAAAACCTCGAAACCTAAACCTTTTATTGATTCAAGATGTGATAGGACGTTTGATTCGGTACTGTCATTTAGCTCATAAAAGGAAGTGCTTAGGTGTGCAATAGGCGGTGTAACCGATTTTCCATCTATTCTTGGAACCACATGATTCAACATGGTACGGCGGAATATGTTATACGAATTTAGAATATCTTTATCTGATGAGTAAAGCTGGAGGATACGTGGACTGCGTATAGTCTCGCCCGGATGTAAAGAAAGATGAATGTTCTGCATACCACCCTGAAGACGCAGTAAGCCGTCCCCTGCACGATCTACTGATACCGTCCACTGACCCGACCATCCGATAGCTGTAATTACATTACCTCTGTTCCACTCAAGATCAAAAAACGGAGAAGCACCGTAAGACGACTTTCCTCCACTGGGCGCAAACTCGATTCGGTTACCCGGTGTAAGGGTTTCATCATAAGGAAGCCAATCATCCACTGCACAGGAACTTCCACGCAACCTGTGTAATGTAACGTTACTGCCTATCTCCGGTTTAATGCTCACATCAACAGCATTAACTTTCTCTAGTGTAGGTGTATCTATAATACCAGTGTTAGAAAAATAAAGAATCCAGTCTACACCCGGGGTATCAGTGTAAATCACTGCAACAGCGAGTACTTGAAAGGCTGTATTTGGGTCAGTCAGTTTCAGAGTGCGCTTAATTTTTGATTGGTCTATTATTTCATCTTTTAATTCGCTTTTCCAATTGTTAATAAATTCTGATGAATGATGACCGTTATAGACAAATGAAAAAGGTAGTTCCGTATTAATTGTGAAGCAATTTGCGATCTCATCTTCATGAATAATAGTTAAACATTTCAATTGTGCGGGTACTGTAGATGCACGTGAGAACGCTTGCTCTGCCCATTGGCGATTAAAGCTAACCTCATTATCGGCAGTCGTTGACATAATTGCTCCTCCTTGAAAAATACAAAATTGCAATAAAAACAACCCCCTAACCCCCTTTGATAAGGGGGAATAAATCGAGTCGTGTCAACATTCCCCCTTAGCAAAGCTGACAAGGGTAGGTTTTTTCATATATTAACTTCTAAAACCCTTTGTTTATAGGGATTTATATTATCCCAAGGTTCTGGAA
>Ga0315282_10006293_pt1 | contig 19949 bp, 18 predicted proteins | sample YL17G07_20_MG_FD_203693 | JGI IMG/M metagenome (GOLD analysis project Ga0315282, IMG submission 203693) | Sediment microbial communities from Yellowstone Lake, YNP, Wyoming, USA - YL17G07_20 | ecosystem: Environmental > Aquatic > Freshwater > Lake > Sediment | place: USA: Wyoming | collected... | reverse complement strand
CAGTGCCTACCGGCTCAATGCTACAAGACACCGATAGCCTGGAGCATCAAGGCGAGAGTATCTTCGCCTTGAACCGTGGTTTATACCCTGAGATGAACAAGACGGCTTCGATTCTGCAAACCTTGAACATGATGACTTTCAAGCCTCCGTTACAGTGGGAAAGCCAAGCAGGGGTAGGAGCTGAGTTGCCTGATAAGCCGCCTTATGGCGCCGGTGCGGTTACTCCGGTTGATCCAGGTATGGGATTCAAGCCGTTTCCCTTGGCTGATATTCAGAACGCTACCAGGTTGTTCTATTCTATGCTGGATGGCAGGTTACAAAGGGGTGCTCTGCCCGCGGTTGACTATGGCAACCTCAGTTTCCCTCTTTCGGCTGTGGCTATATCAAGGTTGACTGAAAGCCGAGACCAGATATTTGTGCCTAGACTTCAGGCATTGTCTATGTTCTACCAGGCTTTGAGTAGGATGGTAATCAAGCAATATATCGCCTTGGGCATGTCTGGAGATATAGGGGAAGAGGGGCATAAGCGAACCTTCGAGACTGGCAAGTTAGAAGGAGAATACACCATCAAGTGTACCTATGAGGCCATTTCGAGTGAGCAGAATATAGCCAATTACTCGATTGCTGGGGCTGCCAGGGGATTTGTCAGTGATGACACTATCCGAAGGGATATTCTAAAACTAGAGAATCCTGACGAAGAGCAGCAAAAGATACTATCCGGGCAGGCAGACAAACTTGTGCCGACATTGGCTCTTTATAAGATGGCTAAGAGCAAGATCGACCAAGGCGAGACTGTGGAGGCTCAGTTGATTGCTGCACAGTTAGGGATGACACTGGAGCAGATTAAATCAGGCAAGTTAGGCGAACAAAAACCAACACCAACAATACCTGAAAGGAAATCTGAAGCGCCAGTGCCTTTGCTGGGTACTGCTGGAGCAAGAGGACTTCCCATGAAATCATCGGCGCAGGAATCTCAGCAGTTAGAAACGCAGATACAGGCGGGGGACTAAGATGGCAAAGATAAAGTTTAGCCAGGAAGATTTAGACAACATGATATTTCGGGCGTTGAAAAAGCAACTTGAAATAGCCAACGGCCAAGATATTCTTGCTCAAATGCTGGGCAAGAAGACACCTTCAGTGTCTTTGGTAAAGCCAGTGAAGTCTATCAATTCAACGAAATAACAGGAGGTGATAAAGTGGAAATGTCATGTCCTTCAACTCATGGAGCATCTGGTTATCTCGAAGGAAGTTATTGGGATGGAAAAGATATTATATGTGGTGGATGTGGTGAGAGAATAACAAATCCCCCTCCCACTGGTGCCAGAGTAATTCTTTATGCCTTCAGAGAAAATCCTATCAAGTGGTTGCTAGGCAAAACCAAAAGTGTAGAACCTACATGGCCTGAATGGATAACACGAAAACAATGAGTATAGATTTATCGTCTTACGGGACTTCCCTGGAAGAAACACGGCGCCTAATGGCGGAGTTGGCGAAACAGCAACAACCACCGGAGACACAGCCAACCACTCCTAGCATGGCGGGCATATACACGCCTGAAGAGGCAAAGGAATGGGGTATTACTCTTGATGAGGGATGGTTTCTGAAGTTAGTCCCTGATACCACAGCAGAGGGAGGCTATAAGCAAAGCCTGATTAATCCTCAAAAGTGGGAGTTGACGGACTTTACAATCCCAGGTGATACCGCAGGAACCTATAAGCCAGCGACCTATATTGACCCAGAAGGGAATAGATATACCTCAGAGCAAGTTGAGGCTGAGGGAGAGGAGTTTACTAGACTGCAAGGTCTTGTAAGTAATATTTTCCCTGAGCGAGACGTAAATGAGCTGTTTAACTGGCTCAATGCTGCTCCTGAGAACGTGCAGACATTTCAGACTCAGATAAAGAATGTTGGACAGAACGAGAACACCGTGGCATTGCTCAAGCAAATGTTTCCTGGAGCCACGGATGAGGAGATTCAGGGAGTATTTGCACCTGAACCTACCACCCCAATCTCTTTTGAAGAGCAACTTATATCAATGATGCCAATAGGACGATCAGGGGTAACAGAGTCCCAGTCTTTAGAGTCCAAAATTCAGCAGATTTGGCAAGGGTTTCTATCATTTGGAAGACAAATGGTAGTCAAGGAAGCTGGAATCTCTGCTGCTTTATTAAGAGGCGGGGCAGAGTTCGGGCAAAAGACTAAGAATTGGTTCTTATCAGTCTTGCCACAGACTGTATTGCCACGGATTGATAAAGAAGGGCGGGTAGTAGGAGCAACGGGTATTCCAGGGTTCAAGATGCCTCTAGGTTTTGGTATGAAGATACCGCAAGAGCAAATCGAACCAATGAATAAGGAATTGGAAGCGTTGCGGGATACCTTCAGACAAAAATATCTTCGAAGCCAACAAGAGTTTGAGAACTGGCAGAAAGCGCACCCTGAACTAGCGGCCCCAAAATGGGCGACGGAAGGTTCGAGACTTCAAAGATTAAAAGACCCATTCTATTGGTCATATGTGATTGCCAGTAACGCTCCTCAGATTGCAGGAACGATGGGGGTGACAATAGGCGTTGCTGCTGCCACAGGAAACCCGATGCTAGGCACAATGGCAGGCATAGGGGTGATGTTGCCAGCACAAACTCAGGACTTATATGAGGACTTGCTAGCCAATGGAGCAACAGAGCAACAAGCAACAGGATTAGCAGTTCCAATCGGTGCTCTTATATCCATTGTTGAAGTAGCAGGCGATATACCCATGTTGAAGGCTGTCTCCCCAGCGTTTATGAAGTTGTTTAAGAAAGAGTTAGGGACCGAGGTAGCGAAGCTAACGGCGCAAGGGTTGATAGCTAAGGGGATTAAGACCGCCGGACAGGTAGAGTTATCGGAGACTTTGGAAGAGGTTATTCAACAAGCGATGCAAAATGCTGCTGTTAAGACAGTCAATGAGAATCGAAGTCTCCTAGAAGGATTGACTGATACTACTATTCAGGCCGCCATTGCAAGTTTGCCCTTTGCCCTGATCGGTGGAGGCATGGGATTCACTTCTGACCTCAATGTTAAGGCTACAACAAAAGGTATAGAGATACAGGCGACCATTGAAGGAAAGTTGCAAACCATAGTAGAAGTAGAGGAAGGTGCCGACTCTATAACGATCACCAATGTTGACATAGAAGCAGAGGAAATGGAGCGGGCAATCTCTCTTGTCAAGTTTCAGGCTGAGATGGAAGGAAAGACGGTGATAAATGAGACCCCAGAAGCGCAGCATGATGCAGTAGAAACAGAATTGGAAAAGCCATTAGTGGAGACTCCAGTAACCGAAGGGGAAAAGGCAACTCAGGAACTGCCTACGCTTGCTAATCAAGTAAAGGCGTTGCACAAAGAGGTTATGCTGGATGTTGATGCTATCAGACAGGATATTACCAAGCGAAGGGATATTGGCGCCAGGTTAACTCGCCAGATACTTAAAGGAACGGAACGGGAGATCAGGGAAGCTGATGCCATAATCAAGAAGATGGAGCGGGGGCAGGATGTAACTGAGGCAGAATTGGCAAAGGTTAAGGCGAAACTGGAGGCGACACGGCAATTCTACAAAACAAAGATGACCACTGAGGTAGAGGTTAAGAAAGCTCTGGTGGATTATATCCAACAGACATTGCCCTTGGAAGAACGTGGCAGGCTACTCGATGCTGTCAAAAATGCTAAGACTGAGGCTGATTTGGGCAAGGTAATGGAGAGAGTCGAGGGAATCGCCGAGGCTGCCACAGTGAGAACACTCCGTGCTGAAATCGAGAAGCAACTGAAGGCCACGAAGGCTAAAGGCGAAATGCCGAAGGGGAAATATACAGCCGAAGTACAGCAGCAACTGGACGGCATCCGCAATTATCTTTTTGCCAATAATAAGGCCGTGCTGAAGTCCCTATCAGCCGATGATCTGGGCAAAGCACTTGACCGTATCAAGGAATTGCGCACCGAGGGGCATAGTGAACACGTAGCCAGGGAAGTTGCTAGACAAGAGGAAATGGAGACTCAGCGCGCCAAGATTGTTGATACTATCACTGGTGGTCAGGGACTGAAGCCAGGGGCTGAATCTGTATCAGCCAAAGGGATTACAAAGACATTCAGCAGGGTCAGAGGGGCTATTGAAAAGATAGTGAACCTCCAATATTCCTGGTCTGACCTTCTCGATAAACTGTCGAAGTTTAGCAAGACTGAACCGAATCAGAGCGATCTCAGTTTATTCGGACGGATAGTGCCTCGGTCTAATGAGGTTGAGAATGTCGGGAGGGCCAAACAATTAGACAACCTCCGCCAAAACTTCAGCCGTATCTTCGGTGTCACGAAGCCGAAGGACATCAAGAATACCTTACGGAATATGTCCTCGGAGAAGGTGAATCTCGGCAAGTTCAAGAACGCCGATGGCGTAGAAGTAGAGTTCACCGGCTTAACCAAGGGACAGATACTCAAGAAGTACCAGGAAATGCAAGACCCGACGCTAGATAAGACCTTCACAATGGGCATGAAGTGGACTCAGGAAATTAAGGACGCCTTCACCAATGCGTTATCTACTCAGGAGAGAGCCTGGGGCGATTATCTCATGCAGTTCTTGAGAGACTATTACCCATCTATCAATGAAGTCTTTGTCCAGATGAACAATGTTGACCTACCCAATAACCAGTTCTATACGCCTATAGCGCGTGAGATGGATCCAGATATCGAATACAACCTTCTCGACCCCAACGATATGCTGAAGTTTGCTGGCGTGGCTCCTGGTGGCCTGAAAAGCAGGGTAAATAATCTTCACCCCTTGAAGTTTACTGATGCCACTCAGACTGTATTGAAGCATGTAGTAGAGATGGAGCATTACAAAGCATGGGCTGGAACCATGCGAGATTTGCGGTCCGTCCTGGGGAACAAGGATGTGCGATCTGCCATTCTTCAGTATCACGGCCAGGATATATTGAACCTTATTGATGCCTACTTGAACGACTTTGCCCGGGGTGGGATTGACAGAGCTCACACGGTGGCCATTTTGGATAAACTGAGGAACAACTTCGCTACCTCCGTAATTGGGTTGAAACCTAATATTGCATTGCAGCAGCTTCCGACAGTGTTTTCTTACATGACCGAAATGAAGATGGGGAGCTTTATCAAAGGAGTTGCGGACTTCTGGGCACACCCGATTGAGAATTATAAGTGGATGATGGAAAACTCGCCATATATCAAGGAACGATACCAAGCAGGCTTCGAGCGTGATATAAAAGCAGCCTTAGCCTCTGACCAATATCGGGAATTTACCGGCAAGGCGAATATCAGGGACGCCGCTTTCTGGTTGATGACTCAGGGTGACAAGTTTGGAGTGATACAAGGTTGGTGGGCAAAATACAAAGAAGGTTTGAGGAACGGGCTTTCGCAGGTTGATGCAATGGAAGAGGCTAACTTACTGACTGACCGCACACAGAACACCTCCAGTATTGACACATTGTCGGCATTGCAGCGTGGCGGATCGTTCTGGAAACTCCTTACTATGTTTCAAAACCAACCGAACAAGTATTTTAAGATCATCGGCAACAATATGCGTAACCTACAATATGGCCGTGGCAGCAAGGTAAACGCTACCAAATCTATTTTGATCGCTTGGGTGATATTGCCAGCTATCTTTCAGGCTATTGCTGATGGTTTTCAGTGGAAAAAGGAACATCAAATAAGAGCAGTGGCATTGGGACCAATAAATGATTTGCTGGTAATCGGGCAGATAATGCAGACGGTAGCCGGGTGGTTTGCTGGTGAGAACTTTGAATATTCGCCTTCTCCCATAATTGGCGGTATCAAGGATTATGGAACCGCCATACAAAAAGGAATTGCTCTCAGCAATAAAGGGGAAGACCCGTACAAGGACATCTCAATGGACGATGTTATCGCCTTCGTAGAATCTCTGGCAAAACCGACTGGGGAGGTTCTGGGGGTGCCGACTCCTTATATCATTCAGGTTGAGAAAGCTATACGTGCAGGAGAACCGAAAGAGTTAATCTTTTCAAGGTGGGCATTGGAAGCTCCGCCGATGGGATTGAATGAAAAGGCGCAACAGGCGATAGCAGGGTTAGGCCAGGTTATAGAACCAGAGCCAGGGAAAGTTAAGGAATTATCAGACAAACCATTGCCAGTCTATGACATGGGGAAGCTCAACAGTGATTTCAAGGAGATATTCAGCAAGACCTTGCCGAAGGACATCGGGTCTAAATTCGACCCCTTGGCGGTTGCATGGGGGCAAAAAGAAATCAGCCGAAGCATAGCAGAAACATTGCCCAATGTGTCCCTTAACAAGATCAATACTGATCTCAACGAGGACGATACCATTGTCCAGTATTATCAGCAATGGCAGGCAAGGTCACAGATCACCAGCCTGGAGCAACTAAAGGAATTTGATGCTTTATATCCGAAGGCTTATCTGGGTAATGTAACGCGGGAGCAATACGATTTACTGGTCAAGTATGCCGCTCTTGATAAAAAGGCACAAGAGGAGTTCTTAAAGGCGCATCCAGAATTGACCATCAACCCTCGTGATGAATGGCTCAAATCCCATCCTGAAGACAATGCGAGGCTGGCAATTTGGGGGCAAGCGAAAGTATTGACTCAGGCAGCCTTTGACACAGCTCAAAAGATGATTAAGAACCTGGGTATTCCCGAGGATGCCATAACTGGGTATCTTCCTCCGGCTGATGTAGCTAAGGATTATTTCCTCTATAACGATGCAGAGGATAAATGGGGGGCAAGTAGTGCGGAGGTTAAATTGATTCTAGCCAAGAACCAGAAGTTATGTGATTGGCTAGGGCGTGAGCCCGTAACCACGCCAATTAAGGCGTTGGAACTCATGGTGAAGAATAGGACACTTCAAGACCAATACGATGCCTATGGTGATAAGGAATCCTCATTGTACTTTGAGGATAAGAAGGCCAGGGAAACGGCGAGAGAGAAGTTAAAGGCGGATAATCCTGAGTTTGCAGATGATCTTGTGAGGATTGATGCCTACAAGATGGGGGCCAGCGATACTATCGTAAATTACAAGGTGGAGTATAACCGATTGCCTTTAGGTACAGCTCGCATGGACTATCGGTTAAAACACCCGGACTTTGATGCTTGGTTAGTATCTAAAGAAGGTTATTCCCCTGCGAAAGCCAGCGCTACCACGCTAAAGGAAACAACACCCTCGACAACGGCAACGACTAGTGCAACATCAAGGATAGATACTCTCTATAAGGCCTATCAGAACTTGCCCGCAGGGACTGCCAGAACACAATATCGCCAAGCACATCCAGACCTTGACGCATGGTTAGTAGCGACCAAAGGTTATAAGCCAGTAACTCAGGTGAAGAAGACGGTTAGCACTGGCAAGCAAGGCGCTATTGAGCACTGGACAAAGGCGGCGGAAGCGGAAGCAATCAACCAGTGGATCAAAGGATTATAGCGGGGTAGAGCAGAGGTAGCTCGCTTGGCTCATGCCCAAGAGGTCGTTGGTTCAAATCCAACCCCCGCCACCAAACAGGCAATGGAAGAATTTGAAAACGACGTCAATGTAGCTATTGAGAAAGCACACAGAAGTGGTGTCTCTTATTGGGATATTTTCAGATTGCTTTATCATCGTGGCGAAGCCTTAATCATGCAGGCTGATGCTGAGTATTGGAAGAATCAAAATAAGGGAGGTTAAGTATGAGCTGGTATAAAAGGGTGAAGCAGTTAGAGGGGAAGTTGGTTATAGTCCATTGTGGAGTTGACCAATTACGAGGGACTGTAACTGAAGTGACGAAAAACTATCTCCTGCTGGATGGGATAGTTCTCGTCAAACTGGATTCCATTACAGCAATCCAGTTATAGATAACTCATGTACCAAGAGTACAAGGAGTAACGATGCCGTCAAAATCACATTGGCGGCGTCTGCATTTTAAGGAGGTTAAATAATTATGAACGACCCATTGGACGGCGAGAACAAAGGTAATCAGGACGCTCTTCAGGACACTGGACAGCCTTCTGATCCTGAGACAGGCCCTTCAACCACAGCCAAGGTGTATTCAGAAGCGGAGGTTGAGGAACTTGTAAAACAAAGGCACTCCAAACTTGATAAGCGAATAGCGGAACTTGAGAAACAAGGATCGGAGCTTGAAAGTGCCAGACAAAGAGCCAAGGAAGCCGAGGACAGAGCGGCTCAAGTCCAGAAGCAGATTGAAGCGCGGGAACTGGAAGGAATCAAGGACGACCCCGAACTCGTCAAGTTGTATCAACGCAGAAAAGAATTGGACGACAAGGCCAAGACCCTCGATGCCCGGGAGCGTGAACTTTCCCGAAAGGAACTGCAAATCAAGACTGAGTCCGAAGCCATTGCCAAGACTCTCAGACAAAGCACCATATCAGGCATAGCAACCAAGTATGGTGTGGAAGTCAAGGTGCTGGAGGAACTCGGAATTGATGATGCTGACCGATTGGAGAAAGTAGCGAAGATCATCGGCAAACCAAAGGCTCAACCTGAAACCGTAAAACCCGATTCTGGATTATCTGTTGGCGGTGGACATCCTACAAACGAACAACTCGATAAGATGTCTATGGCCGACTACGCCAAGTGGCGTAAATCCCAAGAGCAATAGACAAGAGGTAATCTATGGCAAACACATTGTTAACCCCGACTATCATAGCCAAGGAAGCCTTGATAGTCTTGGAGAATAACCTGGTACTAGCGAACCTGGTACACAGGGATTATTCCTCAGAGTTTCAACAGGTAGGTGCGACCATCTTGGTTCGCAAACCTGCTACATTCACCTCTGCTTCGGTAAGCGGCACGGTGAACCTTTCGACTGCGGTAGAGTCCAGCGTTGCAGTTGTCCTAAACCAGCAACTTGACGTCACGTTCAACGTTTCCGACAGGGAACTTAGTTTGAACGTGGTGGACTTCTCAGAGCAGTTCATTCAGCCTGTAATGAGGGCTCATGCTCAGAAGGTGGATGAACTCGTGGCAGCCCTTTACGCTGATGTTGCCGGGCATTTCGCTGTCAGCTCCGTAGCCAGCGTGAGCGACATTGCTGGTCTTCGAGCCGTTCAGAATATCCTCAAGGTGCCTATGACTGAACGAAGATTGGTCTTCCATCCTTCAGTGGAGGCTAAATACCTTCCTCTTGATGCCTTCCTGCACGCTGAGAAACGTGGCGATACCCAGGCGATTAAGGAAGCCTCAATGGGACGTGTTTTGGGCTATGACTGCTACATGGATCAGAACATGAAAACCCATACCTATTCGGATGGTGTGATGACCGATGCCGCTGGCGCTGCCAGTGCTGGGACGGCCGGTGCAACCAGCATCGTCCTATACAACCTCGGTACTGCTGAGGTTCTAGCGGCTGGTGACGTGTTCAAGCCGACTGCTATTGACGACTGGTGTGTCCTTACTGCTGCTGCAACTCTCGCTGGCGGTATAGCCACAGTGAGTTTTGCCCCGGCATTGGCAACTGCCATTACTGCGGGAACGGTAGTGACATTCCAGAAAACGCACAAGGTAAGTCTGGCTTTCCACAAAAACGCCTTTGCTTTTGTGACCGCTCCTCTGGCTCCGCCTATTGGTGGTGCTAAGGCCGGCGTCTTGAATTACAAGGGCTTATCATGCCGTGTAGTTTATGACTATACGATGATGACCAAGCAGAACTTGATCTCTATTGATATGCTCTGCGGTGTCAAGACATTGGACAGGGACCTGGCAGCCCGGTTGACCGATGCCAACTAGCCATAGTGGCTAAAGTAGAAAAGAGGGGAGGCTTCGGCCTCCCTTCTTCATTTAAGGAGGTTTATGAGAATCTTGATTAGCTCTAATGCACCTTGGGTACAAACGGGATACGGTGTGCAGACTGCTGCTGCGTCTCTGTACCTTCGGCAGTTAGGGCATGATGTAGCAATACTGGCTTTTTATGGCCTGGAAGGAAGCAAGCTTGATTGGGGTGACGTGCCTATTTATCCGAATGATCCCAGGGACTACGGAATCCAACGGGCCAAGATGTATTATGATGATTTCAAGGCGGACATATTATTGACTCACGTTGATGTGTGGGTATTGTCTGGTCTTGATCCAAATATTAACTGGGTTCCTCGGTTGCCTATTGACCATTGGCCCGCTCCTCCGGCTGTAGTGCGAGTATTGAAAACTCATCCAGCAATCAGAAAGATATTGGTTGAGTCTCGTTATGGTCAGAAACAATTGGCAGAGGAAGGAATCGAGGCAGCGTATATCCCACCGGGTGTGGATTGTGAAAGGTTCAAGCCAAGTCCTGAAGACCGAAAAGAAGGTCGGGAACGCTATAACTGGCAAGACAAGTTCGTGATCGGCATGGTAGCGACTAACCATGAGGAAAGAAAGAATTGGACTGTAGCCATGAAGGCCGTCAAGGTGCTGCATGACCACCATCCGGGGCAAGTTGTCTTTTATATGCACACAGACCTAGTGCATCCCCGAGGGATTAACCTTGCTGCTCTTCGGGAAAACCTTGGCATGGTTGAGTATTCTTTCACGCCAAGCCAGACCTCGATATGTGTTGGGATTGACCGGGAAACTCTTGCCAAGACCTATAACGTCTTTGATGTGTTTCTGTTACCCACTAAGGGCGAGGGGGCTTGTGTCCCTATCCTAGAAGCACAAGCCTGCGGAGTGCCGATTATAACCACGAAATGCACGTCGCAAGAGGAAGCCGTTGGCGGGGGATGGTTCATTGAAAGGCTTGACCCATTCTGGACGCATCAAAACGCATGGCAGTTTAATTGCCATACTGAGGAAGTAGTTGAGCGGCTGGAGCAAGGCTTTGAAGCCTGGAAAGATGGCTCCATTAAGGAGCAGAAGGAAAAGGCCAGGGCAAAGGCTCTGGAATATGATGAAAAGAAACTATTCAGCACATTATGGCCTCCGGTACTTGCTGATATTGAAGCCAAGATCAAGGGGCCGAAGAACTGCGAGGGTGTTCAGCCTTGGCGGTTAAACTTCATTCCCAAGACTTGTATTCCCCGGAAGGTACTGGACATCGGCTGTGGTGTGACCCAGCCTTACCGAAAACAACTTGAACACCTGGGAGAGTATGTCGGTATAGACAGTAGGGACGGCCACGATGTCGTGCACGCCGATGCTCATAAACTGCCATTCTCAGATAAAGAGTTTGGCTTTGTGTGGATGAGCGAGGTATTGGAGCATGTAGAGAATCCAGAGCAAGTGATGGCCGAGGCTAAGCGAGTAGGCCAACATGGGGTGTGTTTGTTTTCAACCCCGATGAACCCATTTTTCAAGGGAGACCCTGACCATAAAGTTGTGAACCTGCCTTATGTCACGTGTGCCACAGGTGATGGCCTTATAAGTTGGTGATGGACTAGCAATTATGGTATAATATACCTAAGGAGGTGTGTTATGCCATTTACCAAAGGACAAGAGCCGTGGAATAAAGGCAATGATAGTAGAGTCAAAATTAAATGCCCATTATGCCATCAAGAACGATTACTGGATAAAAGGGATGCCCTGCGGATAAAACGTGCAGGGTTATGTTACAGATGTTCCAGATTGGAACAAAAACGAGATGATAATCCATATTGGAAAGGTGGGCGACGTATAGATAATTGGGGTTACATATGGATTTTGTCTCCTAACCATCCACATGCAATGAAAAGCGGTTATGTGCGAGAACATCGTTTAATTATGGAGGAAAAATTAGGTCGTTATCTTCTACCTGGCGAGCAAGTTCATCACATAAATGGTATACGAGATGATAATAGACCTGAAAATCTAAGTTTAGAGGCTGGCAATTCACCTCACATGAAATTGCATCGAGCCAATGCGCCAAGGGATTGGCACGGTAGATTCAAGAAGTAAAATAGCTCGGTTAAAACAAGTCACAAAGCCCACGTAGTTAATATGTGGGCCTTTTTATTGGAGGTTAATGGTAAAGGCAGCTGGGCTAACAAGAATCGGCCTGATTATGAGGCTGATGTTTGGTACAACAAGGACCTGAACCGCATCGCTCTCGAAATGATTGGCGATAGAGCAGTCGGTAAGAAAGTTCTGGCCCTGGGCGCCGCCATGTGGGTTGATGCCGAATTACTTGCCAGTCTCGGAGCGGCCAGTTACCTGAGAACTGACATTATAAAGACTGAAGGGATTGACCTTGTATGCGATGCTTGTGAGTTACCTTTCGCTGACGAATCCTTTGACATGGTGGTTTGCCGTGAGGTAATCGAGCACGTTCTTGATGAGGCTCGGATGTTATCTGAAATCCGTCGGGTACTCGTTCCTAATGGTTGGTTATTCATTACCACACCGAATATGCTCAATGTCTGGCCTGATGGTTTTTACCATGTGCGGGGTTATGTACCGAGGGCGTTTATTAATCAGATGGAGCGAGCAGGATTCAAGGTAATTGACAAGAGAGGGAACGTACCGAATATCCACACATCCTTGATGTTTCTTTCAAAGAAAGGGATGGGAAGTCAATTACTTCCTGAGTTTCAATACATAAGTGGACTGCTGGAATCGTGCGAAGAATCATATTATCTGGGAACCCAATTGATAGTTCTAGCTCAAAAGGGGGTGTATGAAGACAAGAGCGCCGTTAAGAATTAGTTTTGCAGGTGGGGGAACGGATATCGAGCCTTATTGCTCACTATACGGTGGCTGTGTCATTTCGGCCGCGATTCAAATATATGCTGAAGCTACATATCCTTCTGAAAGGAAGAAGATGACTCCCTTGGAGCAATCCATTATTGACCATTTCCATTGTGACGGCATAAGCATTAGCACACATTGTGTGGCAGCCCCAATGAGTGGCCTGGGTGGCAGTGCCGCCAATTTTGTTGCTGGTATCCGTGCAATAACAGAGATGACCAAGCAAGAAATAGCCGAACTCGCCTTTGACTTGGAACGCAACAAATTAGGAGTCCTCGGCGGCAAGCAAGATCAATATGCAGCCGCTTTCGGCGGATTGAACTATCTGACTTTTGAAAAAGATGGCAGAGTAGGAGGTTTACATATTCCAATACCTGAAGGACTTGAGGACTTACTTCTTTTGGTTTACCTGGGCAAGCGGATAATCAACGGCCATGACATTATCAAAGACCAGTCAAGCCGTGATAACCGCAAGAATTTCGATATTCAGAAAGCAATAGTTCAATCCATGCACTCAGCATTGGGAAAAGACGACTTCAAATTATTCGGTCTGCTACTAGAGCAAGCATGGCAATCCAAGGTTCAATTCTCGCCGTATGTGACAAGTGTTGACATCAATGAGTTTCACGACAAGTGTCTTCAGAATGGTGCGATAGCGGGGAAGCTCACTGGCGCCGGTGGTGGCGGCTATATGCTCTTAATGGAATGGCCGAACAAGCCTGGGGAACTAAGGAAGTACCTTAGAAGCCAAAAGATAAAGTATCTGAATGTGAAATTCGATACTGAAGGGGTGAAATGCCTTTAATAGAGATCAAGAAAAAGGTTCCAAAGGTATGGGGGAAGGAGTTGTGGCTAGTCAACTGCCGGAAGTATTGCGGAAAGCTCTTGATGCTAAACAAGGGATCGGTAAGCTCTTATCATTATCACATGGTAAAACAGGAAACCTTTTATTGTCTGAAAGGTTTGGTAAAACTTGTTATCGGGGAGATTGAGTACCAGTTGACGCCGGACAATTCTCCAATAACGATCTTGCCAAAGGAAAAGCACAAGTTTGAGGGTGTCACCGATGCTGTGATCCTGGAAGTCTCGACAATGCACAGGGATGATGATGTTGTACGTCTTACGGAAAGTCACGCATGAAGATTCTGCTAATCCAACCAAGTCTCAATTGGGCGCATCCGTGGTGTGAAGCACCCTCCACGGCCTTGCTGATTCTAGGGACCCTGGCTCAGAATAAGGGACACCAAGTTAAGATTTTACACCTCGATATAGACCAGCAACAGGATATTAGCGAGGTCATCAAGACCTATCATCCAGATATTATCGGGGTGACGATAAATACCTTTGAGGTGAAGTCGGCTCGATACATTGTGAAGGCAACAAGGAAGATCAGTAAGGACATTAAAATCGTGATAGGCGGGCCACATGCTGGAGTTTGGGATAGGGAAGCGGACGAGGTTGTAATTGGCGAAGGTGAGAATAGGTGGCTTGAAACTTTGGGGGAGACGCCAAGTATAAACTCAATAAATGATGTGCCTCCGATAAATTATGACTTGGTGGATTTAAGGCGGTTCGTAGGTATTGGGCCCCATGTTGGCGCGGTGCCTTCAATGTGCATTATGGCATCGAGGGGTTGCCCTAATCAATGCACCTTCTGTAATACGCCGGTGTTCTGGGGTAAGAAGGTTAGGTATCGGGATGCTGAGTTAGTCTTAGATGAAGTTGAGAGATTACATCGGGACTATGGGATGCGAGAGATAATGTTTCAGGATGACACTTTCAACCTGAATCATACTTGGGCAAGCCAGATATTTGAGGGGTTAATCCGAAGAGGACTCTCCAAGGAAATGATCTTTAGAATTACTGGGCGGGTGAATGAGAAGTTAGTTACCAAAGAATACCTTGACTTAGCTTATAAGGCGGGAGTCTGGAATATCTTTTATGGGGTTGAGAGCGGCAGCCAATACATGCTTAACCGTATGAAGAAGCACATTACCGTGGAGGAAATCAAGCGGGCGGTAAGGATGACTCACGAGGCTCATATCACAACAATATGTAGTTTCATTGTAGGCCTTCCAGGGGAATCACGGCAGACTTTAGATGAAACCAATAGGCTGATCCATGAGATTAAGCCTTATCACTATGGTTGGGGATTCGGTTGTCCATTCCCAAAGACTGAATTTAAAGAGGAAGTTATACGGAAAGGACATATTCAAGACAAGGATTATAGCGAATATACCTATGGGATGCTGATTGTGAGGACGAATAAATTGAGTTACGAAGATTTGAAAGGATTCAAAGGATTTTCGTATCAAGGAGGTTAAACATGCCGGTAAAGGTAACAAAGAAAGACCACAAGTATGAAGTGCGGACACCTGGGGGCGTGAAAGCTAAAGGGACAACCAAGGCAAAGGCTGAAAGTCAGGCTCGGCTTCTTAGGGGGGTAGAGCATGGCATGGTTGTACGCAAAACCAAAAAGAAGAGGTAAGCACATGAGCAAAAAGTTAGCAGCTATCCGAACATTGGTGCGTCAACAACTTCGGGACGAATTTGTCGCTGCCACGGCGTATGACTGGACAGATGACGAACTGAACCTAATTATTGATGATGTCCTCGGGGAAGTCTCGGACTATTCGCCATACCAGACCAAGGAGACCTTAACCACAACGGCTAACTCAAAGGACATTGACGTTAGCACGATTACTGATTTGCTTCGCATAGACAAGCTGGAATACGAAGTTGACAAGAGTCCTAAATCATTCCGCAACTTCACGTTATGGGGGAACACACTCACAATGAATGTAGACACAGCCCCGGCCAGCACGGTGAGTGTTTATCTTTACTGTGAGAAGTTGCACTCATTGACTGAGGGTGCCTCAACGCTTGATGCCAGAGAGGAAAGGATTGCGGTGCTAGGGACTGTGGCCAAGGCTGCCATAAACAAAGCTCAGGAGCAAATCAACGCGGTGAACGTCGGTGGAGTTAATGTCCCAAGCCAACTACAAGCCTGGGGGCAAGCCAAACTTGCTCTTTACCGCGCTGAGCTTTTGAAACTCAGGAAACCTAAGATGTCACAGGAATATTCAACAAGCTAATAAATTAAAGGAGGTACAAACACATGGCAAACGCTTTATATGGCAAGGGAAGGGAGGGATTTCTGGATGGGAGTATTGATTGGGACACTAATACGATAAAGGTGTTTCTGATTGATACTTCGGCTTACGCCGTCACTATAGACACGGACAACGATTTGGCAGACATTGCTACGGCAGCCGCTTTTATAGCGACGAGTCCTGCACTGGCAAGCAAAACGGTTACTCTTGGTGTAGCCGACGCTGCTGATGCAACCCTAGCCTCAGTGTCGGGAAGCGTATCGGAGGCTCTAGTTATTGCTCAGAGTTCAGGGACGCCAGCCAATGACCGTCTCATAGCCTATATTGACTCGGCTACTGGACTGCCTGTGACTCCGAACGGCGGAAACATCGTCATTCAGTGGGATTCGGGTACGTCGAAGATTTTTAAGTTGTAAGCCAAAAGACAACTGGGCGACAATATCTCCACCAATTGAAGGAATAAACTTTAGGAGGTAACACATGGAATACGAAGACATGACGATTGACGAGTTAGAGAAAGAGAATCAACGGCTCATGGGCGAGAAGGCGAAGGTAAAGGCGGAGCAGGTAAAGCTCAACAAGGTTATGACCGCTAAACTCTTAGTGAAGGGAGCGGTTGACCAAGCCGAGAAGATGACCGAGCCTCAAAAAGCCGCTTTGCTCCAGGTATTGCAGCCGAAGGGCATAGAGAGTGCCGAGGTTGTCAATAAGTAGAGGTGAACTGTGACCGAAACAGAACTTTTAGCAATCGTAGCAACGAATAATTGGACTCTCCAACGCATTGAAATAGAGGACACAAACCCTGCATTGATGCGGAAAGCAATCTTGTGTTGGAAGCCTGTGAGCAATGTAGTTACTCAACAATGGTTCCACTATTTTGTGAAGGCTGATGGCACGGCTTATTGGGAACGTAGTGACCCTTTCCCTGCTATGGTCACTACATTCCAAGACCAGCTAAACGCTAAGATAACAGCTTTGGTAGTTGCGGGCATAATCAAGGCTGCCTACGTGGAGAAGATAGACCAAATAAACAATACAGCTATTGTTGTAGCGGTCATGGGGGCTACTCTAGCTTATAAGACGTACCATGTCTATAAGGATACTGGCGGCAACCTTCAAATCACTGAGGTAACAGGAGCATACCCGATAGGATAGTTTCATGGCTTGGCTGACTGGATATACCTATAGGCAAAAGATAGACTTAGCCCATGCGAGTGGTGTTATTACAGACCATCGCATGTTGCTCACAGTCAATAAAGGCACTGGCACCACAACTGGGGCTGTTGTCTATTTGCAAAACCATGCCCTGTCATGGGCTAGTACAATCCCGAATGATATGAGGTTCGCTACCTCTGATGGGTCAACTCAGCTTAAATACTGGATTGAATCCTCGGATGCCAACACTGCCCAGGTCTGGATAAAGTTTGATTCCATAGGGACTTCGGACACCTACTTCTATATCTATTACGGCAAGGCAAGTGATACCACGACTTCCAGTGGGGCAGATACCTTTATCTTTTTTGATGATGCCTCTAGTGATGGCTCGGCTAATTATACCCTGAGAGATTTATATGCTTCAGGGGTTCATGCCACCTTAGCCTATGTAAGTCCGTCTGCTGGCTATACGATAACCATGACTGGGGTAGACACAGTCATGGCAGAGATAAATGCTCTTGCTGCTGGAGGGGCTTATAGATTAAGGGCGCAGTTAAAGATGAGTGCCGTAACTGGCAAAAATGCCCAGATGGGTCTTGCCATGCGGTATACAACGTCAGGGGTTTATTGGGTACGTTCTATCTCTAATGGGACAAAATGTTTGGACATGATAAAGGAACCAACTCCACCGAATACCTCTGTCACGCAGATAGGAGTAACTAATTATTCAGCCTCTTATGTAGCTGGAACTTGGTATTGGTTTATGGTTACTGCCGTTGGTTCTGCTTTGACCGCTTGGAGTGAGTGGCAAGATAAATCCCTATCCGTAACCGATACAGATTATACAACTGGAACTTGGGGTATCCTTGGGGGATGGGATAGTGGACTGGTTGTAAATTTCATAAATGTCTGTGTTATGGATTACATCGCCACCGAGGCGGTTTGGGGTGCTTGGGGAGCCGAGGAAATTGTTGACCAAACCCTTCTACCGTCAAGCATAGCGACTGCGGAAGCCTTCGGGACAACTCTTCTTGCTCCAGGGCCAGTTAATGTTTTGCCTTCCAGTATTGAAACCCTTGAGGCTTTCGGAACTGATATTCTTGTTCCAGGGGCGGTCAATGTTCTTCCCACGGGAATAGTATCTGAGGAGAAAGTTCCTTGCGGCACAATTAGCATAGATGCATTGGCTACAGGATCATGGGCAGGGGTTACAATGGCTCATGGATTCCTTTATTACAATGGCTATTTATATACTGCGTGTCGCAGCATCCCTGCCGTAATCGCCAAAGCAGACCTTGATTTGACCTTAGTTTCAGCATACACACCCACACACGGTGAGACTGAGGCTCACTATTTTACGGACTTAATTGTAGCAGGGGGTTATCTATGGACAATGGACTCTCAGGGGTGGTTATACAAGATTGACCCTGCCGCCTTTACTACTTCAGGCTCATGGAAAGTTGTCAATTTAACTGCTCTTGGCAGCTCTGCTCTTTGTTCAGATGGCACTTATGTTTATGGCACAGGTAGATACGGATGCTTCAAGTTCTTAATAGCAGAGACTACCAGTGATGATAACCAAACCACCATAGATGATTATTCTTACCTCTATTCTGGATTTATGATTAGAGTAGGAACAAGAAAAACCATAGCGGCGAAGGGCATTTTAACACTTCAGGCTTATCTTAAGAAGGTAGGTAGTCCAACGGGTAATGTTACCTTCGCCATCAGGAGAGTCTCGGATGATTCTTTAATAGATAGCAAGGTATGGGGTGATGCGGCAGACCTTGGGACAACAGGGGCATGGAAATCTATTACGTTTACAGTACCACAGCTTATAAATGAAGAGGTTAGGGTCTTTGTTGAATACTCAGGAGGAGATTCCAATAATAAGATAGGAGCGGGATATGCAACCTCCAACGTCAAAGCAAACGAGAAGCTTACAGTCGGTGATGAGGATGAATGGGCTGACTATGCTGCCTATGATTTCAGTTACCAAATCACTTATGGTTCTTATAGCGAGAATCCTTATATCGCTTACACAACCTGGCTCCACTCTATTTGTGAAGATGAGGATTATCTGTATGTGAATGATGCCAGTTCTACTTATACCCCGTATCTCAGGAAAGTCCTAAAAAGCGATTTAAGTGAAGTTGGGAATTGTGAAATAGGATACCGTTGCACGGATGATATTGCCCAAGACGATGATTATGTTTACCTTGGAAGAGAGTTTACTTCATACGGGGTTTGCCGAGTAGCTAAGGCCGCCTTAACAGCATCTATCTTTGGCTCAGAATTAGGGCGGTCTGATGGTTGCTACATCCTAGCTGATAATGAAGGCATAGATAGACTAATCTATATTGATAGACAATATACTAGATTGGTCATTTTTTCTATTCCTGATTGCACGATATTAGGGCAAGTAATTCTGTCTGGATTATTGGGGGAGATTTATGATAGCGAAACTTGGGTAGAAGACATTGTCACTGAGATAGCTTTTGATGCTGGGTATATCTATACCGTGCAACATTGTCTGGAAACTCCTACTTATGCAGGGAAATTCACCAGAAGCGACATATTCTTAAGCGGAACTCTGGCACTCTTGCCAGGGGCGGTTAATCTTTTGCCTTCACCCATAACGTCCCTGGAAGCCTTCGGGACGGCCATCCTTTCACTACTCGAAGGTCAAACTCTTTTACCCTCAGGGATAGTCTCCGCCGAGGCTATCGGGACTCTGGCGATGCTTCCAGGGGCGGTCAATATCATTCCAGGAGGAACAGAGGAACAATTAACGGGGACTAGTGGGTTTGACCTTGATGCGCCTTGGGCTACCAAAGTTGGTCAGGTGATGACCATTAACAATCGCACTCTCAGGACGATTTCCTTTAAGATGAGGAAATATGGCACACCCGAAGGCAACATTACCTTTTCTATCAGGAAGGTGTCCGACGATAGCGTAATCGCTAATAAGGTTTGGGGGAACGCAACAAGCATTACGACTTCATTTGTTTGGTATG
>Ga0315282_10006292_pt1 | contig 19950 bp, 11 predicted proteins | sample YL17G07_20_MG_FD_203693 | JGI IMG/M metagenome (GOLD analysis project Ga0315282, IMG submission 203693) | Sediment microbial communities from Yellowstone Lake, YNP, Wyoming, USA - YL17G07_20 | ecosystem: Environmental > Aquatic > Freshwater > Lake > Sediment | place: USA: Wyoming | collected... | reverse complement strand
GAACCCCGTGGTGATAAACAGCCGGGAGCGGGAAGGGTATCGAGTTGAGAATGTGATGTTCCAGAGCCGGCCGGACTACTGGGTGACCGGGAACCTTTATATTCCTTCCTCCGGTCATGGCCCTTTCCCCGGCATCATTTCACCTTGTGGACACTACCCGCTCGCCCGCATGGCCCCTCCCTACCAAATGGCGTATATGAACCTCGTGCGCAGCGGGTTTGTAGTGCTTGCCTACGATCCCGTCGGGCAGGGCGAACGCCGCCAATACTGGGATCCGCAGACCAACTTTGATGAAATCGATAGCCAGCGCGGGGACTCGGCCATTTTTGAGCACTCCATGCCCGGCCAACTCTTGTTGCTGCTGGGTGAGAATCTGACCCAGTACCGCGTCTGGGATGGCATGAGGGCCCTCGATTACCTGCTCACAAGGAAAGAGGTGGACAAGGAAAAGATTGGCTGCGCCGGCCATTCCGGGGGCGGCACGCTGACGCTCTTCATTAGCGCCTTGGACGAGCGCGTGAGATGCGCCGTGGTCGTCCAAGGGGGAACCTCGCATCGCTGGCCGGTCAACTTCTCCCCCGGGGACCGCGTGGGGCCGTCCGACGTCGAGCAGAACCTGTTCCCTTCAGCCCTCTACGGCATCGATCTGTGCGACCTGCACGTGGCTATCGCACCGCGCCCGCTGCTGGCCCTCATCGAGGACTATGGGCCCGGGTTTAACCTTGCCGCTCAGCATATCCGGGAACGATACGAGCTGCTCGGCGTGCCGGAAAAATTCGCCACCGGCGAGGCCACTGACCCCCACGCCTGGACGGTGAAATTGCGCCTGGCCGCCACCGATTGGTTCTGCCGCTGGTTCTATGGCCGTCCAGGACCGGCCAGCGAGCCGGCCTTTGACCCGGAAGAGCCCCGCAAGCTCTTTTGCACTCCCAACGGCTCACTGCGGTATTCCCAGCAGGGCGAGACGATTTTCTCACTGCTCCTGAAGAAACAATGGAAACTCCCGCCTGAGCGGAAGGTGCCGGCGACTTCGAGCGAGCTTGAAAATTTCCGCCGAGAGATACGCACCAAGATCGCGGACCGGATACATTTTCGAAAGAGCGCCGGTCCTCTGGGAGCTCGAGACATCGTCACCACACCTCGCAAGGGTTACCACATCGAAAAATTGGAATTCCTTTCCGAGCCTGGCATCTGCATTCCCACTTGGGTTTTTGTTCCCGCAGGCAAGCAGGGGAGATTCCGGCCGATCCTCTATGTGCACGAGGAAGGGAAGGAAGCGGAAGGAATGGAATTCGGAGTTCTCGAAAAGCTTGCACAGAAGGGCAACCTGGTCATCGCCGTCGACGTGCGTGGCATCGGAAGCACCACTCCGCCGCATAGCGCCGACATCGAGACTACGAGGTTCCGGCACCTTTTCAGCGTTGAGACGGCCATGGCTTATATGGCCTGGTATATGGATGAATCGCTTTTTGGCATGCGCGTCGCTGACGTGATCCGCGCCATTGATTATACCGAGAGCCGCCCGGATGTCGCCGAAGCTGAACTTCGACTTATCGGAGTGGGCAGGGGTGCGCTGTGGGCGCTATTCGCGGCGGCGCTGGATTCGCGTGTCCGCGCGGTGGTCTGCGATGGCGGCCTGCTTTCCTACCACGCCCTCACGAGTTCGGACCTTTATTTTCATAGCGCGGATGTTTTCGTAAAGGATGTCCTGCTGCATTTCGATCTTCCGCAGGTGGCGGCTGCCGTAGCCGACCGGCGTCTGACCCTCGTTTCCCCCGTGGATGCGGTGAAGAATGCCGTGGAATTGTCGGTGGTTTCCGAAACCTATCGCTGGGCGACCGAAGTTTACGCGCAAGCCGGCGCCTCCGATCGCTTCAGGACCGTCCGCAGCGACCCGGATGCTGACCTCGCCGAGCAGTACCTGGAGTTCCTGGCGTAGTGCGTCCCCCATGCCTTTACTTCTAGAAACTGGGTGGCGCAGAGCGAAGCTTTGCGGTCTTAAGGGATTGGAAATCCGCCCTAACGCAGAGGTCCGCTCTGCGCCAGGCCGCGATCCATTTCATAGCCGCTCCTCGATGATCGGGTGTTCGTCGAGCGGAGGATTTTGGGAAGCCGATTTAAAATTTCAGGTCGATGCCTGCCGCCGCGTTGGCGCCCGGCATGCGATAGCCCCACAACACTTCGTAGCGGCGGTTGAAGAGATTGTCCACCATCACGAAAAGGCTGACGTGTTTTCCCACCGGCGCCGTGCATTTGACGTTCGCGAGCGTGTACTGGCCTACGGGCGAGGTCTGTCCCGCTCCCGCGTAAGTACGGCCCACGGTATTGCCTCCCACGGAAATGAACGCGCGTTTGGCATCGAGGTCGAGAGAGTAGGTTAGCCTATTCTGGGGAGAATAGGGCGCCAAGTTGGTGGAATGCAGATAAGCGTAAGCCGCGTTGAAGCTTGCCCTGCGCACGGGTTGCCAGCGCGCATGTGCCTCGAGTCCTTTGTTGATGGCGGCGCCGGTGTTTTGTAGTTGCAGATTGGGCCAGTAGCCGGTGGTCACAATCAGATTTTCGATGTTCGAGTAATAGCCGGTGATCCAGGTCAGGATTTTGGAGATGGGCCGCGCCTGGAAGGTGGCTTGGTAATTCCACATTCGTTCGGGTTGCAAGGTAGGGGTGGGCGCGGGGAAAAGGTAAAGCTCACGGATGGTAGGATTTCGGAAACCGCGGCTGACCGAGGCCGAGGTGGAGTAATTCTCTGCCAGACGGTACGTGGCGCCGAATTCCGGCACCACAATGTCCCCGGAGTGTGAGTTATCGTCGTAGCGGAGGCCGGCGTTCAACAAGAGTTTCCTGGTCGCGGCATAGCGGACGCGTGAAAATCCGGCGTAATCGTTGATGTGAAATTCACCGTAATTGTAATCCGCGCTGATGTTACGGCCGCTGCCACCGTAATGGATGATGTCCGTCCCGGCGTCGACCGTCACCTGGGGCGCCACCAGGAAGCTTTGTACCACGCGCATACCTACGGAATTGTCCACGGACCGCCAGCCATCGTAGATCATGTTGTGCCCAAAGCTGGAATAGACTCGCGCCAGTCCCCAGGTGCGGCCACCGGTATTGTCGAGGTCCCAACTGAACCCACCACGGCCGACGCGCGACCACTGTCCAGGCACCGGATCCTCGACTGTGCCCGGATCCTCCACAAAGAAATGGCCATAACGGCCCTCGAGAGAGGTCCGCCATCTCTCGGAGAGATCATGGCCCAGCGCAAGCGTGCCGTCCTGGTCGCGAAAGGCGGAGTTATGCCGTGCGCCGTCTGTATGTGCGACTCCCGCCGTCAGGTTGTAAAAGGCGCGCCCGAACCTGCCACCGTTCGATAGCCGGTATTGCCCCGTATAGTAAGAGCCCAGGCTGGCAGCTAGATCCGTGTGAACACCTTCCAAAGGGCGAGTCGGTTTGACCTCAATAGCGCCGCCCATGGCATTGCTGCCATAAAGTACCGACGCCGGCCCTTCCGTGACACTCAGGCTTCCCACATCGGTGAGCGTGTAGAAATCCGGCAAGGGATGGCCCATCATCCCCATGAAGTCAGGCCGGCCATCCACGACCACCAGGAGCTCCGTGGTGGGCGAACCGCCAAATCCCCGGAGCGTCATCGACCCGGACTTCCCCAGTCCGAGGCCCAACATGCCCATGCGAGTCACATAGGCGCTGGGCACCAAGTTCTCGACAGCGTCGAAGACCGTGCGGGCCCCGCCTCGATCAATGTCCAGAGCGGTTTGCTCGATGGTGCTTTCTGGCCCGGGCGCGCTGTGCACGACCACATCAATCGAGGTATAAAGAACCGCGGGGCTGAGGTGGAGGCAAACATTGCCTGTCGAAGTCTCTTCGACCCTCTGCCGCAAGGTCGCAAACCCCGGGGCCGTAATCAGCACTTCCAACGGAAGATCTGCCGTTACCGTGAGTATTCCCTGGGCATCAGTAACTCCTGATAATTCCTTGGGACTCGTTCTGATGCCCCGGATTTCAACCCAGGCGCCTGAGACAGCCGCATCTTGAGGGTCAACAATTCGAAACGTGATCTCCCCCGCATGACTCTGGAGGGAACAGGCGACCAGGATAACAGCCGAAATGAAAGTACGGAGACGCATTCGAATCCCTCTCTGTGCAACAGTAGCACGAATTTCAAATTCGTAACACCGCTTCAGCGCCCTAGCAGATGACCCTGGAAATGGGAAGAGACATGATGTCCGCCACTATAGAAAACTAAACGCCGCACCTGGATGTAGATGGCAGGTGGTAGCACACAGTCTCGCGTTTGAGAGACTCTGGAGCCCCAGGGTGAGTTTGGCTGATCTTGTGAAGTGATCGGACCCCTCACCCCCGCACACAACGCGAGATCCTCTTGCGGGCCTCGAACCGAGCAAGGTTCGCGCGTCCCGCGCCCCAGGTTTCTGGGGTACAATCGCGTGAGCCTGGGAAGCGAAGCTCCCGGGTGTGCGCGAAAGGGGCTTCGGGACTATGACTTCTCGAGATCGCGTTTTGGCGGCGTTTGCCCACGAAGAGCCGGACCGGGTTCCTGCCTGGTGCGGCGCGTCGCCGGAATTCGTCGTCAAAGCGAAGCGCGAATTGAATATCACTGACACGGAGGAGCTGTTCGTACGATTCGGCGACGATTTTCGCCGAGTGTATGCGCGCTATAACGGGCCGGAGTTCCTCATGTCTCCGAGCGCCACATCACGTACGGTTTTCGGCATCGAGCGTGAGGGTTATGGTTACGGCCAGCCGATGGTGCATCCTCTGGCCCATGCCACTCTCGCGGAGTTGCGCGACTATTTATGGCCCGAACCGCGCTGGATGGATGTAACCCAGATTCGCAAGGAAGCGCTCGCCTGGGAGCGGCGCTACGCCATTCTGGGGGGCGATTGGTCGCCGTTCTGGCACGATGCCATTGACTTGATGGGGATGGAGAGGCTCTTGTTCGCGATGTACGACCAGCCGGAACTCGTCGACGAGCTGCTTACCCACATCGTGGATTTCTACTTTGCCGTCACTCAGGGCATTTTTGAGGCTGCGGGCGACGCCATTGATATTTTCTTTCTCGGGAATGATTTCGGCTCCCAGAACGGGGCGCTAATCAGTGTGGGCGCGTTCCGGCGTTTTATTTTTCCTCATCTCAAGCGGCTGGCCCGGCTCGGGCAAGATTATGGGCTGAAAGTGATGATGCACTGCTGCGGCAATTTCGCTTCCTTGATACCCGCCATGATTGAAGCGGGACTCGACGGCCTCCAGGCCCTTCAACCCTGCGGCCCGGGCATGGAGCCGAAACGGCTCAAGGCCGATTTTGGACGCCAGTTGGTCTTTGCCGGCTGCATTGACTCCCACCACGTTTTGATCGAAGGCACGCCGGATTCGGTCGCGGCCAGAACGAAGGAGATCCTCGAGATTATGAAGCCCGGAGGCGGTTACGTGCTTTCGGCCAGCCACGATTACCTTCTGGAGGAAACGCCCGTCGAAAACGTCCTGGCCATGTTCGATGTCGCCCGTGAGTACCGCGCTGGCTAAGTAAGGCTGGGAATGTCGTATTCGCCCAACCGCAGAGGGTATTGACCGTGCTCGCGAACTAGCTTGACCACATAATCGTAGCTCTCCCCGGAGACGCTGCTGGGCACGGAATGGTCGGACTGGAAGATGAAGCCCCCACCTTTGGCCGCATTCAGTTTGGTCAGCACAGTCCGCTTCAACTCTTCGCGGTCTCCTTTCGCCCACACTATCACGTCCATGTTGCCGCAAAAACCCATGCGATGCCCGAAGCGGCGCCGCAGCTCGACTACATCCAGGCCGGCCTTCGCTTCGAGCGGGTTATAGGCGTCCACGCCGATTTCTATGAAGTCTTCGTAGATGCTGCTGGCGTTGCCACAACCGTGGTAGATCACCGGCAGGTGATGCGCGTGGCATTCTTCGACGAGGGCTTTCACGCCCGGCTTGAAGTGCTTCCGCCAATAGGCGGGTGAGAAGAACATGCCGTTCTTGTACGCCACGTCGCCCCAGATGACCATGCCGTCCAGCAAACCTCCAGCAGCTTTGATCTGCGCCTTAACGATCCCCAGGTTGAAGGCGTTGATCCGCTCCACGAACCTTCCGATTTCCTCCGGGTAGAGGCCGATCCAAAGCATGACGTTTTCCGTCCCGATTATGCGCCAGAGCATTTCGTGGCCTTCGCAAACTCCGCCGAAAATCGGGAAATCCGCCCACGCCGGTTTCAGCCGCTCGACGAAGGGTGCCAGGTTGCGCACAAAGCCGTCGCCCACCCCGTTGATCTGGTCATCGCCGCCCACGAAGTAACGGCGCTCGTCCCAGGGGTCAGCGAATTGGAATGCCTCCATCTTCTCAATGGTGTCGGTTGCAAAGCCCAGGAAATCAGGCATGGGATAAGCGAGCTTTTTGCGAATCAAGGCTTCAAACCCGGTTCGGACCACCACCTCTTCGATGTTCTGCTCGACCATCTCGAAAGGTTTGATGTGGGGATCCATGTTGGGATTGAATTGCATCCAATCCAGGTCGTAATAGCGGTAAATATCCGTCTCCGGCGTGAGTCCCAGTTCTTCATGCCAGCGGCTGAGAAAGCTTCCCCAGAAGAAATCGCTGATCGGCACGCGGTCCGCTTCCTCGTGACGCAGGGCCTTCTTCATGCGCTCCAGTTTCGCCAGGCAGTTTGTTGTCCTTTGCATGTTTCTCCACCTCGTTATGGGGCCAGTGGGTTGATGCGAAAAACCGCGGACCTACAAAGCAGGTCCGCGCTATGCGTGCTTATTGACTCTGTAAATTCGCATCGCATTTTCGTGCAGGAGCTTCCCCTGATCGCGCTCCTCCGCGGAGGCGATGAGCCGACGCGTGACCTCCACCCACGTCCGCAGATCGGCAGTCGTCGTGCACACGGGCCAGTCACTGCCCCACACCACGCGGTCCCAACCGAAGTGCTCGAGACAGTGCTCGACATAGGGACGAACTGCTTCCAGGTTAGCCTGACCCGGCGGGCAGTAGGCCAAGACACCCGAGATTTTGCAGGCGACGTTCGGATGTTTGGCGATTTCGCGGATGTACTGCCGCCAGGGGTCGAGCCCGCCCGCGGCGATATCGGGTACTCCGCAGTGGTCGAGGATAAACTGGACTCCTGGACATTTTCCGACCAGCGCTCCCGCAAGAGGAATCTGCCTCGCCAGCACGCAGAGGTCGAAGGTGAGTCCGTACCTGGCGAGCAGGCGGACATTGGCCGCGAAGCCGGGGCTCTGGGAGAGTTCGTCAGGCTCGACGTGCAGCAGCCGCCTGAAGCCTACCAATTGTGGCGACAACACCGACTCGACATACGCCTCAAATCCCGACCCCGCCTCGGGGCGGCAACTGGCGATGATGCCCTTGATGAGCGACCCCGGAGTGCCGGCAAGCTCCTGAACGAATCGAGTCTCCTCGCGCCAGTGCGGGTCATCGACACCGCTCTCCATGAAGATCGTTTGGCTGACGTCGGTCCCGGCGATGGCCTTTAGGTAGTCATCGTACCGGAAGGCCTTTCCCGCGAGCTGTGGGATTGCCGCCGTCCAAGAGTAGGGATACCTCTCGGGGTAGATCAGGTGCTGATGAGTGTCGAGAATGGGAATGTTGGCGTTCATGCGATCAACTCCGTGGTGATACGATCCGTGTCCTCGCCGAGATCAGGCGAACCCTTCGCGGAGTAAAGCCGCTGGCCATCAATGCGAATCGGGCAACGGGTGGTTTGGTAAACAGCCCCGCTGCGGCGCCGAACCGTCTGCAACATGCCCAGCACTTTGAAACCCTCGTGCTGAAGGAGCCGCTTCCAATCCAGCACGTCGGCGCACCAGATGTCGGCAGGCTCAAGGACGGAAAGCCAATGCGCGGTGGCGTCAGTTTCGAGGTGGCGGGCGAGGATGGCCTTGATGCGGTCGCGTTCGGTGAACCAGGTGGCGGGATCCCGATAATCGAGCAGCGCTTCGCAGCCGAGCAGTTCGCCCAGTTGCAAGACGCTCCCCATAGCCAAAGCGAGATAGCCGTCGCGCGTGCGGTAAATGCCGTACGGTGCGCCCAGGTAGGCGTGGGCGTTATTGGAAGCGGTGCGCTGCGGCGGCTGGCCACCATCGTGGAAGTAGGTGGTGAGGGTCTCAAACTGGAGATCGAGCACCGATTCGAGCATGCTCACCTCCACCAACCCGCCCCGGCCGGTGGTCGAACGGCGAACCAGGCAGGCGAGAATGCCCTGCACGAGATGCATGCCGCAAAGGATGTCGGCAACCGACAGACCCATCGGCACCGGCCCCTGGCCGGCGTCGCCGCTCAGCCACACGAGACCCGACAGAGACTGTAGCAACAGGTCCTGTCCCGGCAGATCGCGCCACGGTCCTTCCTGCCCGTAGCCGCTGATCTGCCCGTACACCACCTGTGGGTTGAACTCCCGCACCATGTCGTAGGCCAACTCGAGCCGCTCGATGACGCCGGGCCGGAAGTTGTGAATGACCACGTCCGCCCGGCGGATGAGCTTTTTCGCTTGTTCCCGGCCTTCGGGCGCCTTGAGATTCGCAACAAAGCTCTCCTTGTTCCGGTTGATGGCGTGGAACACAGTGGACTCGCCGTCGAGCCGCACCTCCGACACATACAATTTCCGGCACAGATCGCCCTCGGAGGGCTTCTCGACCTTGATCACGCGGGCCCCAAGGTCCGCCAGACGCAGGCTGGCGCAAGGGCCCGAGAGGAACTGGCTCAGGTCGACCACGAGGATGCCTTCCAGCGGCGCTACTTGATTCGAGTTCTGCATAGCCATACCGTAAGTTCTTGTCTTTTGCATAGGGCCAGCGAAGTTGTGAAATGATGCATGGAAGGAAAAAGGGTTCACGCAAAGGCGCAAAGTACGCAAAGGTCGCAAAGAAGAAGAACTTACCCTTTGCGCCTTAGCGCCTTCGCGTGAGCTGTTTTGTTTTCTTCACACTTTCAGCGCTGCTGGCCCCTACAAGCCTGATTGCGGCTCTCCCTCCTGGCGTCACTTCTTCTGCACTTGATCCTGGAAATTTTCAGAATGGCGGTATGTCACCGTCTGTAGGTGCTCGCAATAAAGCACCAGTTGGCCCTCATTCTTGAACACCTCATAGCTGACCCGAACCATGCCCATGTCTTTGTACTTCGGCTGCTTATCCAGATGGGTGCGGATGGTATAGATCGTGTCGCCGATGAAGACAGGCTTGATGAAGCGCAGCTTGTCGTACCCATAGCTGAAAGTGTGGATATTGTTGTGCGCCATCAGCCCAAGCCCGTAGCTGAAGACCATAGATCCGGCGACTAGGCGCCGGCCGAAAATCCCCTTCTCCTTGGCAAAGATCTCGTCGCCGACGTAGGGATGCATGTCCAGAACCAGGCTGTTAAACAGCATTGCCTCTCCTTCGGAGATCGTCCGGCGGATCGAGCGGTCCTTCCTTCCGACCTCGAAGTCCTCGTATTGCCAGTCCTCGGCATTCCATATTTTGATCTGCGCGTGTTTCTCTGGCGGTGTGGTCTCAGGCATGATCGAGCTCCTCTTGGATGCGTTTGTTGTCCTCGCCCACTCGCGGGGCGGCTTTCGGGCTAAGGAGGATCTGGTTGTCGATGCGAATCGGGCAACGCGTGGTGTGAACCTCGACCCCGTCGCGGTGTACGGTCTGGTCCATCCCCAGGGCGCGCCAAGCCTCGTGGGCCAGCAGCTTGGCATAGTCGAACACATCGGAGCACCAAACCCCGCCGGCCTGCAACACCGCCAGCCAGTGTGCGGTCGGTCGCGCTCGCAGGTGGTCAGCCAAGATCTGTTGGATTTCATCTCGGCGGGTGAACCAGGTGGCTGGATCATTGTACGCCTCGAGGGCATGGCACGCGATGAGCCGGGCGATTCGAATCAGATCGCCCATCGCCAGCGCCAGGTAACCGTCCTTGGTGGGGTATATGCCATAGGGCGCCGACAGGTAGGCGTGTGCGTTGAAACGCTTGCTCCGCTGCGGCAGTTGCCCTCCGTCAGCGAGATGGGTGGTGATGACCTCGAACTGGAAATCGAGAATCGACTCGAGCAGGCTCACCTCGACGTGCGCGCCGGCGTGCGTCTTGGCCCGCCGGATCAGGGCGGCCAGAATCCCTTGCACCAGGTGCGAGCCGCAGAGGATGTCAACCACCGCGATTCCCATCGGCACAGGCCCCTGATCGGCGTTGCCGCTGAGCCAAGTCAGGCCCGAAAGGGACTGCACCAGCAGATCCTGTCCCGGCTTGTCTCTCCACGGACCTTCGCTGCCGTAGCCGGTCACCTCGCCGTAAACAAGGCGCGGGTTGAGCTGCCGGACTGACTCCCAGTCCAGGCCGATTTTCTCCATCACCCCAGGCCGGAAGTTGTGCGTCAGTACGTCCGCGCGCGCCACCAGCCGCCGGACTGTTGCCAGGTCTTGCGGGTTTTTCAAGTCAGCGGCAAAGCTCTGCTTATTGCGGTTGATGGTGTGAAACACCAGGCTATCGCCATCAACGAATAGGTTCTTGATGGCCAGTTGCCTGCCTCCCTCACCAGTCTTGGGCCGCTCGATCTTGATCACGCGCGCTCCCAGGTCCGCCATGCGCAGCCCCGCCGAGGGTGCGGCCATGTACTGGGCGAATTCAAGGACGGCCAGCCCCTCCAGTGGCCTCATTGCCGCCCCGCCTTCTGCGATTCGCGATACAGCGCGTCAAGATTAGCCAATACCCTCTGCTCGTCGCCCCCGTTCCGCATGTACTCGCGGATTGGCGGGCCAGCGCGGTCCTGAAAATAGATGTAGCCCGGGAAGCCCGACCGTAGGAAGGCACGATCGAGCGCCGGCAGCGTATTACGGAAATAGTCCCGGCACAACCCGTTCACCCGCTGGTCCGTCCACGCCGAGCGATGCCCCGGCTGCCCGCCATTGTCAAAGTAGATTGTACGCTGGCAGACAGGATCGGCAACGAAAGCGGCGTACTGGAGCGCCACCTCGCGCTCTGCGCACCGCGAAGAGATCGCCAACCCCGCTCCGCCCAGCGTCGTCCGACACCGTTGCCCTCCGATCTCGACCATGTCCCCGAAGTCCAGCGGCCTCCGAGCGTAGCCCGGCCGCGCATAGTTGCTATATCCGTACGCGAAGGGGCAGTAAGCGTAGCGGTCCGTGAGCGTCATCGCCTCATAGACGCGGATGGGATTGAGATCCCAGAACAGCGGATCGAGCAGCAGCGCCAGCTCGCGCAACATGCCCAGCGCCTGGGCGCCAACCAGCGACGACACCACGCGGTCCTCGGTCCGGCACACCTCTTCGCCTAACGTTGCGCAGACCATGTAGAAGTTCATTAGCGTGTCCGTTGGGATGCCGGGCATCAGGACCTTGCCGGCGCGGGCCAGTTCCAGCAGGTCGTTCCAGGTCGTTGGCAGATCGCCGGCAGGAAGCAGGTCGGGGTGCCAGGAGGCGACAGGAGTTGCGGCGTCGATCGCGAGCGCCCATTGATGACCGCCAAAGCTGTAACTCTGGTGCGACAGTCCCACGGCATTCGCCGCTTGATCAACCAAAAACGCCGCGGGCAGGTGCTCGTCCAGAGGGAGGAGCAAGCCCGCCGCCGAAGCGAACCCCACCCAGGGGTGGTCAATCACGAGCAAGTCGAAGCGGTCGGCCAGTCGATCAATCGGCTGGTCGGCGAACTCCTGTAGAGACCGCTTCTCCCAGATGATTAGCGCGCCGGAATTGAGTTCTGAGAAGCGTTGTGCCGTGGCCACCATGGGGGTGTATCCCCGGCTGTGGTCCCACGTCATACCCCGCAAGCAATGCGGCTCGCGTCGATGTTCCATGCTGAATGGCCCATTAATTTTATACATTATCTTAGGGCAGGGGTGCAAACAGCGCGCAGGGTCCCATTTTGAACCGCCGACCTTTAGAGCCTGCCTTGAGGGCAGCGAAGAGTCGGCACATGCCGGCCTAAAGGCCCGCGCTACGAGCTGAGTTAGGGCTACCCTCCACCCCACCTGTTTGCAACACCTCCGAAGCGGGAGTATATTGACGATAGTATCTCGCGCCTCGCCAAGCCGTAAGTGGGCCGCGGCTCGAGAATTAGTTTCGACCCACAAGTGATCAGGGCAACCCGAAAGGATCTGGAGATGGCCATAAATTCAATCGAGATTCGCGTTTGTCGGAATACGCGCGAGGCTATGTCGGAGTCGGAGATGCGGATTGGGGGGAAATCGTCCTTCGATTTCCTGGTGCTTTCCCTGAAAACCAGTGAGGGCCTCGAGGGTAACTCCTTCGGCTTCGCGGGGCGAGGCGCCGAGATGGCCGGGGAGATCGCGGCGTCCGCCCTGAAACCCTTCTTCCTGGGCAAAGACCCGTTGGCGCGAGAAAAGCACTGGCAGGACTTCCGCATGCACGACCGATGGTGGAACCACGTGCCGATCTATTCTTACGGCCCTTTCGACATCTGCCTTTATGACATCGCCGCCAAAGCGGCGAGCCTGCCACTTTACAAACTGCTGGGCGTGTACAGAAACAAAGTGCCCACCTACGCCAGTTCCTTCGTGTTGCCCACGCCTGAAGACTATGCCCGGCAAGCGTTGGAGATAAAGGGTAGGGGCTGGCACGCCTACAAGCTCCACCCGCCGGGCAAGATTGATTTCGACTTGAAGGCTTATCGCGCCTGCCGGGAAGCCGTTGGCCCCGATTTCAAGCTGATGGCCGATCCCGTGGCGGCTTACTCCCACGAAGAGGCTTTGCGAGTAGGGCGCGAATTGGAGTGGCTGAACTTCTATTGGCTCGAGGAACCCCTCTTCGACGTCGATTTTCACGGACTGCGAAAGCTGACCGCCCAACTGGATATCCCCGTTGTCGGCACCGAGGTATTGGCGGGCTCACACTACTCGACTGCCGAGTGTATTGCCACGGGCGTGGTCGACATGGTTCGCACCGATGTGTCGTGGAAGGGAGGCATTACGCCGGTCATGAAGACGGCTCACCTGGCGGAATCCTTCGGGGTGAAGTGCGAATTGCACACCACCATCTATCACCCGCTGGAAGTCGTAAACCTGCATTGCTGCTGCGCCATCTCCAACTGCGAGTTCTTCGAGTTGCTGTACCCCCTTTCGTATATGGACTTCGGCATGAAAAACCAATTGCAGATTGACGCGGAAGGGTATGCGCATCCCCCGGAGACACCGGGGATCGGAGTGGATTTCGATTGGAATTTTATCGATAACTGCACGGTTAAGAAGCTGTAAGGGCGATCTTATATCGCCATAATTTTGGAGGAGAGTTGACATCGCCACAGTTGTAACGGCGATTTTACATCGCCATAACCCATCTGGTCTCAGGGTCGGGTGGCGGCTGGACATGCCGCAGAAAACCCCTGCGAGCTGTCATTCTGATCCGTCAGCCGACGGAGAACAATCTCGGCAGTTGTCGAATCAAGCAACTACGGGGATCCTTCGTCGCCTGCGGCTCCTCAGGATGACAGCCTCGAGCGGTTTTTCTGAGGCCTATAAACCCGTCACCGACGGAAGGAGCCAACAAACTTATGCCAGCGCCCAAGCTTAAGCGGTATGGACAAATCATCGGACTGAAACCGGAAGTCTATGATAAGTACGTTGAGTACCATGCGAAGGTTTGGCCGGGAGTTCTAAAGACCATCTACGACTGCAACATTCGCAACTACTCAATTTTCTTCAAGGATAATACCCTCTTTGCTTATTTCGAATATGTGGGTGATGACTTCGAGGCTGACATGGCGAAGATGGCTGCGGACTCCATCACGCAGGAATGGTGGGCCATCATGAAGCCGATGCAGCAGCCCATCGCCACCCGCGCCGAGGGGGAATGGTGGGCCAATATGAAAGAAGTGTTCCACGTAGATTGAGAGCAGTGGCTAGTGGTGAGCGGTTAGTGGCTAGCGGTAGTCGTGGCAAATGGTTAGCGGAGCCGCCGAGAGCAGCGGTGACTCGCCCTCGCTGCTAGCCACTATCCACTAGCCACTAACCCCAGGGCTTTAAATGTTTCGCATCAACTTGTACTTCTTGACGCTGTTCCCTGTTCTTCTGGGATTGATGCCCGCAGTAGTGCCAGCGGGAAATTCCGCTGTTGCTTCGCAGCCTGCGCGGCCCCTTCGCAGCACGTCTGGATCCACTGTCTATCGCAACGCCGTTCCGGGAGTGAAATACGTTGGGTCGAAGGTCTGCGCCGAGTGTCATAAGGACATCTACGACAGCTTCAGCAAAACCGGGATGGGCCGTTCCATGAGTTCCGTGACGGGCTCGGAGTTGGAGAAGGTTCCCGCGTCGGTAACCGTGTCCGTCAGAGGTCTGAATCGGCGATTTCAAGTCTATCGCCAAGGTTCTGACCTTTACCAGAGTGAGTCCGTGCTGGATGCAAATGGGAAAGAAGTTTTCAAATCCACTCACAAAATTGAATTTATCGTTGGCTCGGGAGCCAACGGGTTCACCGCTGTTGTGCGGCGCGGCAATTACCTCTTTGAAGCCCCGCTCTCATTTTACACCAAGGCAAATAGCTGGGGGCTTTCCCCCGGTTACGAGTTCCGGGACTATGGGTTCGACCGACCGGTTCAGGAAGGTTGCGTCGCCTGCCACAGCGGACGGCCACAAGCGGTGGCAGGGGAAAACGGGCTCTACTGCGACCCTCCTTTCCGGGAGCTCGCAATCGCCTGCGAGAATTGCCACGGGCCGGGCGAACTGCACGTCAGGGAACGCCAGGCAGGCGCGCCGGTTCCCGACCGTGGCGACTTGTCCATCGTAAACCCTGCGAAACTTCCTCCCTGGCTGGCCGACAACATTTGTATGTACTGCCACCAGGCAGGAGATGTAAGGATTTTGCAACCGCGCAAGGACCATCTCGACTTCCGGCCCGGTACCCCCCTCGATGAGACACTGGCAGTACTCATGGTTCCCCTCAAGCGGGAAGCTCCCTTGCCGTCCGACCTCCTGGAACATTACTTCTCGATGACGTTAAGCAAGTGCTATAGGGGAAGCAACGGCAAGCTGAGTTGCCTCTCCTGTCATGACCCGCACGTTCAGCCCAGCAAGCGAGAGGCGGCGGCCTATTACAGAAGCAAATGCCTGGTTTGCCACACGGAATCCAGTTGCGCTGTTCCTCAGCAAATGCGGCGCCGCCAGAATCCGCCGGACGATTGCGCGGGCTGCCATATGCCCAAGCGGGACGTTAAAGTTATCGCCCATTCGGCGCTCACCAATCACCGCATCATTGCCGACGATACCGAGCCGTATCCCGAGGCGGCCTTCCACCTTGCAACCCCGGAGACGCCGGATTTGATTCATTTGAGCGCCATACCGGATAAGCAGAAGGATTCTATCCTGCCTTTGACACTCCTCGAGGCTTACGGCGAATTGATGGACTCCGCACCGGTCTACCGCGAGCACTACGAAGCGCTTCTCGGCCAGCTTGCAAAGAGTGAGCCCAATAACCTGGCTGTCATCGAAGCGTTAGGGCGAGCGGCGATGCAACAGGGGAAACCTGAAGGGAATTCCGAGGCGATTAAATACTTTTCCAGGGCCCTCGAGTTGGGATCGCGGTCACCTCAGGATTTCCAAACTCTTGCCGCCCTGCTCGCACGTCCGGGTCGGCTGGGGGAGGCAATCGACCTGCTTCGCCGCGCCATCCGCATCGCTCCTTATGAGAGTGAACTCTATCAATCTCTGGCAAAGGCGTACGTCATGGATCAGAAACCTGGAGAAGCGGCTGATACGCTCAAAAGAGCCCTCGAGCTCTTCCCACAGAATGCAGATATCCGGTCGAACTTGAGCAGGATAGAGGAATCTATGGGAACGCACTAAGCCGGGAACCCCCACCTTGCAGCACTCTCCGAAATCCTAATTTGATCCCTACTGCGGGAGGTAGTTAGTTTCCCATAACTGAAATTGATGGCATATGTCAGCCCGTCAGCCGACGGGTCCTGAGTGCGGCCCTCTCCCCCCGTTCCCTCCCCCGCCAAGCGGGGGAGGGGGAACGGAAGGGGGTGGGGGCCATTCTTCCGACGGCTCTGGCCCTGGGCTAAGTTATTCCGCCCGTCAGCCGACGGGCTGGGCACCGGGGGTCTCAAGGAGCTGACTTAGTAATGGATTTATGTTACAGGACGCTTGGACAAGGTCACCTTGCCGATAAATTTGATACTAAGCAAACCATTATTTGGCATAGCGCATCTACAGAATACGTGTTATAGTGACAAATTGTCAGCAATTGTACAGGGCTTAGGGTTCGTTTCGCACTAGCTTCAACTTATTTGGGCATTCTTCTTTCCTTGCTATTTGCCTTTTTTCCCCTCTGGGGATTGCGTTGGGTACTGTACGGTCTTGAACACAGACATTTTGGCTCAGTTGGCAACACCAACTACATGCGCGAGGAGGATCCTACTATGGTTGCGTTGTATGCGTCAGTCCGAAACTTTTTCCCATCGCTTAGCTGTTTTTTCCAGCGCTTCCTGGGACACGGATTTTCAAGCAGACGCATCACCCGGCGGCATCGTGCCCCATCTTGTTTGCCACTCCAACTAGTGGCATTCATGCTCGTAGGTCTTTGGCTGTCGTTTCCGGTAAAAACCCAAGCGCAAGTTTCGACGGCAACTATTAACGGCACAGTGCATGATAGCTCTGGCGCAGTCATCCCGGGCGCCACGGTAGTCCTGCACAACGTCGATCAAAACGTCGATCGCACGGTGACGACCAATGATGTTGGCTATTACGTGATCGAAAACATCATTCCGGGGAACTATACCCTCTCCATGAGCAAAGAGGGGTTTACCACCGCCCAACAGTCAGGCATCACGCTGGTGGTAAACCAGACAGCCACTTATAACATGACGCTCTCTCCAGGAGTTGTGACGCAGGTGGTCACCGTCGCGGCGCAAGCTGCGGCCCTGCAAGCCTCGACGGCGGAACTCGGGGTCGCAATTGTCAAAACCGAGGTGAATGATCTGCCATTGAACGGACGGAACTTTACGCAGTTGCTCAGCCTCACACCCGGTGTCAGCACCGTCGACGTTTCGCAGAACGCCTCAGGTGCGGGCGGCATCTGGTCTACGCCCATCGGCACTTTCTCTTATCCCGCGGTCAACGGGCAGACCAACCGCAGCGACCTTTTCTATTTGGATGGAATCAACGATCAAGGGTCATTCGGCAGCACATATGTGGTGGCGCCCATTGTGGACGACATTCAGGAGTTTAAGGTCCAATCCCACAACGACGACCCTGCGTACGGAGGCGCCCTTGGGGGAATCGTCAACGCGGTGACGAAGTCCGGCACCAATGCCTTCCATGGCTCGCTTTGGGAGTTTGACCGCAACACCGTCTTCGATTCCCGCAGCACCTTCCTCCCCAACCGTACCCCCTTCCAACAGAACCAGTTCGGCGGGGCCATTGGGGGGCCGGTGGTTATCCCCGGGTACAATGGTCACAACAAGACCTTTTTCTTCGCCACCTATGAGGGCTTCCGCCTCCATACCAATTCGCAGATCTTCTACAATACTCCGACGGCCCAGCAACTCACCGGGGACTTGAGCGGTATCCCGGGGCAGATTTACAACCCCTACTCGGGATTGACGCAGCCCTTCATGTGCGACGGGTCGGGGAACCGTCTGACGCCTCTTGCCAATGGTACACAGCCGGCGGGCACGCCCTGCAACAGGATCCCGTCACAACTGATCAATACCAATGCACCGTACTACGCCAAGACGCTCTACCCGGCCCCCAACCTTGCAGGCAACCCGCTCTATAACGGACTTGACTTGACCAAGGCCATCACCCGGCAAGACGAGGGGAGCTTGCGCATCGACCACACCATCAATGAAAAAACCAGCGTCTGGGCCCGCTACACCGGCTTCTCTCAACCCTCCTCGGGGTCGGGTGGATTTGTAGGCTTGGTGCACGATATTTATTCCCACGGATACAATGCGGGCGGGGGCTTTACACACACCTTCGGCAGCACGGCCGTGCTGGACCTGATGTTTGGCCGCGACAGCGCCGACATCAATCAGTTCACCCGCTACTTAAACTCCGCCGCTCCCTCGTCGTTTGGCTTTTCGCCGAACTTCTACGGCAATTTCGTCGGTGACGTGTCGTTTATTCCCAACGTGGTCTTGCAGGGCTATCTGGGTAACCTTAATACCAGCGCCCATAACGCCACGCAGGTGGACAAGACTCACATGAGCGACATTTGGGAATGGAAGGGTGATTTCACCAAGAACTACCTGCACCACACCTTTAGGATGGGCGCCGATTTCACCTCCAACAACGCTGACGCCCTGTATTTGAACGCCTCCGAAACTTATTATCCGGGTGAAACCGCGCTCAATGGACAAACGGGTGGCAATTCGCTGGCCTCGTTCTTGCTCGGCTTGCCCAACAGTTACTCGCGACGGGATACTCGCGAGACCCAGCATGGCGGCTGGATTGACGGCTTCTATTTCACTGACCAGTGGAAGGCCACCTCCAAGTTGACCGCCAACCTGGGGATTCGCTACGACGTGACGCTGGTCCCCATTTACGGAAACAATCCCAACGTGGATTACTACGTGGGTGACCTGAACGGCAACACTGGCCAGTATATCTTGGCGCGCCAACCGCCTTCCTGCGCCACCACCAACGCGGCTCCCTGTATTCCCAGCGGCTCGCTACCTGCACACGTGATCCTGACCCCGCTCTCCGGCGGGGCCATTTATCACACGGACTGGAGCAACTGGCAGCCGCGCATCGGACTGGCTTACCAATTGCGCCCGAATACTGTCCTGCGGGCGTCTTATGGAAGGTTCTTCGACAACTGGGGCGCTATAACTCAAACCGCTCAAAATTTCGAGGGCACTTGGCCCAGCTTGGGCCAGCTTGGCGGTAGTAACCTGAACCTCCCGGGAGGCCATACTGGTTCGTATGCTGACCCGGCCAATCTAGGAACTGGCCAACCGCTTCCTCCGCCCACCCCGTTTGGCAACCAAACTTGGTACGCCGATCCCTTCCTCAAGCGGCCACTCTCTGATCAGTGGAACTTTGGTGTTCAGGAGGCTCTGGGGAAGGGCACCGTCCTGACGGTGAACTATGTGGGCTCTCACGACGGCCGCCTGGACATGGGAATCTGGACGAACACGGCCCTGACACCGAGCGCGAGCGGCTATTCGCCCTCCCGCTCACCTTTCCCCTACATCACTCCCACCGATTTCGACCAAAGCATCGGGCGAAGCAGTTACAGCGCCTTGCAGGCCTCCATGAACGGGAAGTGGGGTAACAACTTGACCTACCTCGTCTCCTATACTTGGTCCAAGAGCCTCGATCTCGGGTGCTCGGGGTGGTACGGTGTAGAGGGATGCTCGATTCAGAATGCTTACAACCTGAATGCCGATAAGGGCCCCTCTGCTTTCGATGTTCCGCAAGACCTTTCGCTTTCGTGGGTATACCAACTACCCGTTGGCCGAGGTCAGCGTTGGTCCACCAATAACAAGGCCCTCGACTACGTGATCGGCAATTGGCAGTTCAACGGGATCGCCACCTTCACCTCGGGGATACCCTACACCGCGTGCGTGGGTGGACAAGAAGATATTGCCGGCATAGGCGGGACTGAATACAACCAATGTGGAGGGCCAGGGTCGAGCGGCGGATACGAGCGGATGGACCTGGTAGGAAATCCAAAGCTTTCGAACCCAACCAGGGCTGAGTGGTTTAGCAAAAACGCCTTTGCCGTTCCCGCCGCGGGCACATATGGCAATCTTGGCCGCGACACCTTGCGCTCCGACCCGTACAAGAACTTCGATCTTTCCTTGTTCCGGCAATTCCCCATCACGGAGAACAAGAGGCTCGAATTCCGCTTTGAGATGTTCAACGCCTTCAACCAAGTGGTTTACAATCCGCCCGACGCCGCCTTTGTCGACCCGACGTATGGCACTGTGTCGAGTACT
>Ga0315282_10006291_pt1 | contig 19951 bp, 20 predicted proteins | sample YL17G07_20_MG_FD_203693 | JGI IMG/M metagenome (GOLD analysis project Ga0315282, IMG submission 203693) | Sediment microbial communities from Yellowstone Lake, YNP, Wyoming, USA - YL17G07_20 | ecosystem: Environmental > Aquatic > Freshwater > Lake > Sediment | place: USA: Wyoming | collected... | reverse complement strand
ATAATTCCTAAATTTATTTTTTTCATCCCGCACCTTCTCCTTTATTCAACGCTATTCTTTTATATCGTATTGTCTCCCACACCTTGATAAGGTACGAATGAATATAAAGAAGGTGCGGGATTCATATTTAACCTTTCTTCAAATAATAGTCCATAGTTTCGCTAATAACTTTTCTATGTTTTTCATCAATTACAAGAAACTCAAGTCTTGTGTCGTATATCAAGTTTTTCGTAATTTCTCGCGATTCTACTACTCTTCCAACGAGCATAATAGGGTTGGGGTCAAAAGGTAGCCTTATCTCTAAGGCAAGATCAGTTCCCGGATCAAATACCCTATTTGTGGTAAGGAGCATTCCGCCTAAACTCATATTTCTTGTTTGAGATATGTCTGCGTTATTATACTCTTCTAGTATGCGATAAGACACAATAAAGCGGCCGCTTACACGGGAATGCTTTCTTCTTTCTGGTCCTGTATATACCATTTTTGACCTCCTTCGTGGCTCCAAGTTTTAAAATCGGGGGAGAGAGACTTGAACTCTCGACCTCTTGAACCCCATTCAAGCGCGCTAGCCAAACTGCGCCATCCCCCGTTTTCTTATTTATTCCTCTTTTCTCTCCCTCAGCATCAAATTTCTGACCGCCTTGAGAGGAGATTTATTTTTATAAAGAACAAAATAAACTTCTCTGGTAATAGGCATATCTACTTTATATTTTAAACTTAAGGCGTAAGCTGATTTTGTCGTAGGCACACCCTCTGCTACCATTTGCATATGGCTTTTTATCTGCTCTAAAGATTTGCCCTTTCCTATCTGCTCTCCCACAAACCTGTTTCTGCTATAAGGACTAATACAAGTTGTAACCAAGTCGCCTAAGCCACTTATTCCACTAAAAGTCCTCACCTTAGCACCCATCGCATGCCCTAATCGGGAAATTTCAGCTAAACCGCGTGATAAAATCGCTGCTTTTGTATTTGTGCCGAAACCCAATCCATCGGATATCCCTGCTGCAATAGCAATAATATTCTTAAGACTGCCTCCTAACTCAACCCCAATTATATCACTATTTGTATAAATTCGCAGTCGTTCAGTAGAAAAAATATTTTGCAGATATTTTCTTATTTTTTTATCCCTTGAGGCAATTACTGCTGTAGTGGGTATCTCTTTTGCAACCTCCTGGGCAATTGTCGGCCCAGATAAAACTGCAAGTTTAATATTACCTAATTCGTCATGTATCAGCTCGGACATTCCCTTTAATGTTTGCACTTCAATACCTTTAGTAACATTCAAATATAGCGCATCTTTGGAATAACCTATCTTTTTAATTTTTCTTAAAACACTGCGCATGTATTGCGAGGGTGTGGCTAAAATTATCAATTGCTTTCCATAAATTGCGCTCTTTAAATCATGCGTAATTTCTATATTTTTGGGAATTCTAATGCCAGGCAAAAATCTTGTATTTATCCTTTTTTTATTTAGATAGGCAACATAATCAGCAAATGCACCCCAAAGAGTTACCTTAAAACCTTTGCGGTAAAGTAATATTGCCAGCGTTGTACCCCAGCCACCATCACCAAGAACAGCTATTTTCATAATTTATTTAAGGTCTCTGAAAAACTCTAAAATTAGTTCAGAGACCTTGATTACACAGATTTTAAAAAAAGATTGCACAGATTTTTCCGACGAGCATTTAATCTGTGGAATCTGCTCTTTAATCGCTGTAATCAGAGAGCTCTGCATATTTTTAAACTTTTTCAGAGCTCTCTACTCAATCTCTGTGTCCTCTGCCGTTTCAATTTTTTCTTCGTCTTTCTTAAGATCGCTCAGGTCTTTGAAGAAGTGAATCTTCGAATAAATATTGGTCAAATTTTTCTCCTCACGAGTAATAAACTGTAATCCTACTTTATAGCCATTTTTATCTTTTGACCCTATTCTTACCACTTTACCAATAATGCCGTTTTGATAGATAAAAACTTTTTTCTCTAAATCTTCGCAGATGCTTAAGGTAGCCCTATTAAAAGAAAGCCATAATAAATCATTTTTGCGAACTCTTTCTTTTATTTTACAAAGAACACCGGACTGGCTTATATTTGCAGTATAACCTTCGAGCAACTTGGAAACTGTTTCTCTCTTACAAACTTTACAGGCAAGAGGAGCGGTATAATCTAATCTCACAAATTGCCTACGTTCTATACCACTGTATACTTTTTCCATATTATGGGGTTTACCCCGCCCTTTCTTATTTAGAACTATCTTTTTCTAAGGCGAAAGCATGAGGTTTATTTGTTCTGATTTTGGCCAATTCCCAGGCATAATCGTAAAGGTGTAAGCCTTTACTTACTGCGATAATCTCTCCGTCGTCAACACCGATCTCCTCTGCCATATATTGTTTTACCAATTGTAATCCACCTAAATTAGAAGGAAAACCACCCCAAAGGTCCCAAGAGCGAAAATATAAAATAAAATGCAGCTTTCCATAGCGCACCCTGGTATCTATAAGTCGAAGGCAGGGCGGATCAACCAGTTTTATATCAGAGGGCATACCAATCTCCATGATTGCCTGGTTTGTGCCAAATCCCTTTTCTTTATAAATCTTAATCACCTCTTCTATCTGATTTACATTTAAAGGCATCTGGAGCACCATCTCTTTTCCATCGACACTCTGTTTTATTTTTACTTTCGGTTCCACAAGTCTCTCGCCATAAGTGTAATCTTCGGTCTCTGTCTTTGCGCCTGTTAAAAGATAACTCAAATAGCGTTGGATGTATTCCATATCTGTAGGGGCAGGAATACTCATGCCCTCTGGAATTATAGGTATAATCTGATGCGCAGGCTTTCGAACCCTTAGCGTAACAAAATCAAATTCCAAACGCTTTTGGCCTTCGTAACTGCCTTTAGTTATAGTATAGACATGACCCTTTTCGAGAATCTCAGACAAACACTGAAACCATGCATCATCCAAATCAAAAGCATCAATAAAAACTGGCTTTAAAATCTCTTCGCTCATAAATTTAATCTGTGTAATCATGAATGGATTTTTTAGGACTATTTTTTCTCTTTTCTTGAGCGGTCTTGGTAAAAAATCTAAAACTGGCCATAATCTGCGTGATAGTCATATTCTTACCAATATACCCAGAACAACCGTATTCCTTGGATTTAGCAATCAGGTCTTCATCATAACCAAAACCAGTAACCATAATTACAATTATGTTGGGCTTTAGGTCTTTTATCTTCTTTAAGGCCTCCAAGCCACTTATGCCTGGAAGTTTTATATCCAACAACACAACGTCAAAATCTTCCTTTTGGATTATATCTAAAGCCTCTTCGCCGGTAGCAACGCAGCTTACTGTACAATTTTCCTTTTGCAATAAATCATTGAATAAATCTCTTGCTGGGGCCTCATCATCAACTACTAAAACTTTGTAAGACATCTTTCCCCCCCTCTTTTTTCTAAGCACAAGGTAGTTTTATAATAAATGTCGTGCCTTTGTTAACCTGACTTTCTATGTCGATAGAACCATTGTGGTTCTTAATAATATTATAACAGATGGATAGGCCTAGGCCTGTTCCTCCTTTTTTTGTTGAGAAAAAAGGCATAAATATATTTTTTAGATTTTGTAGTGGAATACCACAACCAGTATCACTTACCCTAATCTCTGCATATTGATTTTGTAGATTGTTTGTCTTTACAGTTAGTTTACCTCCTTGAGGCATGGCCTGGTGCGCATTGAGAAATAAATTGATAAAAACTTCTTGCAATTGATTCAGATCTCCTTTAATAGGAGGCAAATCTTTGGCAAAATCATTAATCATCTCAATTTTTGCATCCGGTAACTTATAATAAGACAAAAGCGGCAATACTCCCTCAATACTATCATTTATATTTATTGCCTCAAATTTTGGAGTTGTCTGACGAGAAAACTTGAGCAGGCGGTCTACTAACTTTCTGATTCTATCTGCCTGGGTATTAATAATACCTAAGTCTTCCTTTAGCTTTTCTGATATTCTCTCTTGTTCCAATAACATCTCCAGTCTTCCGGAGATAACAAATAAAGGATTATTTATCTCATGTGCCATACCTGCAGCCAGTTGGCCAATAGCTGCTAATTTCTCTGCTTGGAATATCTGGTATTCTAACTTTTTTCTTTCTGTAATATCTTTGGCAATAAATATATAACCGGTAAGGTTTCCTTCTGTATCCAGAAATTGACTTGCGCTTAATATCACCGGAAAACTTGAGCTATCTTTTTTTACTAATTCTATTTCTGTTTCATATTTACCGCTCTGCTTTACCTGTTCTAATAGTAGTGGCAATTTTGTTTTTGCATCCTCCTCTGTAAAGAGCGTGTTTATGTGTTTAAAAACGATTTCATTCTTCTGCCAACCGAATAACATCTCTGAACCCATACCATAATAAGTGATATTCCCTTCGAGATTAATTACAAATAAGGCGTATTCTTTTATGCTGGCGAAAATATTTTTTAAAGTCTCATCGATCTTTTTGAGAGAAGCTTCTCTTTCTCCAAGCTCAGTTATATCATTACCGATTAATAATATCCCTTCTAAGTTTTTTGATTCTGTTAAAATAGGCGTGATACTCCAAGAGATAAGCCTTTCATTGTTATCTTTGTCGAGAATTAAACCTTCAAAATTGTTCGGCCTTTTGTAGGTAATGGAATCATCCATTAATGCCTTAAACATCTGCTGTTTCATCGCCTGGCTCTCACCGTGGAATAAAAGATTAAACCAATTTTCACCTATAAGCTCTTCTCTTTTTTTTGCACTAATTTGTCCTATTCTCTTATTACATATACATACTCTGCCATCAACATCAAAATAAAGCACAAGCACATTGGCATTATCAATTAACCTATAAAGTAATTTTTCTGTTTCTTGTGTAAAATGTGTCATATTTTTGGAGCGGGCAACGGGACTCGAACCCGTGTAGGTAGCTTGGAAGGCTACTGCACTTCCTCTGTGCTATGCCCGCACACTTCTTTAAGGCACTCCGCTCGCTACGCCCCTTGTCGGGGCGTTTAACGCTCGCTTGAGTGCCATTAAAATTTTCCTTGTCAGAAAATTTTAATGGGCAGGGTAGGATTCGAACCTACGAAGGACAAGTCCGCCAGATTTCAAGTGCCCTCAAGTTACCCTGAGGCTTGGACTATCTCATCACCTTGGCTTATTTTGCTTTAGGTGGTGGGCGCTTAGTCTCTGCACCTTCACCCCTGCTTTCTTGCGAAAGCAAGAAGGGGCGCTTGGCTCAGGATTACCCTGACGTATCGTCGGGGCTTCCCTGAATTCACCCACTTTTTCATCCTGAATTTCTTCGGGATGCTGCGTTATCCACAGTCTGGTGCGATTGGCCACTCCGCCACCTGCCCAACCTATAAATTCATCAATCCAACTTCTAATTAACTCAAGGAGCCGTTTGTCATTATATCGAATATGAATTAAACCGTAAGGTAACTTTCTACCACTTAAGTTCGGATTGCCCTCTCTTATGTATGGTTTAGTAAATTGCGATATAGGAATATTGGTTACTTTGTGCCAATGTTTTTTTAATTCATCTATGTTTTGATAAGAATAAGCGTACAGATAAATTCTTAGTCTTTGTTCATTTACACCGCAAATCTCCCTTAAAAATTTTAAAAATATTTCAATCATTTCTGGATTACTATTAGCAAAATCTACGGTTTCGCCTTTCAATGTTCCTTCTGCCCAATAAAGCATAATTCCAGCAATTTTTAATTTTTCCTCTAGAATATTGAGGTTCTCTTTAATTTTAAATTGCGGCTTATTTTTATTAACAATGTAATTAACTTCTGAAGTAGAACGCCGAGGCATATTATTTTTACGTATAAAATTATACAAAGACCAAACCGAAACATCTAATTTCTGAGCAATTTCTTCTATATTATATTTCTTATCCCAATACAAGTTTTGTATTCTATTAATATTTAATTTTACTGTATCCATTTTTTACTTTCTGGAGCTGGCGAGAGGAATCGAACCTCCAACCCATGGTTTACAAAACCATTGCGCTACCGTTGCGCCACGCCAGCGTCAGCTCTTCTCTAGTTATTTCTTAAATAGCTTTCTAATTATAATTATGCCTGCGATAATTATAGCCAACCAGATAACAATAGGTAATAACGCTGCAATTACCACAACTGTACCATTAAATACATTAATAAATACCTCAATAGCGAGTCTAATAGTTTCTTTAAATCTCTTAAAAATATTTAATGGTTCAGGAGCCATTGCTTTCGGTTCATAGTAATTGACTGTAATCGTGGCTAACCCTACCTGCCTATCTAAATATTTCATCCTTCCTTGAATAGTTTCTATCTGTTGTCCTAACCTCGCTAACTCACGCTCAACTTCTAAAATATCTTTTACCGTGCGGGCTTTATCCTGCAAAATAACCAGTAGTCTTTCTTTTACAACCTGATAATTTTTAAGCCTTGCTTCTAAATCCACGTATTCCTCGGTTACATCTTCTCCCGTAACACGCTCTAAATCCAACTTACCGAGTTCTTTTAATTTTGCCAAAACGGTATCAAAATCCTTGGGTAATACTTTTAAAACCGTCTTTCCCTTTTTTGCTTCATTTTGGAATTTTTGTATCTCAGAATCAATGATGATACCTGAAAAACTGTTTACTATATCAATTATCTTATCGGAAGTTTCTGAACAATTTTTGACTTCTAAATTCAACTCTGCTCTCTTAATTAACTTTCTTACAGTAGGAATATTTACAATATTTTCCGCTGTATAAGTTAAGCCTCCTCCCCTAATTTCTTTTAACATAGAGGGGGACTCTTGACGTCCCATGAAATCGCGACTCTCTCTAAGACGTCCGTGAAAGCTCCTTGCAACATAAACGCGCATAGAAACAATAATGAATACCGCAATTAATAATAAAATTATGCCTCCTGTAATCCACAAAAAAGTTTTTTTCTTTGACATTTTTCCGCCTCCTCTTATAAATATCTCTTGATTGCCTGAGGAATTTTAGTAATAATGTCCGAGGCGATCATACTAATCTGAGTTTTTTCCTTTGCTGCCAAATCACCGGCTAAACCGTGCAGATACACCGCGTATTTTGCTGCTTCAAAGGCATCCAAACCTTGTCCTAAAAATGCTGCAATCATGCCAGTTAATACATCACCACTCCCAGCAGTAGCCATACCGGGATTGCCGGTTTTATTTACATAAGAATTCCCGCGATAATCCGCAACTACGGTATTGTGTCCTTTCAAAACTACAGTCGCCTTATAATCTCGAGCAAATCTTTGTGCTACTTCTTTTCTTTTTGCCTGAACATTATTTACGCTTATACCCAAAAGCCGAGCCATTTCTCCGGGATGAGGTGTTAATATAGTCGACAGTCGATAGTCGATAGTCGATAGTAAAATATCTAAATGATCTATCAAAGCATTAAGGCCATCTGCATCTATAACTGTTGGTTTTCCTGCTCCAGCTACTAACTTTCGCACCAAAGATTGGGTTGACTTATTCTGGCCAAGGCCTGGGCCAATTACCAATATATCAACCTTTTTTATAAAATCTTTAATTTTTTTATAAGCCTTTATACTCACTGTTGCTTCATTTGTTTCTGGCAAAGGTAAAGTCATCACTTCTTTGGGTTTTATTTTAATTATTGCATTATTTAAACTCTTTGGTATCCCTAATGTCACCAAGCCGCTACCAGAGCGTATGGTTGCATAAGCACATAACACTACTGCTCCGGAAAATCTTGCTGAACCTGCCAAGACAAAGATATGCCCAAAATCACCTTTATGGCTATCAATTTTTCTTTGTAATAATTGCGCTGGCAACCGCATAGGTTTTTACATGTGAAATTGAAACGTGCACATCCAAATTCTTGGCCTTACTATTTAAAATTACGCAATGCGGCTTTCCCTCTTTATCATTTAAAATCTGCACATCTCTCCAGTTCAGAGCCGCATCACCCAATGCCTTAAACACTGCCTCTTTAGCCGCGAATCTACCCGCCAGATGCTGATACAAACTACCTCTGGTTTTGGCATTTTCTAATTCTTCTTTTGTAAATACACGGCCTAAAAAAGAATCTCCCCATTTTTCTACTGCCTGACGCAGACGTTTTACTTCAGTTATATCCACACCTGTTCCGACAATCATATCATCCAATCAATATCTTCATCTCTTTTACTGCCCGCTCTAAACCTACTAATGCAGCACGGCAAACTATAGAATAACCGATATTTAATTCTTCGATTTCTTTTATTTTGGCAACCCTGGCAACATTATAATAATTTAGGCCGTGTCCGGCATTGACAATTAACCCTATATTTTTAGCATATTGAGCAGCAGCCAGGAGTTCTCTAAAATATTTATCTTGTTCTTTTTGATTTTTGGCATCGGCATAGCGGCCTGTGTGTAACTCTATCATTTTTACGCCAACTTTACCAGAGGCATCGATTTGTTTTTTATCCGGATCAATAAATAGACTTACTGCTATCCCCTCTCTTTCTAGTCGATTGATAACTTGTTTTATTCTTTTAGAATTCGTTAATACATCCAAACCGCCTTCGGTAGTCAACTCCTGCCTTTTCTCTGGCACAAGCGTAGCTTGATCAGGTTTTACTTTACAAGCTATCTCTACGATTTCGCAAGCTATAGACATTTCTAAATTTAATTTGGTCTTTACTACTTCTTTTAAGATATACAAATCCCTCTCTTTAATATGCCGGCGGTCTTCTCTTAAGTGCGCAACGATACTATCTGCACCAGCTGCCTGGCAGATTAAAGCAGCAAAAACAGGCTCAGGTTCAATGCCCCGACGCACCTGCCTTAAAGTTGCAATATGGTCAATATTTACACCTAATTTAGGCATTGTTCGCTTCGCTCACACACGAATTCTCACGAATTATTCGTGTTAATTCGTGCAACACAAATTTTCACGAATTTAATTCGTGCTGATTCGTGTATTAATAATTAAACCTGCTTATCTCACCCCGGACATAAAACCAGACCATAATTGCCAAACATAAAGCAACCAGCTTTAACCAGGGATGATAACTAAACCAATGTTTAACCTTATAAACTAAACTAACTTTTTCTCCAGGCATGTTCTTTTTCGAGGTCTCTGAAAAACTACCAGAAACTATATCAGAGATTGCTACTCATTTTAGTTTTTTTAGCAATCTCTATAATTTCTTTAATCTTAGAAAACATTTCTTCTCTACCCAGGTCTTTATATAATCTACTCCGATAAACCAAAGATATATCCTGCCGTTCCTCAGAAACAATAATAATTATGGCGTCTGTTTCCTCACTTAAACCTAATGCAGCCCTGTGCCTTGTGCCAAAAATACGGCTTAGCTCCTGATTTTGCGTAATAGGAAATAAACATCCGGCAGCCATAATTCGGCCATGCTGTATAACTAAACCGCCATCATGTAGGGGATTATTAGGAGTGAAGATTGACTCAATCACATCCGAAGAAACACGCGCATCAATAAGCACGCCACTTTCAATATAGGCTGCCAAAGGGTCGTTTTTCTCTATGGCAATAAGCGCACCGATTTTATTTCGTGATAAATTCTCTGCTGCCTTACAGATTTCCTTTAAGATACAATCCAATTCTTCTTCTCTCAGAGTAGTGCCGAACAAATGACGTTGCCCTAAGCGCGCCAGGCCTTGCCTTATTTCAGGATGAAAGATGATTAAAACAGCAATGACCGATATGCCAAATAGTTTTGTAAGTAGCCAATCTAAAACATGCAGATCCAGCTTCTGAGTCAAAAAGAAAGCTAATAAAAGAATTACAATACCGCGCAGAACCTGTATTGCGCGCGTACCTTCAAAGAAAAGTAAAATATGATAGACGACAAACCAAAGTATGGATATCTCAATTATTGGCTTCCACATATTTGTTTGCCAGTTTACCGGTTAACCGGCTAACTGGCTAACTGGCTAACAACTTAATATTGCTTCAGTGATTTTTAAAGCCTGCTTTACTGCTCTGACATCGTGAACCCTGACTACCCTAGCACCGTTTTTTGCTGCTAAAACGCAGGCAGAAACTGTGCCAAAAATTCTTTCTTGAGGCCCGGCATTTAGAATTTTACCAATGAATGATTTTCTAGAAGGCCCGATTAAAATAGGCCTACCGAGAACTTTAAATTCTGAAAGCCTTTTTAATATTTCCAAATTATGCCCGCAGGTTTTTCCAAAACCAATACCAGGGTCAATGATAATTTTTTCTTTATCTATGCCGGATTCCTGCGCCCGATTTATGGCTTTTTGCAAAAATTCCGTAATTTCATCGAGCAAAGAAACGTATTGAGGACTTTTCTGCATAGTGCGAGGATTACCTTTCATATGCATAATTACTAATCCTGCTTTGTATCCGGCAACTAACCTGGCCATCTTGGGGTCTCTCAAAGCCGTAATATCATTCACAATCATTGCGCCGTTATCTAAGGCAAGCCTTGCCACTTCAGGTTTATGAGTGTCTATAGATATAGGAACCTTTATTCTTTTTATTAATAATTTTATTACCGGTATGGTTCTGGCTAACTCTTCTTTTATAGAAACGGGTTTTGCACCGGGCTGACTTGATTCTCCGCCTACATCAATTATATCCGCCCCATCTCTTATTAATCGTTCTACATAATCAACTATATAGTTCGTAAGTTCGCAAGTTCGCAAGTTCGTAAGTTTATACAGACCATCGCCGCTAAACGAATCGGGCGTAAGGTTCACAATCCCCATAATGTGAATCCTTGAGCCCAAATTTAGTTTATATCTGCCTAAATCTAAAATAAAATTATCCCTCTGATAATTTTTTAGAGTAAGGCAAAGGTCTTGGGCTAATTTATCCAGTCCGAATGGCTGCTTATTTAGCTTCTTATTCAGGCGATTAAATTGAGAAAGATTGCCCATTAAAAGACAATCTGTTTTCTTGAGCTTACCAGTCAAAGCTCCCCGCGCAACTGCAACCTCACCACCTAAGGAGAGCATCTCTTGTTTAAGGATGTTCGCTGCAATATTAGAAATAGAATTCGCCCCAATAAGATAGCGCATTGCTTTAGGCTGCATAATCCCTATTCCGTAAGGGTCAACTCCGATATCCTGCATTATCTGTTTTACGTCTCTATGATTGGATATTTCAAGAATGCGAATCATTTAAAGAAATTAGGTGAGGTCTTTTTTCTCTATGCCGAGCAGTCGTTTTACTTCTTCTCCATCCAAGGATTCTTTTTCTAAGAGGGCATTTGATAGAATCTTTAATTTATCCGAATTCTGCTGCAATAAAGTCTTTGCTTTTGTATATGCCTCATCAACTATTTTCTTTACCTCTTCATCAATGAGGCGGGCAGTTTCTTCGCTATAATTCTTTTCTTCCATAATATCGCGGCCTAAAAATATGAGCCCTTCTCTGCGGCCTAAGGTAACGTTACCTAACTTCTCAGACATACCAAACTGGGTTACCATACGGCGCGCCATTTGGGTAGCCATCTCTAAATCATTCTGGGCACCGGTGGTAACCTCATTTAAATTTATCTCCTCAGATACCCTGCCGCCTAACATAAGCGCAATCTCTGCAATTAATTCTCTCTTTGTCCAGTAGTGCCTGTCTTCAAGAGGGGGGGTAAAAGTATAACCGCCTGCCAGGCCCCTTGGTATTATAGAAACTTTTTTTACCGGATTAACTTCGGCTAAAAGTAAAGACATTAGTGCATGCCCTGACTCATGCAAAGCAGTGATTTCTTTTTCTTTCTTAGACATAATGTGGCTCTTTTTCTCCGGCCCCATCAGTACTCTCTCTACTGATTTCTCAAAGTCAATCATCTCTACTGCATCTTTATTATATCTTGCTGCCAATAAAGCAGCCTCATTGCAAAGATTAGCTAAATCTGCACCTGAGAAACCAGGAGTCTGGCTAGCTATGGATTTTAAATCTACATTGGGAGAAAGCTTTATTTTACGTATATGCACTTTTAATATTTCTTCTCTCCCTTTTATATCCGATAAGTTCACAATAATATTTCTATCAAATCTACCTGGCCGTAAAAGCGCAGGATCCAATGTATCAGGCCTATTAGTAGCAGCAATAAGAATTGTGCCTTGCTGCGCATCAAAGCCATCCATCTCAACTAATAGGGCATTAAGAGTTTGTTCTCTTTCATCATGACCGCCACCAATACCAGCAAAACGCAGGCGGCCTACAGCATCTATTTCATCAATAAAAATAATTGCGCCTTTTCCTGATGCCTTGGAAGCCCGCCTTCCTTGCTCAAAGAGATCTCTTACTCTGCTCGCTCCCACACCCACAAACATCTCTACAAAATCCGAACCTGAGATACTAAAGAAGGGAACTTCCGCTTCACCTGCGACTGCCCTTGCAATCAAAGTTTTTCCGCATCCCGGCGGGCCGACAAGCAAAACCCCCTTAGGAATCCTACCTCCTAATCTTTGAAATTTTTTGGGGTCTTTTAAAAACTCAATAACCTCTTTGAGCTCTTCCTTTGCCTCATCAACACCTGCTACATCATTAAAGGTAACCTTTTCTGTTGGGCTATGCACCTTAGACCGCACCTTGCCAAAGTTTAAAATTCGGCTACCTAACTGCTCGCCTCGTGCTGCCATCATCCACCAGAAAAATATTAATAATAATATCGGCCCTAAATTAAAAAGCACAGTTACCCAGAAGGTGCGTGGTGGTTTGACATCAAAATGCTCAAGGTTCTGGCGCATAAGATTAAGTAATTCTGGGTCATTCTCTGGGATATTTACAAAGAACCGGGAGTTATCGGTGAGTTCGCCTTGAAGAATGGTCTCAATCTTGGTCACAGATTTAATTTTTTCAGGAGTATTTTTCAAAATCTGATAGAAGCCGCTATAGGGCATTTCCCTTGGTACACCGGTAATAGGAATGTTAAATGAATTAATAATAAGTATAAAAATAATCAGCGCGAAAATCCAGCCAAAAGGGAAACGTTTAAATATATTGTTTTTCTTAGACTTACGCATATTATCTGCCATTCTCAATTCCTTTCTTTTAGAATTTTAATTATATATTTAAATATTTATAAAATCAAGCATTTTATAGGGTTATATTGAAGAGTTTATAGACATGGGTAACGCTGTCTCATTTAGCGGGTGGCTTGGGTGTGATTTGTAGGCACCCCGCCGTATCGGACCGGCGGGTGCCCCGCCTTCTGCGGGGACAGGACCCGCTAAACTATTACCGATGTCTATATACAATACATCTATAGGGTTATATCTTGCGGTAAAAAGACAGGTAATTCTTCTTCTTTATCACAGATACCCCTTGAGGTAGGTCCACTATAGAATTAATCGGCCGGTTTAAAAGCAAATCTTCTATCTCTTTTATGTGCTGGAAGGTTATTCTACGGGTATTACCTTTTAAGCTGGCAATAGCGTACCTAAAAATTATCTTCTGCAGTGCAGGATGCAATTTTGAAAGTTTTTTCAAGAAAATCGCCTTCGGCGATAACCTTAAGGTACGATTTTCAGTGGTTGGAATTTCGGTTTTTGAAATTCCATACCATAAATTAATCTTTGTGCGCATTTGCCTGCCGGCTCGATTACTTGCTTTTGCCAAGTAGTCATAATCATATCCTAAACTCTCTGCCATGTTTGCTAAAACTTCTTTAATATTTTTGTTGTATTCTTTCTCTAATAAAGGAAGTAACTTATTTCTGATCCTGTTCCTGAAATAGATATTCTCTAAATTCGACATATCTATGCATGGCTTGATTCCTTTTCTCTTCAAAAATGCCTCTATATCTTTTCTTTTAACCTCAAGCAAAGGCCGGATAATCTCGTAACCTGCAATATTTCTTTTTGGCAAGATTCCCGATAAACCATATAAGCCCGTGCCTCTTATAATACGCATGAGCACCGTCTCAGCCTGGTCGTCTAAGTTATGGCCTAAAGCAATTTTATCTGCGTTTACATCTTTTGCAATTTTAAATAAAAACGCAAGGCGCGCATTCCTGGCAATCTCCTCCAACGAACCCTTTTTAGCTAACTCTTTTACATTGACTTGCGTAATAGTAGAAGGAATCTTTAATCTTTCTGCTAATCTTTTTACAAACTCAGCATCGCGATATGAATCTTTTCTTAACATATGGTCTAAGTGTGCGATATGCAAAGTTAATTTAAATTCTTTCTTCAGTTTATTTAAAAGATAAAGTAAGGCCACAGAATCCGGCCCGCCTGATACGCCAATAAGAACTTTATCTCCTTTAGCTATAAGATTATGTCTTCTAATTGCCTTCTTTATCTGCTCCAAAATCATCTTAAATAATAGGAATGTTTGTCCCTAAATATCTTTTGGTGGCGACGGGTGGATTTCAAGCCACCCTCATTTTTAGTGCTCGGTGGCGCAGTCCCCTGTTTTTCTAGGGGAAAACCACCGACTAGCAATTAAGTGGCGGCGGCTGGATTTAAACCAGCGACAAATCGGGTATGAGCCGACTACTCTATCAGACTGAGTTACGCCGCCAAACTTATACTATTTAAATCTTATAGAACAGATCCTTGCTTCGCTGTGCTCGTTAAGTTGTGGCCTCATTTAAGTATCAAGCCGCCGTATGCTAATTTTGTTGCGGCGCAGTCCCCCGAAGCCCGTCATACCTATTTACATTAAATTCTAAGGGCATAGGGGGAGAGCCGACCACTCTATCAGGCTCAAGTTACGCCGCCAAAGCTAGCTGTCAGTTTATTTTCTTGCAACTTTATACCCCTATAATCTCTTGAATTTTTTCAATCATTTCTCTTAGCGAAGACATTTTGGAGATGTGTCCGTAGGCGAACAACTCATTACAGCGTTCAGTTAGGCCTTTGGGGTCAAGGTCTTTACCGGTGAGAAATAATACAGGAATATCCTTTGTTTTTTTATCCTGTTTAAGCTCTTCGCAAGTCTGGTAACCATCCATTTCTGGCATACCAATATCTAATAAAATAAGATCTGGAAGGTCAGTTTTAGAAATAATTATTGCCTCTTGGCCAGTGGCAGCACTAATAACTTGATATTTATTTAGTGCTAACCTGTTTTTGATTAGCTCTCTAATTTCTTTTTCGTCATCTACTACTAAAATTTTCTTCATTTGCACACCTCGCTATTTAAATAATTTTCTTACAAAAAGGATATACCCTACAACTATGGCATTTAAGGATGCCAATAACACAACTGCTGCAGCGATATCCTTCACTAATTTTATCCTAATATGATATTTAGCTGTTAACATATTCATTGACATTTCAATCGCAGTATTAAAAATCTCAGCCATAAATACCAAAGTTATAGTGATGCATAACGCTACTAATTCAATGCCTTTTAACTTTAAGTAAAGCCCTAAAAGAAATGTTAGAATACCTAACATAAAAATAATCCGCATGTTACGGTGGAAGAGGAATAAATATAAAATCCCTTTTAATGCCAGTTTCAGGCTTTCAACAAAACCACGAAATCTAAAAATATGCCGAAAAACTTTTGTACGCACCATATTATTTCTTCCTATATGCCTCCAGATAAGAATCGCAATATATCTGTCTATTTAGAATTAACTCTGCAGTAATTGCGGCATCCATTAAATCGCGGTCCAGAGGGTCTAATATCGCGGCATCCAAACCATAAGCAGTTGCCATAGTCAGAAATGTGCGATTAATTAAGCTGCGCACACAGGTGCCTTGCGAGACATTACTTAAGCCGACAATTGTTTTTGGGCAAGGCTCGAAAATAATCTTAAACTCACGTATAGATTCTAAAATATCTTTCATCTGGACTTGGGCAACATTAACCGGCAACACAATAGGATCGAGATAAAGGTCTTCAATAGGAAATTCACGTTCAGCACAAGCTACCACAATTGTCGCTGCTAATTCCAGGCGCTGGTCTTTATTCTGGGGAATACCTTTTGTGCTTATGGTCAGGCCAATAAGTTTGGTATTATACTGCTTTGCCAAAGATATTAATACATTTAATTTCTCGGGGTCAGCAGTAGTTGAATTTACAATCACCTTATTTTTTGCTACCTTAAGGCCTGCCTCAATCACCTGTGGCTTACTAGAATCTAAAGCTAAGGGCTTATCAGTAACTTCCTGAATGACTTCCACCAACCACGGCATATCATCTATTGGTTTTCTGGAGGCAGGACCACAATTCACATCCAAGGCATCGGCACCGGCTTTGAGCTGCTCCAAAGCGCATTTCTGAATTGCTGCCTTATCCTTCTCTTTAATCGCCTTACCTATATTATTATACATGCCATTAATCAACTCACCTATGATAAACAATTCTTACCTCCTGAATAAATCGTCAATATATTTATTTACCTTCTCAATTGCCTTGGGATGACGCATTACTAATAAATCCGCTCCTGCCTGGAGTAAGGCGGTAGCAGTGATTGCCTCCCAAATTATCCCCTGCTCTGATGATACCTTGGCTTCTTTTACCCGCCAAGCTTCTTGACCTACAAAACAGATAAATGGGTTGGCAACAGTCTTATCTCCAGATAGAGCTGCTAAACGCGCCCGCTCCATAATCGAGTAGGCATATTCAAGGCCATATCCTAATGCGCCAATTGTAGGATTAATCACAATGCGCTCTAAAGGCAGGCCCATATCAGAAATCAAAATATTCAGTTGTTTGGCAATATTTATATCAATGGGCGATTCTGCAATAATATTATGCCCGTCTGCCAGAACACTAGCCACAATGGTCTTATAGTTATCCTGAACCGCACTACCTACAAGACAGCGTTCGCCTTTGGCTGTCTCACAGCAAGCAGGTAATACCTGATTATCTTTAGCATCATCGCCACAACCCAAGATAATTAAAGGAACGTCCACCTTCTTTAGTAGTTGCTCAATGATTTTTGCTTCTTGGTCTGAGGTTCTATTTCCAAAATCTGGATGACTGCCTTGTAATCTTACACACAAAATTTTAGCTTTATATTCTTTTATGCATTTTTCTGCCCAAGCAAAAGGGTCATTTAAAGCATTACCGTAAGCTTTAACTAATTCTTGCGGCCATTCAGAAGGCGCGATATCCCAAACCTCAAAAGCAATCTGCGGTTTATAAGGCACAGCGCCTTCCTGAAATAAATAGGGTAATGCCTGTTCTCCGCCAATTTTTATGGCATGCGAACGGCTTCCACCCTCTTCTTTAGTTGCGCCAATAGTTACCACATTTATTTGCCCAGACCACTTTTCTAACATTAATGGTATTGCCATAACTTCTTAACCCCCAACACACCTACGCGGTGGGAAAGGTTAAAGGATTCTATCAGATATTTTCTTTAAGGCCCTGATACTTGCGGCGCTATCATCTAATTTCATTAGCGCAGCGCCGTTTGAGCTGATTTTTTCTATCTCACTGTCCCGAGGCACGGAGCCTAAATATTCTAAATTTAAATTTCTTATCTTCTCTTTTTCTATCTCTTTATTATTGAAATTTATGATTAAGAGCTCTTTTTTGGTTTTTATATCTAATTCCTTGACTAAATCACATATTTTCTTAGCTGCTCTTAAGCCGACGGGTGTAGCATCAGAAACAACTACTAATGCATCTGCTGATCTCGTTGTGCGCCGGGAGAGATGCTCTAATCCTGCCTCATTATCAATAACAATATAGCCGTAATCCTTGATAAGCTTGGCCATAATATTTCTTAAAACATTATTCACATAACAGTAACAGCCCGGGCCTTCAGGCCTGCCCATCGTCAGCAAATCAAAACCATCGCCTTCCTGGATTGCGGTCTGAATCCTATACTCAATAAATCTATCTTTAGACATTCCGGCAGGGACTTTTTCTGGATGGCTGGCAATATCATCTAAAATCCCTCCGATAGTTTCTTTTAATTCTATGCCCAGTGCCTCAGAAAGATTGCTATTGGGGTCGGCATCTACTGCCAATATTGAACCTAATTTTTTTTCTTTAATTATGCGCACAATTAATGCGGCAATAGTAGTCTTACCTGTGCCGCCCTTTCCAGCTAAAGCAATTATATAACCCATTTTATACCTTTACGCTCGGAAATTTTGCCAAATCCGTATGCGGAAAAAACAGGGCTGCTATATATTCATCCATATATGCTGGGTCAACTGATAATTCAAAACAAGTGGTCTTTTTAGCAATCTCATTAGCAATCTTTGTCGCCTCATAAGATAAAAGCACCTGGCGCGCACCTGCTAAAGCACTATTACCTACAAACACAAATCTTTCCCTTTCCACATCGGCAAGTAAACCTATATTAATGGCATTGTTTACATCTACATATGTGCCAAATCCTCCGGCAATAAATATTTTCTTGATACTGGAAAAATCTAAATGCATATGCTTAACCAAAATTGCCGTGGCAGAATAAATCGCAGCTTTTGCGCGTTTTAAATTTTCAATATCTGGTTCGGTAACCACGATATCAGAACCAGAATCGGACTCCTCTTTAAATGCTACCACAAACTCCTTTCCGGTTTCGCCTTCGTGGATACGTTTTGAATTTTTAGCTTTAATTTTTCCGCTTTTATCAATTATTCCTGCACGCAGCATTTCTGCAAGCAAATCAATATAACCTGAGCCGCAAATACCGCGTGGTTTCATATCGCCGATAGTATTAAAACTTACCTGAAAATCACGCAGGCCTATCTTTACTTTTTGTATTGCTCCGTGGCTTGCGCGCATACCGCAAGTTACGCCACTGCCTTCAAATGCCGGGCCTGCAGAGGCAGCGCAGGCAACTAAAAATTCTTTATTACCCAGCACAATTTCTCCGTTAGTGCCGATGTCAATTAAAATTCCTAAATCCTCTTGTTTATATAACCCGCAAGATAAAATTCCTGCTGTAGTATCTCCGCCCACATAACTAGAAACACCCGGGACGCAAGATAAAAGCCCGCGCGGATTTATTTTGAGCCCTGCCTCAGCTGCCCGGACTGTAGGAACAAAATTTGCTGTGGGAACATACGGCTCTCTTCTAATATAAGTGGGGTCAACGCGTAATAAAAGATGTACCATTGTAGTATTGCCGGCGCACAAAACACAATTTACATCATTAAGGTCAACCTGATGCTCCTGAATTAATTCCTGCGCCATCTGATTCATTCCATCTATAACAGCGTGATGTAATTTCTCCAAGCCATCGGCTTCTTGCGCATAAATGATGCGTGTAATAATATCACTACCGAATGAGGCCTGTTTATTATAGGTTGCCTTTGTGCCAAGAACCTGCTTTGTATTTAAGTCTACTAATTGCCCGGAGATAGTTGTGGTTCCTATGTCAAAGGCAAAACCAAAGTTCTTATGCGAAGTATCACCCGGCTCAACCAAAACAATTTCAGTTGTGCCATTTCTTTTACCTAAAGTAACGGTAATTTTCCAATCCGCAGAACGCAATAAATCTCCCAAACGCCGGATATTGGCAAGGCCGGCCTGCATAATCGGGATATCATAAATCCTGCGGATTCCCCGATACAATCTTTCCAAATCGCTGATTTTATCTTCTAAATTTGGCCGCGGTAATTCCAAATATAATTTTGTGGCAAGTGGCGAATGGAGAAAAATCTCCTCACCCAAAATGGATCTGGCTGATTCTACTTCCTCTGATTCGGTATATAGGCCTTTTAATCTTAAATCTACTTCCTCCGACTTTAATTTCTCAAAATCTAACCTTGATTCCGGCGGAACCTCTACCTCTAAATCACTCTGAACACTAGCAAAACAAGCAAGATAAACTCCTCGCCTTCTCTCTTCCAAACTTAATCTTCCTGTAGGTTGAGTAATTACTTGGCCTTTTTTTAAAATAACCTTGCACCTTCCGCAAACACCATCTCCACCACAACTGGAATTAATATAAACTCCCGCGGAAATCGCCGCCGAAAGTATGGTTTTTCCTTTATCTACTTCTATGCTTTTATTATCCGGATAAAATT
>Ga0315282_10006290_pt1 | contig 19952 bp, 17 predicted proteins | sample YL17G07_20_MG_FD_203693 | JGI IMG/M metagenome (GOLD analysis project Ga0315282, IMG submission 203693) | Sediment microbial communities from Yellowstone Lake, YNP, Wyoming, USA - YL17G07_20 | ecosystem: Environmental > Aquatic > Freshwater > Lake > Sediment | place: USA: Wyoming | collected... | reverse complement strand
CTTTCGCTTTCAAGGATGTATACGAACATGGCCTTAATATTATCGGCCGGAATGGAAGAAATGTTGCGGCCTACGCAAGCTCTTCGGCCTGCCGGCCGAAGGAAAAAGAGAGAATGGTCCGCCTACGCGGGAGCTACGGCGGACGGCCTACGCAATATCTTCGGCCTGCCGGCCGAAGCTCTTGCGTAGGCCGGTGGAGGCGCGGGGAGTCGAACCCCGGTCCGAATGTCCTCAGCAGCGGGCGGCTACGCGCGTGTTCCGTCTACGATTTCACCCTTTAACGCTCCGACGGACAGGATCGTCTTCGGGTTGAGCCTGCTTGATTCTCGTCCGGCGTCCTGCAGGCAGTGGCGGCGTCGGACCATCCCGTTTGTCTTATGCCCTGGGAGATGTCACGGGCAGGCATCTCGAAGGACATCCGGCCGATCAAGCGGCCAGAGCGTACTCACCAGTGTTGGCTGTTGTGTTTTCCCGCCGGGTCACAGGGGGACAGGAACCCCTGGCGCGCTCCCGCAACCTCGTCGACACCCGTCGAACCCAAATCGCCCCCTTGTCAAAGAACGCTCGTCCGACCCTGATCTTGAACCCACATCCTCCGATATGCAAGCCCGAGGGATTCGCGCGCATCCTGACCGCGGGATTGATCCCGCGGTAAAAGGCTTGGATAGGTCCGAATAACGTGCTATATTCTGACCTGGTCCGGAAGGAGGGAAAGCGATGAGCCTGGAGAGGGACGTGAAATCCATCACCTATCTCAAGAACCACGCGGCCGAGCTGGTGCGCGAGGTGTCCGAGAAACGACGGAACGTGGTCATCACGCAGAACGGCCAGGCCAAGGTGGTGGTGATGGACGCCCGCCTCTTCGATGACTGGAAGGACGCGATGGCCCTGCTCAAGATCCTCTCACTGGGCGAGGCCGACCTCCGGAGCGGCCGGGTCGTATCCCACGCCGAGGCCATGAAACGCGCCCGCAAGGCTCTCACGTAATCAAAGGTCCATGACCGGCAAAAGGCACAAGGTCGAGTGGACCGAAACAGCACTCGAAGATCTGCTTCATCTCGTTTCCTACATCCACGTCGACTCTCCCCCGAACGCGGCCAGGGTCCTCGATCGCCTGGAGAAGGCCGCCGGCTCCCTCGACCGCTTCCCGCTCCGCGGCCGGATCCCCCCGGAGCTGCTCCACCTCGGCGTCCGGGCCTACCGCGAGATCATCATCCGACCGTATCGGATCGTCTATCGGGTCACCGAGCCATCCGTCGTCATTCTGGCTGTGGTCGACTCTCGAAGGGATCTCGCCGATCTCCTGCTCGAGCGCATGCTCCGCGACACGTTTTCGGAAAAAGGTTGATGAGAGCTTTCGGTGAGTTCTAGCGCTTCGAGTACTGGAACCGCTTGCGGGCGCCGGGCTGGCCGTATTTCTTGCGCTCCACGATGCGGGAGTCGCGGGTCATGAGGCCCGCCTTCTTGAGCGGGGGGCGGAGCTCCGGAACCGCGAACGTGAGGGCCTTGGCGATGCCGTAGCGGATCGCGTCGGCCTGGCCCGAGAGGCCGCCGCCCGACACATTGACCTTGAAGTCGTAGGCTGCCCCGTTGTTCGTCATCTCGAGCGGCTGCCGGATGATCATCCTCGAGGTGGCCCGGCCGAAATAGTCCTCCAAGGTCCGGTTGTTCACCGTGATGACCCCGGAGCCCGTGGACATCCATACACGGGCGATCGACGTCTTGCGCTTGCCCGTGGCGTACCAGCGATTCGTTGCGTTCTCCATCTCAGGCATTCCTTTTCGTCAAAGGGGAAGTATCTGGGCCTTTTGGGCCTTGTACCCGTGCGCCGGGCACGCGCCGCGATGCACCTTGAGCTTGCCGATCATCTTGTGGCCGAGCTTGGACTTGGGCAGCATCCCGGCCACCGCGAGTTCGAACATCTCCTTGGGCTTCTCGGCGAGCATGGCGCCGGCCTTCTTGGACTTGAGCTTGCCGATGTACTCGGAATGACGGTAGTAAATCTTCTTTTCCGACTTCTGGCCGCTCAGCTTCACCTGGCCGGCGTTGATCACCACCACGTAGTCGCCGGTGTCCACATGCGGGGTGTAGATGGGCTTGTGCTTGCCCATGAGGATGACCGCCACGCGCGAGGCCACCCGTCCCAGCGGCTTGTCGGCCGCGTCGACGATGTACCAGACCGGCTCGAAACTTCCCTTCTTGGCGCTCTCCGTACGCATCATGAACCTTCCTTCATCACCCGCCGGCGACCCGCAGGGCCGCCGAAGAATGACCTATATTACGGGTAACGACCCGACTGTCAAGGAGTTTGCCCGGTGGGGGGTGTCGGGTCCTAGACCGGCTCGGTGCCGGGGTAGAGCACCTGCCACTTCCCGTTGTAGTACTGGGTGTCGTACTCCTTGTCCACGTCCACGAGCTTCAGCCGTCCCACCGCCTCCTCGATGATGGTCGAGGTGATCCGTCCGGCCTGGAACGACACCATCCGGCCGAACTGCTTGTGCTGGAGGAGGTTCACCGCGGCGAGGCCGTACGCCCGCCCCATCCGGCGATCGTAGGAGCAGGGCGCGCCGCCGCGCTGGAGATGGCTCAAGGTGATGCTCCGCGTGTCGAGACCGGTCATCTGGTGGATCCGATGGGCCACCTGCTCGCCGATGCCGCCCAGGGTCTTGTGCTTGAACTGGTCCTCCTGGCCGTCGCGGTACACCGGGTCCTTGCCCGTCTCCTTGGCCCCCTCGGCCGCCACCACGATGTTGTAGTGCCGTCCCCGATCGCGGCGCTGGATGATGAGCTCGGAGACCCGCTCCATGCTGAAGTCGACCTCCGGGATCAGGATGATCTCGGCGCCGGCCGCCGTCCCTCCCTGGAGCGCGAGGTGGCCGGCGTGGCGGCCCATGGTCTCGACCACGAAGGTGCGCTTGTGCGACCCGGCCGTGGTGCGCAGCCGGTCGATCTCCTCCATGATGATCTCCACCGCGGTCTCGAACCCGAGCGTGTACTCGGTGCCCCAAAGGTCCTTGTCGATGGTCTTGGGGACCGCGATCATGGGCACGCCGAGCTTCCAGAACTTGGCTGCGACGCCGAGCGTGTCCTCGCCGCCCAGGACGATGATGCACTCGAGGCCGATCTTCCGGATGTTCTCCAGGACCAGCTTGTGGCAATCGTTCTTCTCGTCGAACGGGTTGGTGCGCGAGGTGCCGAGACGCGTGCCCCCCTGGCGATCCCAGGGCCGCACCTCGCCGGTCGACAGGATCGCGAGATGGTCGTCGGTGCGCATGGGAAGGTAGGGCTCCACGATCCGGGTGGGATCGCACTCGATCAGCCCCTTCCAGCCCTCCTTGATCCCGATGATCTCGATCGGCTCCTTCGTTCCCGGGTAAGGGCTTTGGCTCGCCGCCTTGGTGATCCACTTGAGCGTCGAGTTCAGGCCCGGCGCATCGCCGCCCCCTGTCAAGACTCCGATTCGCTTCATGTGGGACTCCTTTGGGTTGTCACCTCATCGACCGGATTCGTCATATTATCCTCAACCTCACCCGGCATCAAGGCACAATCTCATCGGACCACGACTGGGGATGCGGTCCCGAAGGATGTCGTATTCGTTGCCCGCCCTCTTTCAAGTATGGTACTCCTCGCACTCGAGAGGCCGAGCCGCCTCGATCGGACGCCGAAAGGAGTTGCCATGGCAGGGAGCACACGGAAAGGGCGGGAGCTGACGCGAAGGGAGTTCCTCCGGACCGGCACCGGGTTTCTCATCGGATCGGCCGCCTCGCCGCTCATGCTCCGATGCTCGGGGTCGAGCGCCGAGGAGCCGGGCAAGGCTCCGGCCGGCGAGGCCCCGTCCACGACCGCCCCGACCGGCCCGTCCCTCAAGGATCTCGAGCCGAGCTTCGATCTCCTGGATCACCTGCACATGGCCGACATCCAGCATGACGGCCTCTACATCGAGATGGGGACCGCGGCGAGGCACAAGTTCACCATGGGCGATTGGATGTCCGGCTGGGGGCTCGAGACCGAGGCCAACGGCGAGACGTTCTGTTACGCGCTCGAGGCTCCGGCCCGGGTCTTCTTCCACCTGGACGAGCCCGGGCCGCTCCGGTTCATCGTCAGGGCGCGGCGGGAGGGGTGCCGGCTGATATCGGTGTATCTCAACGAGCAGCCCCTGAACCGCCTCGATCTCACCTCGGACGGGTGGGCGGAGGTCGAGGCCCTGGCCGACGAGTCCAAGACCCGGGCCGGCGAGAACTACCTCAAGTTCGCCTTCACGAAGCCGACGAAAAAGGCCCAGGACCGGCCGGTCGCGTTCGCCGTGGAGTCGATCCGCGTCTGCGACGGATCGGTCCCCGTGGTGGCCGGCGCGGACTTTTCTCCGCCCAAGACCTCGCTGCTCGGCCGCGCCTTCAAGATCAAGGATACGGAATACGACGCGCTGCTCCTGCCGGTTCCGGCCGTGGTGTCGTACTATCTCGAGGTGCCCTCCTCCCCCCGGCTCGGCTTCCAGCTCGGCTTCGACCCGGCGCAGGGGGCCGAGCTCGAGGCCGGCGTCGCGATCACGGACATCGAGACCGGGAAGCGGGAGGAGATCTTCTCGAAAAGCTCCAAGAACGGCCTGGCGTGGAGCCCGCAGCTGGTTCCGCTCGACCGGTTCGCCGGAAAGCTGGTGCGCCTGGACCTCTCCTCCAAGGGGGGCGGCGGACACGTGGCGCTCGGCAGGCCCGCGATCTATTCGCCCAAGACGACAATCGAGACGTCCCAGGGCGCCAAGGCCCGGAACCTCCTCATCCTGCTCATCGACACGCAGCGGGCCGATCACCTCGGGTTCCTGGGGTCCAGGGACGTGAAGACGCCGGGCCTCGACCGGTTCGCCAGGGAAGGGGTGATCTGCGAGCGCTGCCAGGCGCCCGCCAACTGGACCAAGCCGTCGTGTGCGAGCGTCCTGACCGGCCTCTTCCCGGACAGCCATCTCGCGCGGAGCGAGAGCTCGAAGCTCAGCCGATCGGTGCGGATGGTCTCCGAGCTGGTCAAGGAGGCCGGGTTCGCGACCGGCGCGTTCATCGCGAACGGCTACCTTGCGGCCGAGTTCGGCTTCAACCGCGGCTGGGACCGGTACACGAACTTCATCCGGGAGAAGCGGCCCACCGAGGCCGAGCACGTGTTCAAGGAGAGCCTGGGCTGGATCGAGCAGGTCAAGGACAAGCCCTTCCTGGCCTATATCCAGACCATCGATCCGCACGTGCCGTACGATCCGCCGAAGCCGGACTTGAAGCTCTACGACCCGGCGCCGTATGACGGCGTGATCGTGCCGCGCTCCACGGGCCAGCTCCTGGAGGACATCAAGAAGGGCCGGGTGGTTTTGAACCCCCGCGACAAGGAGCACCTGCACGCGCTCTACAAGGGGGAGGTGACCTACCACGACCGGTGCTTCGACGGTTTCGTAGCACGGCTCAAGGAGCTCGGCCTCCTCGATCAGACGATGATCGCGATCTGCGCCGACCACGGCGAGGAGTTCTACGAGCACGGGTCGGTCGGCCACGGCCACTCCCTGTACCAGGAGCTGCTCCATGTCCCGCTCGTCTTCCACCACCCGGTCCTGGCGCCGGCCGGCCGGAGGATCCCGGATGTGGTGAGCCTCGTGGACATCGTGCCCACCCTGCTCGAGGCGGCCGGGCTCAAGGCGCCCGAGGCGCTCGAGGGGGCGAGCCTCCTTCCTCTCCTCGCCGGCAGGCCGTTCGACGGCCCGGCGGCCGGGTTCTCCAGCTTCTGGAGCGAAGCGGACAACCGGAACCTCTTCTGGTCCGTGCGGCTTCGGGACTTCAAGCTCCTCGCCAAGGGTCCGGCCCGGACCTACCTTTACAACCTCGCGAGCGATCCGATCGAGGCCACGGATCTCGACGAGAGCCAGACGCTCGCGCTTCGGGCCTCGCGGATCCATCTCGGCCAGTTCCTCGGCGCAACGGACAAGCGGCTCTGGAGCCTGCCGCCCCAGAAGAGCCAGGTCGTGCCTCCGGAGCGCAAGGAGGAGAAGGCGACCGTGCCGGCCGATCTCAAGGCGCAGCTCAAGGCTCTCGGTTACGTGAACTAGGGGATCACATGTAGCCGGCGAAGCGGCGGACGATCCGGAAATTGTCCTCCACGTTCGAACGGCCCTTCACGACCGGACCGTGGCCCGGACAGACATGCTCGGCCGGATAGGCCTCGACCCTGGCGATGCTCTCGAAGAGCGCCCGGGTGCTGCCGCCCGGGAAGTCGGTGCGCCCCACCCCCTGGTCGAACACCAGATCGCCGGTGATGAGCACCTTCTCGGCCGGGAGCCAGAAGCAGACCGAGCCCGGCGTGTGGCCCGGCGTGTGCACCACCTCGATGGAGAACCCCGGAAGGTCGAGCTTTCCCTCCTCGAGGCGGATCGGGTAGGCGACGCCCGGGAACGCGTTCTGGCCCATGAGAAAGAGCATCCGGCCCAGGGTCTTGTTGTACTCTTCGTCCTTGGGGCTGAGGCCGGCCGGGATCCCCAGATCCGCGAAGATCGGGGCTGACTCGATGTGGTCCGGATGACCGTGCGTGAACAGCACCGCATCGGCCGTGTCGGGCGCGAGCCCGGCCGTGTGGAGAGCGGCCAGGACCGATCCGGCGTGGGCAAAGTGGCCCGGGTCCACGAGGATCCATCGATTGTCCTTGCCGCGGATCACGAACGCGTTCGCGTTGTTCGCAAACCCCTCCCACAGGAGCGCGAGCACGTTCGGCGTCACCTGCTCGACATGGGTGTAGGACTCGAAGCCCTTGCGGATCAGGAGCTCGGCCGGCACCTCCATCTCGGCTTTGCCGAGCTTCACGGTGACGAGCCGCGACCCCTGCTTCTTGAGCGGGAACGACACCACCTCGCCCTCTTTCCCTGCGAGGTCCTTTTGCTTGCCTCCGATGTAGATGACCGGTCCGTCGTTGTCGAGCCAGAGAAACCGCATGCGGGATGGGTCCTTTCGATCGACCGGTGGAGCTGAAGGGAGTCGAACCCTCGGCCTCTAGAGTGCGATTCTAGCGCTCTCCCAACTGAGCTACAGCCCCAGCCTGCGGTCGCAGAGCTTCGCGAGCCGCAAGCGGGGATTATAGCGTTTCATGCTCGAAGAGCAAGCGGTTCTTTGCGGCCGCCGGTCAGAACATCATGCGGATCTCGAACACGTCGCCCTCGCGCTCGACCGAGACGTTCTCCGAGACCGTCTCGAACAGCCGGCGCATGCGGAAGTTCTCCACCAGCACGTCGGCGGTGAAGCCGCGCAGCCCCTTGGACTTGGCGTACTCGATCATGCGGCGGTGCAGGGCCGAGCCGAGCCCGCAGCCCTGCCACTCGGGACGCATCATGTACGCGACCTCGGCCATGTTGGTGGTGTGGTTCACGTAGTAGCAGGAGCTGCCGACGATCGAGGACTCCTCCTCGTCGCCGTGCACGGCCACGAAGGCCATCTCGTTCTCGTAGTCCACGTTGCACAGGTGCTCGGCACGGGACACGGAGAGCGAGGTGAGGCGGGTGAAGAAGCGCGTGTACACGTCGTGCTCGCCCATCTTGTAGAAGATGTCCTGCACGCCGTTGACGTCGCTCGCGCGCGCGGGACGGATGAGCACGCGGCGGCCGCCCTTGACCGTGATCTCGCGCTCCTCGGCCTCGGGGTAGGCGATTGAGCTGCGCATCGTCTGGTCGGCGCGCAAATAGCCGAGCCGCTTGGCCTCGGCGAGGAGCGTCTCGCGGAACTTCGGGTGGGCGATCTCGATTAGGGCCAGGGCGCGCTCGCGGATCGGCTTGCCGAAGAGGTACGCGCTGCCCCACTCCGTGACGACGTAATGCACGTCCGAGCGCGGGATGGTCGCGGCCTCCCCCTCGTGCAGGAGCGGCCGGATGCGCGAGCCAGCCCCGTCCTCGGTGGTCGACGGCAGGCAGATGATCGGCTTGCCCTCGGCCGACGCCGCTGCGCCGCGCAGGAAGTCGGCCTGGGTCCCTACGCCGCCGTACGCCTCGCCCTCGAACTGGTCCGCGCAGATCTGGCCGGTGAGGTCCACGGCAAAGGCCTGGGTGACCGAGACGAACTTGCGGTTCCTGGCGATGATTGCCGGGTCGCAGACGTACTCGATCGGGTGGAAGGAGAAGAGCGGGTTCCGGTCGAGCATGCCGTAGAGCCGCGCGGTGCCCATGCAGAAGCTCGCGACGATCTGGCCCGGGTGCAGCGACTTCTGGCGGCCCGTGACCACGCCCTTCTCGATCAGGTCCACGATCGGGTCGGTGATGACGTCGGAGTGGATGCCGAGGTCTCGGCGGTGGGTGAGGTACTTGAGCATCTCGTTGGGGATGCGGCCGAGGCCGATCTGCAGGGTGCTTCCGTCGTCGATGATGCGCGCGACGTAGCGCGCGATGCGCTCGGCCACGGCGTCCGCGGGCGCGTGCACGTACTCGATGACCGGATGGTCCACCGCCACGAAGGAGGCGAAGCGCTCGATCGGCACGAAGGAGTCGCCGAGCGTGCGCGGCATGTGGGGATTGACCTCGGCGATGACGACGCGCGCCTTGCGCAAAGCCGCCTGGGCGATGTCGACCGAGACGCCGAGCGAGACGAAGCCGTGCTCGTCCGGGGGAGAGACCTGGACCAGCGCCACGTCGATCTTGATCCGGCCGGATTCGATCAACGCCGGGACCTGGGCCAGCGACACGGGCACGTAGTCGGCCCGGCCCTGCTTGACCAGCTCCCGGAGGTCGGAGCCGACGAAGAAGACGGTGTGGCCGAAGCGGGTGATTGGTGCGCCGTCCTTGAACTCGATCGCGCCGTTGGTGAGGAAGTGGACGAGCTGCACGTCGTCGGGCGGCCGGTCGAGGTGCTCGAGCGCTCGGACGAGGGTGCGCGGCGTTGCGCACGCGGTGCCGATAAAGACGTGGTCTCCGGGCCGGACGGCGGCCAGGGCGGCCTCGGCCGTGGTCAGCCGGGACTCGAACAACTCGGCTACGCGATCGGCAAGCATGTGGGCTCCTCCTGTACGAGCGTACCTATCAATTCGGCGGCGTCATGGCAACCTGAGGGCAGGTGTTTTCGGTGGGCAAGCTCGGCCTGAAGGGGTAGAATCATCTCAAAGCGGGAATGGGGTGCCAGGCACGTTAGATGAGAATGAGCAAAATGAATACAGTAATAAAAATGACCAAGACTGAACGGGTTATTAGTCTTTTCCTGGCGGTTTTTATTGTACTAGCTGCAGCAGAAGGGCTGGGTACTTGTATTGTCTATCTATTGGGATCTTCTTTCTGGATGTGGTATTTTATTGGCAACATTTCTATTCTGATATTGTGTTTAGTATCATTTTGGGGATTGAGGAAAGGTATGTCCTGGAGGCGTAAGGCAACATTGGTTTGCTTGTCAGTAATGACAATGATGGAAGGATATCACATTATCAGTGGCATTTACAATAAAGGTGCTGATTTTATCCTTAATTTATTGCCGCATCTGTTGCTGTTAATTTCATGTCTGGTTTTCCTAATTTTATTTATTATCAACATACAGAAAGGCAATGGTGCCCTGCCCTGTCCCCAGCCCCATGGTGCCAATCACATTTGAGACACTGGGGGTGAGAGATGGCACCGTGAGCTTGGTGTAAGGAGAAAATACATGGCAGAGCTTTTCGTATGTATCTGGATATTTTTTGTTGGAATATTTATTATCATAACATACTTCTTATGGCTTTGCCCAAAAACCCTCTTTTGCCCAAAAACTATTTGAGTTGCCCAAAAATTCAAACCATTTATAATCATTCATTTTTCAGACCCATTTCATTCCACATATAATTTCCGTTCTCACGGGATTCCTATCCAGCTTCAACGATTCGTATATCCTCGGGGGTCAAGCCATAGAGGGAATAGACAATGTGATCTATATCACCTTCAATAGCATCAATGTTTCTTTTAACTAATATTTTTTGAGTAGAAGACTCGTTATCGTGTTGCTTATATAATTTCAGTAATTGTTCAACAAGAAATATTATCTTGTTATGTATGGCAAAGTCCTCACCATTATTAATATCAATAGGACGAATAGGTAGTTTTCTAATATATTCAATTTTCATTTGTGAGAATATTTTACCGGTACAACCAATTTGATCCTGGAAATAGAAATTCATTAATTTCGAGTTAATTAAAGCAAGTATGTATTTTAGATTATATTGTTTATTTTTACTCAGGATGCTATGCAAGGAATTTTTTACGAAGTAGTTTTCATTATCGAAAACTCCAATAAGCTCTTTAGCATTTTGACGGGTAAGTATTTTATCTTGTAAAAACACCTGGGGGTTTCGTAGCCAAATACCAGACCGAGAAAGCTTCTTAAAATCTGCCAATGTTACCGCTTTACTTTTTGCTGTTTCATGTTTTCGTTTTAGTTCTTCATCAATTAAGACTTTGTCATATCGAATGTAACGTTGCTTCCATTTAATCAGGTAACGCGATACTTCATTACCTTCAAGCCATTTCTGGTATAATTTATTAACAGGTTTATTAGACAAAAAGAGATCTTTTATACTTCCAAGAATTATACCGTCTTTAACAAAACATATTTGATCTAGCGGAATAGACGAATCTTTTATCTTTTGAATAATGCTTTCTGATTTTGGCTCACGCTTTAAATTAAATATGTAAGAATCTACATTAAAATATGATTTCTGAGAAACAAGACTTGTTGGGATGGTCTTTTCATTCAATTCCAATACATCATTATGAATTTGAATATTATGGTCTACGTATTTTGTTATTTTCTGCATAGTGATAACAACAGTATCAACAGCAGCATGGAAAACAGCGCGATTAAAGGTTAGAATGGTTTCAATTTTAGAAGATTCAAGCATGTATTTCCGTAATACTGAAAGTTGTGTATTAGTAAGAAGGCGATTGGAAATTATTAAGCCACAACGACCATTGTCCTTCAATAACGATAAACCCTTTTCAATAAATAATGAAAATGTGTTTGCTCGACCTGTTGCAGTTGCGAATTTAGAAAGATAATAATTCATTGTATCTTTAACCATTAATTCAGGTGATATATATGGGGGATTGCCAACAACACAATCAAAACCGCCACTATTGCAAATATCTCGAAACTCGTCTGTCCAGTTAAAGGGTCGTATTCTTCTATTCTCTTGTGGGTCAATTAAGCTATTATCTTTGAAATAATCAGTTTCAATCAGACTATTACCCCATTTGATATTATTATCAATATTAGGAAGTGCTCTAGTATTGAATAATAATAATTGCTTTCCAAGAGATTTCTGATTTTCGTTTTCGAGGACTTTGAGCAACAGACTTAACTTTGTTACTTCTACAGCTTGTTGGTCTATATCGACTCCGAATATATGGGTAGTTAAAATGTGCTTTTTCTCTGAAGTTGTTAATCTCCATGTACCATCATCAGATTGATATATAGGTTTTTCTCTTAAATCATTAGTTAAATACCAATTAAGATAATAATCCAATAGGTATTGATACGCCCCTAAAAGAAACGAGCCGGAACCACAGGCAGGATCGAGGACACGGAACGATTTAAGTTTCCTGGGACTTTGGTTTTCAATAGCCTTGCCAACGGTATTCTTGATAATATAATTCACAACATAAGCCGGAGTGTAGTATATGGCATATTCTGTTTTCTTTGTTGTTTTGTCTTGGACTTTTGCTCGGTGTGTAGGAGTAAGCCGAACTTCTCTCGCCAAGAAGTTCTCATAAACATTGCCAAGAATTTCAGGCGATATAACATTGAATGCATATGGTGATTTGGGGTAATAGAGTTTGTTGATTATTGGTCTCAATACCGTATCGTCAATAGTCATCGTTGGTGAAATGCGATCTTCCTTGAAATCAAAAAGACCAGAATTGTATTTATCGGCGGCATCATAGAATAGATTGATTAGCTTAGAATAAATAGCGTTGCCTTGAGAAACATGGTGCAGTTGCTTGTATTTTTCAATGTTGCGATCTTCTGCCATTCGATAAAAAATGATTCGGTTTAGTAGCTTCTGAACAACATCTATCAATTCATCTTGAGAAAGGCTTGTATTGCGTATCGCAACATGATGAAGCAAATCGTTATACCAGTCTTCAATTTTCTTAGAGAATGTTTTATCAATAGTGCTAGTTCCTCGTTTGTCTTTCTCTGCAAACTCACCTAGAGAACCTGCATGAACAGCCTGACGTGAGAACAAGTCCCAAATTTCTTTCCAAACATCAATGTATGATTCATGATGGATCAATTTCAATCTACAAATATTTGCTTGGTCATTCTCATCCGGTTCGAAACGACAGTCATAGATAGCCAAATAATCAAAGTTAGTTAAAATAGAAAGAGGCAAACTGTTCAAGTAAGCATAGCAACGAAGTTGGTATGCACTTCCCATATCAATATCAACTTTAACAATTGGCTTCTTTGCTTCAACAAAAAACTTCAAATCATCGTTACTAAAACGAAAGGTATAATCGGGTATTTCTAACTGTCCTTCTACAGCAACGGATTTATTGAGAACAACTTCTTTATCCTGTGGTGATACATCTTGCTGCTGGCTGGCATCCCATCCAAGTGCATCAAAGAAGGGATTTATGAACTCTGAACGGGTTACTTGTTCATTATAGTCATAATTTGCACTCTTATATTGAGCAATATTTTTTCTAAATTTGTTAACTAATGAGGATATCTTATAAAGACTTTGCTCAAAAGTAATGGTCATGATCTCTCCCACTTCTTCGGTCGGTCCCAGTTAGCACTTTTACATTTCGGACACACACGAGGCTTCTCTTTAGGGTCTTGTCCTGACTCCCTTGGAAGCCATTCGTGACCGCACCGGCACCTGCATCCCATAAGCAGAACGTAGCCGATCTTCGACTTGTCCTCAAGGGACTTGTCCCCGGACTTGTCCCCCAGGGACGTGTCCCTCTGGGCCGTAGCCTCTGACTTGGGTTTCTTTGCCATCTCGGTTCTCCTTTGAGGCAACGCCTCTATCCTACATTGTCCTACAAAGCTACCAATAATATATACTATTCTTCTTGACAAGTCAATACCCAATAGTATATATTATAAGTAGATAGAGAGAAGGAGAAAGACAATGGAAAAGATAACGACACAGGATGGACTTACAAGGCAAGAACGAGGGATGGAGATCGCAAGGACTTCTAGGATCACCAAGAACAAGCTAGGCTGGAAGGTTCCGTCCCAGACGGGTAGCGGACATTACGTGGTTTCCAAGGACCACGATTTCTGCACCTGCCCTGACTTCGAAAAGCATGGCGTCACTTGCAAGCACATCCACGCCGTCGAGTTCGTCATCCAGAGGAAGGTTGACCCCGACGGTACGGTTACTGAGACCAAGGCAGTCCGAGTCACCTACTCTCAGGACTGGAACGCCTACAACCAAGCTCAGACCCAAGAGAAGCGGCTGTTCCAGGGAATTTTGCACGATCTCTGCAAAGGTCTTCCTGATAAGCAGCAGACGGTAGGCAGACCGCAGACCTCAACCGCTGACAAGGTGTTTGCTGCTGCCCTGAAGGTGTACTCCACAGTCTCTGGAAGGCGTGCCACGTGCGACCTTAAAGACGCCGCTAACGAGGGGCTTATGACCCATGCGCCGCACTACAACTCGATTTCGAACTACCTTGAAGACCAGGCGTTCACGGCGATCCTGAAAAACCTCATTGAGAAATCAGCCCAGCCGTTGAAGGGCATCGAATCAAATTTCGCCCTGGACTCCTCGGGCTTCTCGACCAGCACCTACTCTCGCTGGTTCGACGAAAAGTACGGCAAAGAGAGGCGTTGCCTCAAGTCCAAGAGGCAATGGCTGAAAGCCCACCTCATGACCGGTGTAAAGACCAACATCGTTACCAGCGTCGAAGTGACACCTAAATACGTGCATGACTCGACCCAGCTTCCTGCTCTGGTCGAGAGGACTTCCAGGGGCTTTGACATGAACGAGGTTTCAGCCGACAAAGCGTACCTCTCGAACTCCAATCTGGCTGTCATCGAGAAGACGGGTGCCACGCCGTTCATCCCGTTCAAGTCCAACACGACGGGTTCCGGTTCGACCACCTGGGAGAAGTTGTATTGTATGTTCACGCTTCACCAGGACGAGTTCCTAATCCACTATCATAAGCGATCCAACGTCGAGACCACGTTCTTCATGATCAAGGCGAAGTTTGGTGCTTTCGTGAGGTCCAAGTCGATGACGGCTCAGGTCAACGAAATCCTGCTCAAAGTTCTCTGCCACAACATTTGCGTGCTGGTCTCGGCTATCTTCGAGAACAATTTGCAAGTGGCGTTCTAAAACATAATTCAATCCAAGTTGCTTCTTCATCATTAAAGTGCTATGTAACTTCCGTGGGGACAGGTTCGGGGCATAAAGAACCCTTCGCTTCTTCACGACGAAACTTCGCCTTTGGGCGCATTAGAAAGGAGATCTCAATGAACAAACTTGAACTGCTTCTTGGTAAAACGCTAGGAGAAATCTACCGGATTCAAAAGAAACTTGGAATTGTTAGTGGTGCTAGTTCATCAAAGATAATGGGATTATTAAATGGTTTTGAAAATACTATTGAAGATGAGCTTGATCATTTAGGGGTTGTTACAAAGGAACAATTGTCACACACAATACATGTTTTGGATGAACATTCCAAGGACCCTGAGAAATTTGAACGCTTTACGGGTTTTTATGATATTGAGGAAGAACTTAAAGACGGTGGAGTTTCAAGAGGTGAAGCAATGTTAATTATTAAATATTTACTTTTGGATCATTGCTTTGAAAAGATCATAAAGAAAATGGATAGCGATTGCTCTCCTGGAGAATGCAGAACCTTCGAGCCATTTGATTGGGAGAAATAATTTAGAGAAACCCAGCGCAGCAGCTAGTTATTTGAGCTGCAAATATATTATCATAATTCTGGAACATCAACTTCTGTTTTGTGTTTTTCGGTAAATGCCCTTAGATATATTTTTGCTTCTTTGACGTTCTCTTGATGATATGAAAGTTCTTCTTCTGATAAGTTTTTTGCAATATATTTTCCATCTACTTTAGATAAGGTTGCAATCCTTATTGGTTTGTTTATTCCTCCAGGATTTACACATACAACATGATCCATTGCCCAATATGCAGCAAATATACCGTTATGTAAAGTTGGTGGTCCTTCTTCCCAAAAGACTTCTCGTATTAGTCCCAAGAAAGGATCTGTAATCATTTGTCCACTTCCCATTGAAGTATACCATATTCGATTATCTTTAAATTCGGGTTGGAAATCAACAAGGCAAAACTCACATAATTGATGTTTGTCATTACATGGAAAAGCAATCAAAGCCCCATATCCACCAGGTTTAATTCCAGTTAATTGAAAGTCCATTAACATGGCTTGGCATATTCTCTTTGCAATTGTCCATTTGTCTTTGTCCTGAAATAATCCATTTCCATTTTTATAAACTTTATCGAGAATGTCACAGAATCTTTGGTCCAAACCAACTGAACCTGTTGCAGCTAAAATTATTTGATCACCGATAATGGATATTTTATCGGTTGGCTGTTCTATTGATCTTAGTTGCGGAGAAACACCAAATGTAGCAGAACTATCAGTTCCTATTACAACACCGTCCTGACACCATATCCCGACTACTGCTGTCACGGCTTTGCAAAAAAGACGCTGTTTTGCTTCGTTTCGGGAAATGCTCGGTATATTGCAGATACAAGTTCGGTAAAAGATAAGCTTTTTACAAATGTGCCAACTTTAACAATACGCTCAATGAGTGTTTTATCTACATTCTTGTATAATTCTTCATACTTCCTTTTCCCTAAATCTGTTACCCTATAATTTCTCCACGTCTCATAAAAATATCTTTCAATATAACCCTTTCTTGTCAAGGCGTCCAAATCATCATAAACTGCTTTGTCAAATGGACCATAAGCATATGGAATGAAATTGTAACTAGTCTTTTCTATCTTCCTGTCGATTAGAAAAACAATCTTCTGGATTTGAACAGGGCTACAGTCCTCTACTGCTCCCATTACCGACAATAGAAAATCTTGGCGTTCCATTTCCCCTCCCGCACGAACAGAATAGTAGACCTTTCTGGCTTTGTCAAGAAATGTTTGTATGTGCTTGAACATGATATATAAATAACAAATCTAATCCACCAATCATTCCTCAATTATTTACAACTTGACGTTAATGTTCTTTGATAGGATAATAGTCAAATGATGAACTGCGGTCTCACTGATAAAGATTGGCTAGATATAGCTATCGGAATTGCTGCTGCATTTGGTGCGATTAGTGCTGTGCTACAATGGATTCGTAATTATAGAAACGATAAGGTTCATCTGAGGGTTATTCCCTATGCAACTTATATTGAGAATAAGCCAGCAATATTTGTTCAAGTAATTAATCTAAGTGTCTTTGATGTTACCATTGCTGAAGTTGGGCTCTGGGAAAACAACAAACACTGTTTTCGTACCGAAGTATATGGAGGAAGAGAGCACATACTACCCAAATTATTAAAATCAAGAGGGTCCTTCGGTTTTAATTTAGTATTAAACTTCGTCAATAACAAAGAAGATTTATCGAAATGGAAAAGCGTATATGCTAAGACTCAATGTGATACCCTTTGTCACGGAAATAAGCGTGTATTCAAAAAAACTATCAGGGGGTTCTTCAAATATATGGGGAAAACCATTTCTTCTTAAACAATACTGTAAATTCTTTGACGTTTACTTGGGCTGAAATTACAAGGAAGGCTGACTCTAAGCAAAACGTGTACTTAACTGGTATTTTTGGGCAGGATTCGTGTTTGCACAATAATTATACTTCCACTGCGCCTTTTTGGGCAAAGCCACTTCTTATATGAAAAATATCGCGTTTTCAGGGCGGTAGGTGATTTGTTAATTCGTTTTAGTATTCTTGGAGGAACAAAATCTATAATACTATCTTATGGAATATTCTGTATAGTTGCTAGTCTTCTGGCAATCGTTTGTCATTATTTTAACTATTTCCCCCTGGTTTTCTTTTGATAATATTGAATTATATTGTTATGTTACATACACTCCAATCCCCAGGTGGCCATCATCCTTGACCGTAGGAGAAAGATAAATGAGCAACACGGACAATGGAAATACCGGCGACGAGGGGAGAAAGAAGACATCCATGACGCTTGGCGGTATTGGCCCCAGGCTGGCTCTGATATGTCTGCCCTATGTCGTCCTTTCATTGATTGTGATGCGCCGATATCCTGGATTCTCCGATTTGGGATTCCTGGATTTCCCCTGTGCAAAGATTTTCGGGTTCGTCTGGCTGGGGGCAGGAATGATTTTCTGGATCTCCTCGGCCATATTCTTCGCAAGGCACTTCAAGGCCGGAAAGCTGATGACCCAGGGACCTTTTGCCCTTTGCCGGAATCCCATCTATTCCTCCATCATCGTTTTCATCATACCTTCCCTGGCGCTCATCTTTCATTCGGGCCTGCTGCTCTCTATTTCTCTGGTTTTGTATATCGGCTTCAAGATTTCCATTCATGGGGAAACCAATATGCTGAGAAGGACTTTCGGAGAGGAATATGCGTCATATGAGAAGTCCGTTAATGAGATCGTCCCGTTTCCACGGTATCTCTTCAGAAGGGACGATGGGGATCCGCGCTGATGAAGTACTTCGAAGATCAACCCGAGCACGGCGATCCAACGGAGGCCTGGCTCAAAGGGGTTTTCGGTGTTCAAGCCCGGCCCGAAGGGGTAGAATCGATAGCACAGGGGGTCATTCATGTGGGATCCTGAAGAGTGTGCCATGAGAAGCGCGTCGCTTTGGATCATTGAAGGACTTTGGATAGTCCTGGCCTTGTCGTGCGGCAAGAGCCAGGATGAATCGGCCGCTAAATCATCCAGCTCGACCATACAAAAGGTCCAGCCATCGTTGGAGGCCGAAAAAAAGAAGTTGATAGCAACATTGCTCAACGATGCAGACACAGAGCTTCCCAAACAAGGCAAGTATAAGCAAGCCCTGGAAGCGGCGGACAAGGCCAGGAACCTGGCTGAAAATATTCATGATCTCAGGAGTGTTGGTTTGGCGTTGATGGCGAGAGGCCAGATCGAATTGGAGACTGCCCTCTATGCTCAAGCAGCCAATCATTGTCTGGAAGCCATTCGAATGTTGCAAGGCCACGCCGAGGCTCCTGACAGCAACATTGCATATCTCAATAATTGCGTTGGGGTTGCCTATCTCGAGCTTCATGAAAATGCAAAGGCCATCGAGTATCTGGAGAAATCATTGGCCATCAGCAAGAAAGTATCCGGAGAGGATTCGTGCGAATATGTCCAAGCCTTCTACAACCTTGCAGGCGAGTTGTTCGAGGGCGGCAACTATGACAAAGCCATGGAATATGCCGAACAAGCCGGCAGGCTTCTCGAACGCCGAGGAGAGCAGAAACATCCTCTCAACGTGAATATCCTCGAACTCAAGGCCTCATACTGGCTCATCAAGGGGAAGATAGAAAAAGGGAAAGAGCTCGGGCAACAAGCATTGGACCTTGCCCAGGAGATCTACGGACAGGATGATCCCGGACTGGGCTCAGCGTTAAAAAATATCTGTGGAATGTATGGAATTGCCAGAGAATACCAGATCGCGATCCGCTATTGTGAAAAATCTCTTGTCATCTCCAGGAAAGCATTGGGGGAAAACCATGATGATATCGCCAAGACTTATGTGTACCTCGGCAACATCTATGTGCAGATGGCCAAGTGTAGAGAATCCTTAGTCTATTATAAAAAAGCCATGGAAATTTATAAAAATGTCCTGGGTCTTCAGAACATACAAGAATCTCCTATACTCACCAACATCGGAGCTGCCTATATCTGTCTCGGACAGTACCTCAAGACCGTGGAGATGAGCCAAAAGGCCTTGGCGTTGTCGCAGAAAATGAACGGCGATCAATATCCCATGGATGTCTACCCTCTGTCCAACCTCAGCGTTGCCTTGACCTATTTGGGCAGATACTCCGAAGCCATCGAAGCGGCCCGAAAAGCCGTGGCCTCTGCCGAAAAGCTCGGGCCATCGAGCAAGGAAAAGGCCTTAGCCTATGCCGCTTATGGGTTTGCATCACTGAAGTCGGAGGATCCTCGCAAGGCCGTTGATCTCCTCGTCAAGGCCCGCGAAGAAGCCAATCGCATATACGGCGATAACGATCCGAGGACCGTGGACAATGTGAATGCTCTCTGTGAGGCCCTTATCGAGATCGGACAGTTCGCCCAGGCCCTACATGAAGAAGAGGCCATCCTGGGGCCCGCGAAGAATTTCTATGGTGCATGGCATCCTTATGTGGCGACGATCTTTCTGAACATGGGTCAAGCGCTGATCGGGATGGGGCAGTACAACGCGGCCATCCGGAAGCTCAAGGAAGCGCTCAAGATCGACATGCAGGTCTTCAAGGACGGACATCCTGACATCGGCAAGGAGCTCCAGTATCTGGGAGTGGCCTATTACGGACTCGGTAAATACGATGAGGCGCTTCGTTATCTGCAGAGGGCCTACATCATGCGCTGTCGGTTCTTCGAAGCCCACCATCCGGACGTGATCGAAGCCCTTGCCTGGATAGAGAAATCGAAGCAGGCACGATCGCAGAAGCCTGCGATGACGGCAGCGGCCCAGCAACAGAACCTGCTCAAAGCCGTTTCAAAAGCTGAGTTGTCAGAAGCCGCAGCCCAGTTGCCAGGGACCACGGATGGGGGAGCAATAAGCCCCCAATCCCCAGGTGCCCATCATCCTTGACCGCGATTCCCCGCGGCCATGAAGGCCGCGGCAACGAAGGCCCCCAGCCCCACGGTGCCATCGATAAAGCGGCCGGCAAGGTCAAGGGGAAAGATCCCCTTTCCTGAATCGAGCGGCCGACGGTGTTTCATGCTCAGCCCCGATACGTTTCTCCCGTCAACATGACGTCGCCCTGAAT
>Ga0315282_10006289_pt1 | contig 19952 bp, 19 predicted proteins | sample YL17G07_20_MG_FD_203693 | JGI IMG/M metagenome (GOLD analysis project Ga0315282, IMG submission 203693) | Sediment microbial communities from Yellowstone Lake, YNP, Wyoming, USA - YL17G07_20 | ecosystem: Environmental > Aquatic > Freshwater > Lake > Sediment | place: USA: Wyoming | collected... | reverse complement strand
AAAGTTTTGGTTGGTAGTGCTCATTCAAGAGCCTACCATTTATTTCTTTATTTTTCAGCTAGAAATAGTTTGCGGTTTTACGCTGCTGTTGACCACCGTTCAAAGAACGGATGGAAAGGGGATTCTAGCTCATTATGCCCCTGTAGTTTAAATAGATAGTAAGTTTTATAAATTACGCCTTATTTCCTTGTGTAATGAGACTTCTTTTATCAAAAAAATCAAGAAAAGATTTGTTTAAGTTCTTAAAAAACAAATATCGAGCTAATAGTCTATTGGAATTATCATATAAAATGAGAATCCCTTATAAAAGTCTTAAAAAATGGAGATATGCTGAGCTATATTTACCAAGTCATATAATACCTAAAGGAGTGAATTATCTAAATATTTTAGATAAACAACCAGATAATTGGGGTAGAGTAAAAGGAGGGAAACTAGGTGGAAAAAGAAGTCAGGAGGTTCAAAAAAAGAAATTAGGCAATGAAGAATATATTAAGGGGAAAAGAAGAATTGGCAATAGGGTCATGAAATATTTATGGAAAACATATGGAAGAGAACTAACTAAAAGAGCCATCGAATCAAAGATAAGTAAAAGGCAAATTCAAAGTAAGGAATTAGAAGAAGAAAATTCCTCTTTTTTTACCAATAAAAAGGTATCTTTTGATTTAAGGGAAATCAAGTTTAGTAAAACTGATAGGTTAAAGAATTTAAAATTGCCAACTGAAATGTCTAAAGAACTTGCTGAAGAAACAGGGGTGCATATGGGAGACGGATGTTTATCATATAATAAAAATTATTTTTCTGTAAAGTGTAATAAAATAGAAGAAAAATACTTTACAGATTATCTGTTTAGAATATATAAAAATTTATACAATCTAAATTTAAAACTTAAGAAATTGCCAAGTGTTTCAGGATTCGAAATTTATTCTAAGGTTATTTGTGAATTTAAAAACAAAGTTATAGGATTGCCCTATGGAAAAAAAGTAGAGAATTTGCATATACCTAAACCGATAATTGAAACAAAAGACAGGCAGATATATCGCTCTTTTATCCGCGGCTTGTTTGATACCGATGGTTGCGTATATCTTAGGTATAGAAGGTATCCTGTTATCTCAATTACAATTAAATCAAAAATGCTAATTACTCAATTAGCAGATATGTTTAAAAAGCTGGGTTTTATTCCATCTGTATATAGATGGACAATAACTTTAAATGGATCAACCATGTTGAATAAGTGGATCAAAGAAATAAATTCAAATAATCCAAAAAATATGGATAAATTAAAAAGGGCGAGTAGTATAGTCGGATAGCACATGACCTTGCGGATTTTAAGCAGAAAGGTTAAAACCGGGGTTCGAATCCCCGCTCGCCTGTTATATTAAAAAAATATATAGTTATAGAATTTCCTTCGTTAGATTCCTGGCAGGGGCATAAATATTTTTTTCTTTTTTAGGGGAGTTAACCCTCCCCCAATTAGTTTATTGATGATTAACTCCAAAGAGGACTATGTTTAATCCCCTAAGGAATTATTGCATTCTTCTTTTTTCTTCATAATCTCTTTTAATGCTTAATGGATAATAATTAGTCCAATCAACTTAAAAAAAGAAAAAAATTAGGTAACCCTAATTCTCAATAGCGCATTGATGATCTATACAGCTGCAGACAGGTTGGAAAGGCACCATATCCTTAGCTTCACATGCTCTAGCACAGTCAAACCGAGATATATCTATTAAGCAAGTCCAACTACAGCTGCAGCTAGAAAAATGAAGGTTGCAGTCAAAATCATGCATACATACCGGTGATGGTGACAGGCATTCGCCATTATATTGTTTCTGAACTCCTGCGAAATTAAGCTCGCACTCGTTTGAATATGTTTTGTCATCAACACCGCAGACCTTATCATCCACAAAGCATGCGCCTTTCTGCGTTATACATTCTGCTTTACATGCTTTAGAGGCAACAACGGCATCACTCTTACAGGATGCTCTTTGATCATATGCCGTCTTCTTGCATAGAGTATATTGGTCCATACAATCCTGCAACCCATGACTCTTGCATTCGTTATATTTAGTTTTACACTGCTGGAAATAATCCTTATATGCATTTCCGCAAACCACACGTTCTACTGATTCTGCCTTTGTGCAGTCCTCTCTACATTCAGCATACATCCTGTTTACTGTATTCTTAAAAGTAGAAGATGTTGCCGCCAACACAATAGCAGAACAAACACATACTATCAATACCACCAAAATTAATTTTTTCACCCAAATCACCCCCTCAAGTAATCACCTCAGAATTTTCTGAAGCGACTCCGACCTCCTTTTTTTGCAAAAATAAAGGTAGTATGTATATAAGCATTACTCGACTACAGAATATACAACTTTTCGACATAATGTGATGACGAAAGTCTGTTATGCTAATACATTTTAATGAACTATAAAAGTGCCAAACGGTTGCTTGTACTTACCCTCTACATTGAAAAAATTAATTGTAGAGGGTAAGATTTAAATACTAGTTCCTCCTACTCTTGCTAATATGGTCTATATTTACAAAAAAATAGTTGGAAACATCCCTTATTATTACTTGCGAGTCTCAGAAAGGAAAGGGACAAAAGTTATAGCTAAAGACATTGCCTATCTTGGAGGTTCCATTTCAGATGTTAAGAAGTCATTAGATAATCTTACCCAGTATAAAGATAAGATAAGAAAAGCATACAAAAAGATCCACATGTTTATTGAATCAAATCATTATCTTGAAAAGGTATCACTCATGAAACCTAAAAAGGATCCGTTCATTGGAGATAAATTCTTAGATATTGAAGCTTGTAAACTGCATTTTAACTCTGTTTTTAAAAAAAATGATGCAACCACAAAAAAAGAAATATTAAAGAATTTTATTATTGAATTTGCCTTTAACACTGCCTCAATTGAAGGAAATACCATTACACTGGAACAGGCAAGAAATCTATTAGAAGAAGGTTTAACACCAAAAGACAAAACATTAAGGGAAATATATGATCTGCAAAATACGGAAAAGGTATTCTTAACTCTTCTAAGTATGTCTAAAGATTTGTCCCAGAGCTTAATAACAGAAATACATTCCGGTCTGATGCAAAACATTGATACTAGACTAGGATACAGGACTGCAGATGTAAGGGTATTAAAGTCAAATTTTAAAGCAACACCAGCACCTTATGTAAAAGCAGATATGGAAATATTGCTAAAATGGTACAATGCAAATAAAAAAACATTGTATCCATTAGTGCTTGCTGCAATATTTCATCATAAATTTGAAAAGATTCATCCATTTATGGACGGGAATGGGAGGGTTGGAAGAATGCTGTTAAACTATATCTTGATTCAAAACCAATATCCCCCAGTTATAATTCAAAAGAAATTACGATCAGAATATTTAGAGTACCTAAGAAAAGTGGATAAATCAGATCTTACTATAGCAAGAAAAGAAGATTATAGTCCTTTAGCTCAGTTTATAGCAGATGAATTAAGTGGACAGTACTGGAACATATTTCTCTAAACTTATTTCACCTTCGCTACCAAATTGCCCGTTACTGTTTTTACAAATCCATCTTTATCTTCAAAAATAATTGAAATAACACCATCTATTTTTTCATCAATTGAACACCTTTCAAGAGTTAGTGTTGATTTATCGTCACCTGGTATCGTTACTCTTTCAAGTAGTGGATTACATCCGGAATTTGTAACACTAAGTGAGGTAATGGTTATAGATTCTTGAATTGCATTTTTTATACTTAAGGATATTTGATTTGAGCTGACACTATACCTATCACAAAATAATCCCGATCCAATGTCCAATTTACAATATTCTGGTACAATTCTTTCTTCTTCAACCACTACTGTCTTTTCATTATTATCACATATAGAATTTCCATTTCTGTCTAAGCAGCAACCAGAAGCATATCTGATATAGGGTTCTTCACAGACATTATCTGCATCTTCTGTTGAAACCTTGATTAGATCAGAATCTTTACAGCTAGTTACTATTAAAATAGCTAATAAAAAATACAACAGAATAACCTTCCTCATATTATGCACCTCCAAATTTTTTCTCCTATTAGCTCTAAAGTATAAAAATTTTCCTAAAAAAATCTATAAAAAACCTAAAAAAAATAAAATTTTTTCATGGTATTATATTAAAAGACCTTAAATAAAATAGGTAATTTTGTTGTTGGCATCCTCAAAACATAGAAAGGTATTTATAGTTTAAGTATTAAAATTAGATTGTGAGACTAATAATTCTAGTTGTCATCTGCTCATTAATAATGTCTTTAAATGTGCATTCATCAGATCTAACATCTTGCGAAGAAGAAGAGTGGCCCTTATTTAGGGAATCTTGCTACTATAAAATTGCAGAAGAAAAAAATGATGTAGACATTTGTGCATTAAGTAATGAGACTAGGGTAAGGGAAGGTTGTTATATGAGATTTGCTTCTGCAACTGTGGAACCAAAAATTTGCGAACTCATATTAACTCAGAAAAATAAGGATGAATGCTATTTAAACATTATGAGGCATACAGAAGATATTAATTGGTGCAATAAAATCCAGACTGCGCAGTATAAAAGTCTATGTTTAAGCGATTATGGACGTGTAAAAGAAAGAGTTCAACTTGAAAATTTAATGGCTTATAGTTTGATATATTGGATAATTTTTTATATTTATTTAGCTTTCGTTTTAATGACACTTTCAAAGAAATTAAAAAGAGGTTCACCATGGTTTGCTTGGGTACCTCTCCTAAACATATATTTAATGGTAGAAGTTGCAGCCCTCCCAATCGGGATATTTCTCATTATTCTTTTTGCTGGTTTTATCCCCAAAATTGGTTGGATAATCTCTCTTTCATTTGCAATTTTTGTATGGTGGAAAATTGCAGAAGCCCGTAATAAACCATGCTGGTATGGATTATTAGCAGCAGTTCCTATAATAAATTTATTAGTAATTGGAATAATTGCTTGGAAGGATGATTAATTCTCTAGAGCTTCTTCAAATAGAAGTTATTTAACATTGAAAATATTCATAGGTTAATAATGAAGTCAAAATAAATCCCTCACCTTATCCTTTCCCTCATCCTCTTTATCCTCTCCCTTAACATAATAGCCATCTCAAAATCCAGCCTGTCTGCTGCTTCATTCATCTGAGCCTCTAATTCTACCATGACATTTGGAATCTCTTGCGTAGGAATATGCTTTGTATCCTTGATCTCAACCTCTTTTTCTTTAATTGGTTTAACAATTGTTTTAGGAGTTATTTTGTGCTTCTTGTTGAATTCTATCTGCAGCTTTCTTCTCCTCGCAGTTTCTTTGACAGCATCTTTCATAGAATCTGTAACTCTATCAGCATATAATACCACCCTACTATTAGCATTCCTTGCTGCACGGCCAATTATCTGTATTAAGCTTCTAGTATTTCTTAAGAAGCCTTCTTTATCTGCATCCAGGATCCCAATAAATCCTACTTCAGGAATATCCAAGCCCTCCCTAAGGAGATTGATTCCAACTAATACATCAAATTTCCCTAATCTCAACTCCCTTATGATCTCAGTTCTTTCTATAGTATCTATCTCGCTATGAAGATACCTTGTCTTTATCTCTTGCTCAGCCAGATATTCGCTTAACTGCTCCGCAAGCTTTTTTGTTAGGGTTGTGATAAGAATCCTATCCCCTCGTTTTATCGTTGCATATATTTCTTTTTTAATGTCATCTATCTGATTCTTTATTGGCCTTATCTCAACAAGAGGATCAACCAAGCCAGTTGGTCTTATTATCTGCTCTACAACATCAGATGATTTCTGCAGCTCATAGTCTGCAGGGGTTGCAGAAACAAATATCACCTGTTTCATATATTTTTCAAATTCATCAAACCTCAATGGTCTGTTGTCCATTGCGCTTGGCAACCTAAACCCGTAATCAATAAGTGTCTTTTTTCGCGATAAATCACCCTTATACATGCCATGTAACTGAGGTATTGTTTGGTGCGATTCATCAATAAAGAGAAGGTAATCATCAGGAAAATAGTCCATTAAGGTGTACGGCTTTTCTCCTTCTTTCCTACCGTCAAAATGTCGTGAGTAATTCTCAATCCCTTTGCAATAACCGGTTTCTTCAATCATCTCAATATCATAAAGTGTCCTTTGCTTCAGTCTATGCGCTTCAAGATCAGATAATCGGGGTAAACGCTTTTTTAATTCCTGTTGGATTGTAATCAAAGCTTTTTTCTTTTCATCTTCTGTTATGACAAAATGCTTTGCAGGATATATATGAAAATACGATAATTTCTCCTGCTTCCCACCTCTGTCAATTTCAGTTATTCTTTCTATCTCATCGCCAAAAAGCTCTATTCTGATTGAATTCATGTAATAAGATGGAATCAGATCCACACTATCCCCTTTCACTCTAAACCTTCCGGCAACAAGTTCTATATCATTTCTTTCAAACTGGATTTGCACTAATCTTTTAAGCAATTCTTGTCTGCTGATTTTCTGCCCAACCCTTACTTCAAATCCAAGATTTTTGTAATTCTCAGGATTCCCTAACCCATAAATACATGATACACTTGCCACAATTATAGTATCTCTTCTTGACAATATGGAAGCAGTTGCACTTTGTCTAAGTTGTTCAATCTTAGGATTAATATCAGCGTCCTTCTCAATATACTGATCCTTTTGAGGAATATAACTTTCAGGCTGATAATAATCATAATAAGAGACAAAGTATTCCACCCTATTCTCTGGAAAAAAGTCCTTAAACTCATTGTAAAGCTGCGCAGCAAGTGTCTTGTTATGAGCTAAAACTAAAGTTGGCTTCTGCACGTGTGCGATCACGTTTGCCATTGTGAAAGTTTTACCGGAACCAGTTGCACCTACTAATGTCTGGAATTGTTCATGCTTTTCCAAACCATCGACTAATTTTTTTATAGCTTCTGGCTGAGATCCCTTCGGTTTAAAACTAGCTTTTAGTTTGAACTTCATTTTATTGACCTAAGAAGCCGATTATAAGTAATGGCAAACCTATGAGCTTCGTCACGTATCTCTCTGATAAAAAGAAGAGCTTTATCATTTTTCTTAAGTTTTATTGGAAAGTTCAATCCCGGAAAATAAATCTCCTCTTCCCTCTTTGCAATAGATATAACAGGAATTTCTAATTCCAATGAATCCAAAACATCAAGTGCTGCATTTAACTGTCCTTTGCCTCCATCAATGATTATAAGGTCAGGTAGAGCAGTCTTCTCTTCTTTTAAGCGTAAATATCTACGATTAACAACCTCAGAAATGGCTTTTATATCATCAATCCCCTCAACTGTCCTAATACGAAACCTTCGATAATTAGATTTATCCGGCATGCCATCCCTAAATTGAACCATTGACCCTACTGTAGATGTTCCTGATAGATGGGATACATCAAAGCATTCAATAACCTTTGGCATCTCATGCAATCTTAGTTTTTCAGCCAAATGTTTAATTTTTTGAAGATTTCCAAAATATGAGCTTTCAATGTTAGATATCACAAGTTCCAGTAATTTTTTCTTTTCTCCTTTTTTCGCTAAATTAACCTTAACATTATGTTTAAGAAGGAATTTCTTTAAGGAGTCATCTATTTCCCTTGGCAATATCAACTCCTTTTTGGATTTATTATCTGAATAATATTGCACTAAAAAATCCTCTAAAAAATTATCAATAAACTCAAAAACGAATTCACTTTTATTAGCCAAAACCCCCTTGTATATATTAAAGATCATCAAATATACTTTTCCATCCTTCAAAACATAATTTAGTATATCTTCATCATATCTTTTTTGTCTTTCCATATTCTGCTTTTCAGATAGATAATTTATTGCATTAATCTGTTCCCTTAACATTATACACCTTTCAAAATCATGTTTTTCAGAATATCTTTTCATATCTCCTTCAAGTATTTTTAGCAATTCATCATTCTTGCCTTTCAGGACAAGTTTAACTTTCTGTATCTTATCCGCATATTGTTCTCTAGATATCAACCCAGAACAAGGTGCATCACACAGTTTGATGTGATATCTTAGACATGGTCTCTTTGGTATTTTTTTACATGTTCTAACAGAAAATATTTTTCTTAAGAGCGAAAGAACGTAATCCCTTTCTGCACCTGAAACAAACGGTCCAAAATAATTGCCATCACTATCTTTTGTGCGCGCTATTAGTATTCTTGGAAAATCCTCTTTTGTAATCTCAATATAAGCATATCTTTTTGAGTCCTTTAGATTGATATTATATTTTGGTTGGTTCTTTTTAATAAGATTGTTCTCCAAAATCAATGCCTCAACCTCATTATGTGTAACTATAAAATCTGTAAAAGAAATAGATTTTACCAAAGCAAAAGTTTTAGGATCCAAATCCTTTCTGTTAAAATAGGAAGCTACTCTTTTTCTTAGATCTCTTGCTTTCCCGATATAGATTATAGTCCCTTTTTTGTCTTTGAATATATAACATCCAGGTTTATGCGGAAGCTCGATCATTTTATTATCTTTTTAAGGAAGTGTCCAGTATAGCTTTTTGGATTTTTAGCGATCTCTTCAGGAGTGCCTTCTGCTATGATTTCTCCTCCTCCATCCCCACCTTCAGGACCAAGATCAAGGATATAATCTGCTGACTTGATTACATCCAAGTTATGCTCAATAACAACAACTGAATTACCTTTTTCAACAAGGTCATTTAACACCCTGATCAACTTTTTAACATCATGAAAATGCAATCCCGTTGTTGGCTCATCAAGCAGATAAAGTGTATTGCCTGTAGCAGTTTTGCTCAATTCCCTTGTTAATTTTATTCTCTGAGCTTCCCCTCCAGAGAGCGTAGTTGAGCTTTGTCCTAGTTTGATATATTCCAACCCAACTCTGAATAAAGTTTCTAGTTTCCTTCTGATTGAAGGTATATTCTCAAATAGTTTTAATGCTTCTTCAACACTTATATCAAGAACATCTGCAATCGATTTTCCCTTGTATCTTACCTCTAGTGTCTCCTTGTTATATCGTTTCCCCTTACAATCCTCGCATTCAATATACACGTCAGGAAGGAAATTCATCTCAATCTTCTTTATACCATCTCCCTGGCATGCTTCACATCTGCCTCCAGCTACATTAAAAGAAAATCTTCCGGGTTTATACCCTCTAACCTTAGCCTCAGCAACCTCAGCAAATAGCTTCCTAATCTCATCAAATACCTTAGTATAAGTAGACGGATTGCTTCTTGGAGTTTTTCCGATAGGAGACTGGTCAATCACTATTACCTTATCTATTTTCCCGCCGTCTATGGACTTATGTTCACCAGCAATTTTTTTTGAATCATAAAGTTTTTTTACAAGTGCCTTATACAAGATATCGTAGATAAGGGTTGACTTACCAGAACCAGATACTCCTGTGATCAAAGTTAAACAGCCAAGTGGTATCTTTACATCTATATTTTTTAAGTTATGTTCCGTGCATCCATAAATCTTGATATCTCCGTTTGCCTCCCTTCTCTTTTGCGGAACTGGAATGATAAGCTTCCTAGCCAAATACTGCCCAGTCAAAGACTGTTTGTTTTTTTCAATCTCTTGAGGCGTACCTATTGCAACAACTTTGCCGCCATGGATACCTGCCCCAGGCCCCATATCAACAACATAATCAGCATGCCTTATGGTATCCTCATCATGCTCTACAACAATTAAAGTGTTTCCCATATCTCGTAATCTACGTAATGTATCAATTAATTTCTGGTTATCCCTCTGATGAAGCCCTATAGATGGTTCATCAAGTATATATAAAACCCCCATCAGATTAGAGCCTATCTGGGTTGCTAGTCTTATCCTTTGCGCTTCCCCTCCTGATAAAGAACCTGCATTCCGTGACAATGTTAAGTAATCAAGCCCAACCCTGTCTAAAAAGAGTAATCTATCCCTAATCTCCTTTAGGATCTGCTTTGCGATTTTGTTTTCCTTCTCACTCAATGGCAAAGAATTAAAAAAACGGATTGATTCCTTTATGGATAAGTCAGTAACATCAATAATTGATTTTTTCTGAATTCTTACTGCCAATACTTTTTTCTTGAGCCTTTTGCCTTTACAAACAGGGCATGGAGAGATCCTCATAAATTTCTCTAATTCTCTTCTTCTGTAATCAGAATCTGTTTGGTGATATAGCCTCTCAGACTGAGGAACAAGACCTTCCCAACTATCAGTAGACTGCCAGAAAGTATCTCCACCCTTCATTGTCATGCTAAACTTTATCTTATCATTAGAACCGTACATCAATGCATTATATTGGGATTTTGTGATATTCTTGATTGGTGTTAAAATGCTAAAACTATAATGTTTTGCAATTGCGCCTAAAAACTGTCCGCGCCAGCCATCTATTGCATTCCTATAAAGTGCAACTGCCCCATCCGCAATGCATTTATTTTTATCAGGAATAATTAAATCAGGGTCAAAATCCATCTTTATGCCAAGCCCATGACATTCCTCGCATGCACCAAATGGACTGTTAAACGAAAACATCCTTGGCTGAAGCTCTTCAAAAGTGATTCCGCATTTTGGGCAAGCCATGTTTGAAGAATATATCATCTCCTTTTTTCCAAGCGCAATAACAAGCCCTTTTGATTTCATAAGGGCGTTTTCAACCGCTTCCCTAAGCCTAGATGTATCGGAGGTATTCAGTCTATCAATCACAATTTCAATGTCATGTTTTTTATATCTCTCAAGTTTTATCTTTTCATCTGTCCGGTAAATCTTTTTGTTTACTCTTACCCTGGTGTAACCCTCTTCATTCAAATCAGAGATTAGTTTTTCATAAGTCCCTTTTTTCTGCCTTATGATTGGAGAAAGAATCATCAACTCATCAAAATCCCCTAAAATCTGGTCTGCAATCCTTTCAGGGCTTTGGCTCACTATTTGGATGTCATGCTCAGGACAGAATGGCACCCCAATACGGGCATATAATAACCTCAGGTAATCATAAATCTCAGTGACTGTTCCAACTGTGCTCCTTGGGTTCTTGCTGGTTGTTCTTTGTTCAATAGAAATTGCAGGTGACAAGCCATCAATGCTATCTACATCAGGCTTATTCATAAGGCCCAGGAATTGCCTTGCGTATGCAGAAAGCGATTCAACATACCTTCTTTGGCCTTCAGCATAAAGCGTATCAAATGCCAATGTAGATTTCCCGGAACCAGAAAGACCTGTAATTACAATAAATTTATCCCGAGGTAATTCTACATCAATATTTTTGAGATTGTGCTCTCTTGCCCCCCTAATAACAATCTTGTTCATCCTAAACAGGCAAAATGCCCTGTTTTATATATTTAACCTTTAAACAAATCAGATTAGAACAGGTTATCCATTTATTTATAAGCGGAAAAATAGAGCAAAGATATTCAGAACTGCATCCAAAATTTTCAGATTAGATTAATACCTGTTAGCTGAACCTAACCTACAAGGTTCAGCGAGGGAATTATAATAGAAAGCGGACAATTAAGAATTACTTACTTTGAGTTAGTTTGTAAGGAGATTTTCCAGTAACAAGCGTATAAATTGCAATTCCAACAAACGCTATGAAGAATAGTATTCCCAAAAGAACAAAAAACATATTTCCTGACTTATAGGCACTTTGAAGCCATACAAAACCAAATATAATTCCAAATATTAAGGTAAACAATGAAATCCATCTGGGAACTTCGACTTGATAGCTTGCCATACAATTGGATAATTTGCATCTTTCTTTATATATTTTTCTAATCGTTCCAAGAGTAATATTTTAGCTAACGTATGCCGTGGCTGTTGGACGAGTCATCCCCTACGAGCAAACATTTAAAGAATTCCGGGTTCGTTACCGAAGCATAATTTTTTAGATTTTATATCCAGTAACACATTAATATGTTTGCGGAGTGGGGTAACCAAATGAATATATGAGCTATGCGGATATATGAACGTAGAGTAGAGAAAAAAAGTGTTTAGCTGAACGCAGTGATACATCAATTTAGAGAATTAAAGGGCAAAAATTAGTCAATTTTATAATCCTTTGGTTCATATGTAAGGTGATATTTTGATGCTATTCTCTCCAGAATATCATTAGTAAAATCAGCAACAGCCTAAGCGTTCTGTCCTCTTCTTGCATGGGCTTCACCCCAAGCTGCAGGTTCCAATCCTGTAATCTTTTTACGATATCTAAGATAACCACTCACTTGTTTTGCCACTTCAGCATGCATTTGCTCTGCAAATAAATCAAAAGTTTGTTGATCTAAATCATTTTTCATATATTTTTAGTATTCTAGAGTGGTATATATATTTTTCGTTTTTGTTTTTGCCCTATCACGTTTTTAGCTTTTTTTCTCGATTGTGTCTAACAACAATTAAACGAACTAACATTCCATTTTAAAAAATAATTATAAACCAATTAATAAAATCAGTAAATAATATAAAGTAATTCAAGTTAGAAATACCAATCCAATAATAACAAGATTACTAGCGATAAATATTAACAAAAAATGAAAGTATGGATATTAACCAAGAAAAAATGGGAATTTACCTGGCATAATCATAGATTTAGAGAAGTGGCCAAGGAGATGGGCATTGAATTAGATGTAGTCTTCCCAGAAGATTTTGATATTGTGGTTACAAAAGAAGGCAAATCAAGCATCTATTTTAAAGGTAACAACATTAAATTGCCAGACTGCCTTTTACCAAGGATGGGCTCATCAACCACTTACTTTGCCTGTGCAGTAATCAGGCATCTTGAGCATTTAGGTGTCATGGTCTTAAACTCCAGCGAAAGTATTGAGCTTTCAAAAGATAAGCTTGCCACATTGCAGGTTTTAACTAAAAATAATATCCCAATTCCCAAAACCATGCTGGCTAAGTTTCCCATCGACATGGACACAATAAACAAGGAATTTTCATATCCCATTATCCTTAAGACAGTTTCAGGTTCACATGGAAAAGGAGTTTTCCTTTGCGAGAATGAGCACAAATTAAAGGACACCCTAGATTTGATGGAGATCTCCAAAGATCCCAAAGTCAACCTAATACTCCAAGAATTTATGAAATCAAGCAAAGGAATGGATTTAAGGGTAATTGTGATTGGTGGTAGGCCATATGGAGTTATTCTCAGAAAAGCTAAAAGGGGTAAATACAAGTCTAATTTCACAACAGGCGGGAATGTTTCCCTGTACAATATGAACCCCAATATTGAATGGTTAGCAGTGGAATCCACAAGGCTATTAGATTTGGATATAGCAGGCGTAGATATCCTATTTGACGGAAATAAGTATGTTGTATGCGAGGTTAATTCATCCCCTGGCTTCAAGGGATTTGAAAAAGCAACTAAAATTAACATGCCCAAAGTAATATTTGATTATATAAATTTACGTTTAGGGGAAGGTTTGGAACCAAAAAGATTAAAAAGAGGCGTTAAATCCAACATAAAGAGTTTAAAACAGAGATAATAAATATACGATAACAAAGAGATGAAAAACTATTTGTTATCACCCAAACTTAGGAGGTAAATCTGATGTACCACTATATAAAGATCAGGAAGAAGGGTAATCTCAGCTGGAAAACAGTTAGGGATAACGGAAAGATCCTGGTATTCAATAATATTGAAAATGCAAAAAAATATGCTGATAGTTTAACCAATGTAGTTTACAATATCAAGCATAGTCAATTCCACCCTATGCATAATAAAAGCCCGATACACGGAAAAAGATATGTAAAGATGGATTGGTAGTCTAAAGAGAGTGATCAAAATGGGAAGAATTAAAACAGTATTAATCAAGAGGGTAACTCACAAGTTGATTAAGCTTCATGGAGAAAAATTTACGGAAAATTTTGATAAAAATAAAGTAATTCTAAACGGACTCTTAAAGCTGCCTTCCAAAAAGATAAGAAACAACATTGCAGGATATCTAACAAGGCTGGTAAGGAAGAGTAAGGCAAGCGATTAAAGTTATTTAGTTTGGCTTTTATAAAATTCTTCAACCATGTTCAAATCTGCAATTTCTGATGGATCCCTGTCATATCTTAAGCTTTTCAGACGAGGAAATCTCAAAGCATAACCTGAGCTATAAGTTGGGCTTTTTTGTATTTCTTCATAGTCTACCTCAACAACAATCTTTGGCTTAACCACAACCTCTTTTCCTTTTTCAGAGAGGATTAACGGTTTAAGCTCTTCTGTTAATTGGATAAAACTGATACCCTCTTCCTCTTTTTCCTTGATTCCAGTTCCAAGTTTCCCAATCTCTAAAAAGTTGCCATCTTCATCTATACAGGCTAAAGTAAATGAGCTTAACCAGTTCGCTCTTTTACCCTCTCCCCACTCCGCCCCCACTATAACAAGGTCAAGTGTTTCCATTGTTGGCTTGAGCTTTACCATGTGTCCTACTCTTGCCCCGGGTTTATAAGGCGAATCCAGTTTTTTAAACATGATCCCCTCATTCCCAGCATTAAGACTTTCTTTGTAAAATCTTTCCACGTCTTCCTCTTTAGAGGTTATCAGATTCTTAACAACAACTATCTTCCCAGGGATGTCAGTAACAATTTTTTCAATGAGATCCCTCCTTTTCTTAAAAGGCTCATTGATAAAATTTTTTCCATTATAATAGAGTATATCAAAAACATTAACCTCAACCGGAAACTCCTTTGCCATTTCAGGTATGTTATATTTTCTTTTTATCCTTTGGGATATGCTCTGGAAAGGCAGATACTTTCCCGTCTTTGGGTCTATTCCGACTGCTTCTGAATCAATAATGAAGCTCTCTCCCTTGATGTTCTTTCTGGCATAATCTACGACTTCTGGAAATTGAACTGTAACATTTTCCAGGCGCCGGGTAAATATCTTCACTTTGCTTCCTTCCTTATGAACCTGTATCCTAAAACCATCTAATTTATAATCCAGATCAGCTGGCTTTCCGCACCTTTCAAAACCATCTTCAATACTTTTAACTTTTAACGCCAGCATAACCTTTAATGGCTTAAAAACTGTAACACTCATATTTTCCAAACCCTTTAATCCTCCCTCCCTAGCCACCTTTGCTACAGATGAAAAGTCGTTAGTTAGGTCATAAGCTCTTTGAACAGCACTAATATATTTGTTATATTCTGCCCTATCTGCAACATCAATCTTATTTTCAAAAAACTTGATTCCAATCCTATCCCAAAATGCAGCCCAAACAATAGCATCTCGAAGACTTCCCTCACCCACGCCAATGCGCAAATCTTCAAGAAGTGTCCTCACAATATATTTTGCTTCAATTGGTTTTGCAGAGGTAAGTAATTCAGCAATTAACTGCATTTTTCGGTCCACAGTTCCAGAACCTTCCAACTCGGCTAATTTCCGTATATTACCAAAAACTTTTTTTACTGATAAGGTCTTTTGGAAAAGTGTTGTCTGGTTCTTGCCCCTAACTAAGTTTTCGGCTACTTGTCCAAGATCCCCTGTCTTTTTCCATTCATCTTCAATTTTCGAAGAGCTTATGCCTGTTGCAGTTTGTATTGCCTTTAAAACAAGTCTTGATGCAATCCCGATCTTATGCTCATCCCATGATGGAAAAATCTTTCCTTGCAGCAATAAAGTGATTATAGATAAGCTTTCTGCATCCGTATTCTTTAGTAATTCCGATAGAATATGTGTCTTTCCTAACCGTTTAGTTGTTTTCTCTAATTTTTGATATACGTCAACCAGATCTAGATATTTCATTTTATACAAAAATATAAATATAAGTACTAATATAAATAGCTTATTATAAAAATGGACACCCTTGAATGCATCAAGACAAGAAGGTCAATAAGAAAGTACAAAGATAAGCCAGTTGAATGGGAAAAACTAGTCGCTATATTGGATGCAGGAAGATTAGCCCCTTCTGCAGGCAATCTGCTTAATTTTAAGCTTATTCTGGTAAAAGATGAGGGAAATAGGCAAAAATTAGCTGAAGCCTCCTTTAACCAAATGTGGATGGCAAAAGCGCCTATGCATATCGTTATTTGTGCAGAGCCTGAAAAGGGAGAAGCGTTCTATGGCACAAGGGGAAAGATTCTTTACACGACTCAAGGCTGCGCTGCTGCTGCCGAGAATATGCTCCTTGCTGCTAATGCCCAGGGCCTTGGCTCATGTTGGGTCGGGGCGTTTGATGAGGACATTGTAAGAAGAGTGATTAACCTTCCTGAGCAGGCATTTCCTCACGCTATAATAACTATAGGATACGCAGATGAGAATCCACCTATGCCTCCAAGGATCATATTTAGGGATCTGGTTTATTTGGAGATGTGGTGGGGTCGCAGGAAGAATGCCCCTCAAAGCTGGTACAGCATAGAGGTGGAAAAACAGTTTAAGAAGGGCAAGAAGAACCTAAAAAAACTTGCTGAGCGCATTAAAGACAAAATAAACAAAAAATAATTCTCGACGGACTTATAACTATAAATAGAAAAATTTATATATAAGTTATAAAGTAACAAAATAAATTAAGAAGATTTTAAATCGAGTTTTTTTGGCGAAAAACTCAATTTAAACACCGTTTTTGGCGAAACGAATTGTTTAATTTTAATTGAGCACTTGAAATGCTATAATTTGATTGCTCGTTGGCGCAAACAACCAAATTTTTCTTAGAGTAGTGTACAAAAGAACTTCAATATAAACTTTTCGTTGCTCTAATAGTTATATTGAAGTATATACATTATCCAGGTTAATGCAAAATAAAAAGGGGGATGGAAAATGGATTTTATCGTAAATAACGCCTTAAAGCACGAAGAGCAGTTCAAAATAAGTGAATCCGACGTTAAGCAGGCCAATATAAAAGTAATAGGTGTCGGAGGAGCTGGCAATAATATGGTGGGCTGGCTTTACCAAAAGGGCATAAAGGGCGCTGAGATTATAGGTGTCAACACAGACCAACAGCACCTTAACATGATTGATGCTGATCGCAAATTCTTACTAGGCAAGGATGTCACCAGAGGATTAGGATGCGGAGGATTCCCTGAAAAAGGGGCAGAAGCTGCTCAGGAATCGCTTTCAGAGATAAAAGAAACATTAAAAGGAGCTGACATGACTTTTATCTGCGCAGGCATGGGCGGAGGCACAGGAACAGGTGGCGCGCCAGTTGTGGCTCAGGTTGCAAAAGACACAGGTTCAATTGTAATTGGAACAGTAACCATGCCATTTAAGATTGAAAGGGCAAGAGTAGACAAAGCAGAGTTTGGCCTTCAGCAATTAAGACAGGTTTCTGATACTGTAATTGTGATTGATAATAACAGGTTGGTCAGCATTGCCGGCAATCTTCCAATTCAGCAGGCTTTTGCAGTTGCCAATGAACTGGTCTCAACTATGATAAAAGGGATTGTTGAAACAATTGCAATCCCAAGCTTAGTTAACCTTGATTACGCAGATGTAAAGGCAATTATGACAAATGGAGGTGTGGCAGCAATAGGTGTTGGTGCTTCAGACACAAATAATAGGGTTGAAGAAGCTGTTAAAGGTGCCTTAACAAATCCCCTTTTAGACATCAGCTATAAAGGTGCTACAGGTGCTTTAATCCACATTGCTGGTGGTCCTGACATGACACTGGATGAGATAAACACGATTGGAGAGCTTGTCACAGAAAGCCTAGATCAGGACGCAAATGTGATATGGGGAGCTAGAGTCCAGGATGACCTTAGAGGAAAAATTACTGTAATGACAATTATAACCGGAGTTAAATCTCCTTGGATATTAGGAAAAGCTGATTACAAAAAGCCAAGTGTACAGACTCAGCAGATTAGCGAGGAGTTAGGTATAGAATTGGTTTAATGCTCACTACTGTGAGGACCTAGGCTATGCCTAGGTATACTTTCTTTACCTTCATTTCTTAAACCACCCCCAACGATTTGAAAAATGAAGGCGTTGTCCCCTTGCGAAAGGGGATTTATTTTTTCTTTTTAAAAAAATAAGTTTATATATCATTACTAGTTTCTTTAGGAAATGCTTTACATCATAGGTATCGGTCTTGGCGATGAGAAAGATATCACGCTAAAAGGGTTGGAATCTATTAAAAAATGTGATTTTGTCTATCTGGAAAACTATACCTCTAAACTAACAAACGCCAAGATCGCTGATTTAGAAAGGTTATATGGAAAAAAAATAATTCCAGCTGATAGATCTTTAATCGAAAATTCCAATGAACTACTGCAAAAATCAAAAAAAAATAACGCTGCTTTTTTAGTTATAGGGGATCCTTTTGGAGCAACCACCCATGTTAATTTATTGTTAGAAGCCAAAAAACAGAATATCGAGGTTAAAATAATCCACAATACCTCAATATTAAATGCGATAGGTGAAGTGGGATTAGAGCTGTACAAATTAGGGCACGTAACATCTATCCCGTTCCACAATAAAGATATAAAGACCGCAATTAAGGTTTTTAATAAAAATTATAAGAATGATATGCATACCTTATTTCTACTTGATCTAGACCCAATAAATAATAGGTATATGACAGTAAAAGAAGCAATCGATTATTTATTAAGGAATAATATAAATAAAAATATCCTAGCTGTTGGATGCTCTGCCATCGGTTCTGATGAACCAGAGATCAAGGCAGATAAGTTGGAAAACCTAAAAGATTATGATTTTAAAAAGTATCCTCAATGTTTGATTATCCCTGCAAAAAAACTCCATTTTATTGAAGAAGAAGCTCTTAAATTACACAGTTCTGCAGGCTCCACTTAAGCATTCTGTTCCAGAAGGGCATCTAAAATTTTGATTTTTATATGTATTATCTTCACAAAAGTATTCTATTAGAAAACCAGCAATGCATCTGTCATATAAAACATATTCTTTGCCATTTAATACCCCGCTTACCTTACCTGCAGTTTCCTTTGTAATGCCAGCATCAGAATCAATACACCCTCCAGAAAATCTTTGCACCATTGGAGTCGCCTTAGCCTCTGTAATCTGACCTGCATCTGTAGCTAATCCAGTAACAGAAGTCCCCTTTTTAGAGCAACCTATAATAAAAACTGTCAAAAACAGCACAATTATCAGAGCACTATATCTCATTTTATATATGGTAAGATTAATTAGTATATATAGTTTTCCACTCCAGATTTAGCAAATTTTATAAATTGAGGATAGATTCTTAAAGCTGCAGCCCCGTGGTGTAGTGGCCAATCATTTCGCCCTTTGGAGGCGAAGACAGCAGTTCGAATCTGCTCGGGGCTATTATTTGGTTTGTATCGAAAGAATATCTTTCCTTATGTCAAAATTAAAGATTAGAAACAAGTTTGGAAGACGCTATTATATAAAAGAATGTGATTATATTCAAGGATATGCCAGATTTACGAAGATAATTGTTACAAGTAAAGCTGAGAAATTGCTCAAAGATAAAATAAAAGTTGTTATAGACCACGAAGAAGGACATATAAAACACTACCCAGTTAAATTCATAATAACTGCTGTATTTTTGGTCATTCTTTGGTATATTATCTTAATAAAAGCAAAGTATTTATTTAGTAATTTGCTATTCTGGATCTCTTTTTTAATATTTCTTTTTGTAGTCATAATCGTTGTTACCTACTTTGACGAATATCTCTGTGATGAATATGCATTTAAAAAAGGAAATTCAGTGAAAGATTTTAAGGACGTTTTTAGAATTATGAATAAACCTAGTAAAAAATTAAAAAACGTTCTTCAATTTTTTACCTCATTATTATGTAAATTAATGCATCCTTCATATAAAAAGAGAATTAGTCGTTTAGAAAGATTAACCCAACTTTAGATTATTCCAAAATGATGCGAATTTGGGTAACATCGGAGAAAAACATTTTTCTGTATAATTCCGAAATAAGGTGACACTTTCTAAGTCCAAATTCATTTATAAAGTTTATAAATCAAACACCCCACCACAGTCATCCCTAATTTGTCGCCTAATTTCGAAATTACTAGCTAACATATA
>Ga0315282_10006288_pt1 | contig 19956 bp, 22 predicted proteins | sample YL17G07_20_MG_FD_203693 | JGI IMG/M metagenome (GOLD analysis project Ga0315282, IMG submission 203693) | Sediment microbial communities from Yellowstone Lake, YNP, Wyoming, USA - YL17G07_20 | ecosystem: Environmental > Aquatic > Freshwater > Lake > Sediment | place: USA: Wyoming | collected... | reverse complement strand
TTCATCCTCAGTGCCTCACGCTGAGAGGTAGCCGCTATAAAGCTTTTTCAGCACCCCTATCGGACCGCTTACCAATGCCTTTCTAATAGGAATCCCCGTAACTGAGGGATTACGACTCAACAATTTTTTCTCTTGCAAAATTCCCAATCATATGTTAACAGAAATCTATTTGACTAATTTTCATCCAAAGGAGAATAAATGGAAATGAAACGGAGGGATCGATGTCCACTGTAACGATGAAAGAACTTCTGGAGGCAGGGGTTCATTTCGGCCATGAGACGAAACGTTGGGACCCTAAAATGAAGCCCTTTATCTTCGGGGCAAGAAACGGGATTTACATCATTGATCTCCAGAAGACCGTCCAGCTCTTCAAAGAAGCCTATCAATTCGTTCGTGACATCGTAGCCAAAGGAGAGTATATCCTCTTCGTCGGGACGAAGAAACAAGCCCAAGAGACAATTCATGAACAGGCCACTCGCTGTAATATGTTCTATGTAAACCACCGTTGGTTGGGAGGAATGCTGACCAATTTTCAGACCATTAAACGATCCATTGACCGGCTGAATAAACTCGAGGCCATGAAAAATGAAGAGATCTACAATCTCCTCCCCAAAAAAGAGGTCATCGAATTAGAGAAAGAGAGGAGCCGGTTGGAGAGATCTCTGGGGGGTATCAAGACCATGGATCGACTCCCTGGCGCTGTCTTTGTTGTCGATCCCAAAAAGGAGAGGATCGCTGTGAGGGAGGCAAGAAAGATTGCTATCCCATCGATCGGCATTGTTGACACCAATTGTAATCCTGAAGAAGTCGATTATATCATTCCGGGCAATGATGATGCGATTCGGGCCATTCACCTTTTTGCCTCTAAAATTGCGGATGCAGCCATAGAGGGAAGACAGATTTATGAAAAACAGCTTCAAACAGAGGAGGCCAAAGAGCAAAAAGAGGCTGCTGAACAGGCGAAGTCCTCTGAAGAGATACAGGTAGAAGAAGTCATCGAAGGGGTGGAGGAGGAATAGGGCTGAATGGAAATTTCTATTGAATTGGTAAAGGATTTGAGACAGAGGACGGGTGCCGGGGTGATCGATTGTAAAACCGCCCTCCAAGAGGCTAAAGGAAATGTCGATGCGGCCATCGATTACCTTCGGCGAAAGGGATTGGCCACCGCCGCGAAGAAGGCAGGGCGAATTGCCACGGATGGCCTGGTCTCTTCCTATATCCATGCTGGGGGAAAGATGGGAGTCCTGGTCGAGATCAATTGCGAGACCGATTTTGTTGCCAAGACAGAAGATTTTCAAGGTCTTGTAAAAAATATCGCCATGCATATTGCCGCTGCCAATCCCCAGTACGTTAGGCGAGAGGAAATCCCGACAGAGGTTTTGGAAAAGGAGAAAGAGATCTATCGATCTCAAGCGCTGGAATCAGGAAAACCTGCAAAGGTGATCGACAAGATCGTCGAAGGGAAACTGGAGAGGTTCTATTCCGAGGCATGTCTCCTCGAACAGACCTACTTCAAGGACTCCGATCTAACGGTCAAAGAGGTCCTCGATGCCATGATCGGTAAGGTTGGAGAGAACATCACCATCCGTCGTTTCGCCCGATATCAACTGGGTGAAGGATTACTCTCCCGGTCGCAATCTGCCTGACCCCATTGGACAGAATCGTCAACAAAATCCTTCTCGAACCATTGGGATTGGACAGGAAGGTGAGGTTGGCTGGGCCATTTGAGCTTTCGACCCTCCATGAAGAAAACCCGATATAAAAGGATCCTCCTGAAAATCAGCGGTGAGATTTTAATCGGTGATGGAAATTTTGGAATTGATCCCGATGTGATGCAGCAGATCGCTCGGGAGATCAAGGAAGTAAAAAGTCTCGGAGTGGAGGTCGCCATCGTCATCGGAGGGGGGAATATCTTCCGGGGGATGGCAGCGAGTTCAAAGGGAATGGACAGAGCCTCTGCGGATTACGTAGGGATGTTAGCCACCGTGATGAACGCCATTGCCCTTCAGGATGCAATGGAGAAGATCGATGTTCCGACTCGAGTCCAGACGGCGATTGAGATGCGGGAGGTGGCGGAACCGTATATTCGACGAAGGGCGATTCGTCACCTTGAGAAAGGCCGGGTGGTCATCTTCGCCGGAGGGACAGGGAATCCTTACTTTACCACCGATACAACGGCTTCACTTCGCGCCATGGAGATTGGAGCGGAGGTCATCCTTAAAGCCACAAAGGTGGATGGCATTTATGATGCCGATCCTCTCCTGAATAAGGGGGCCCGGAAATTTGATGAACTCGCTTATCTCGATGTCCTGAAAAAACAGTTAAAAGTAATGGATGCCACCGCCATCTCCCTCTGTATGGACCATCAGATCCCCATCATCGTCTTCAGCTTGAAGAAAAAGGGGAATGTGAAACGGGTCGTTTTGGGAGAAAAGGTGGGAACGAAAGTGAGAGGATAAACGATGGAGGAGAAGATTGTTAAAGAGACCGAGGCGAAGATGGAGAAAACCCTTACCGCCCTCAAGACAGACCTGAATAAGGTGAGGACGGGAAGGGCCTCTCTGGCCCTCTTCGATGATATCCGAATCGATTATTACGGAACACCTACCCCCCTTCACCAGGTGGCCACGCTGGCGGTTCCCGAACCCAGACTCATTAACATCCAGCCGTGGGATACCACCGTCACCGGTGAGATTGAAAAGGCCATCCTCAAATCGGAACTTGGCCTCACCCCGATCAGTGACGGGAAGATCATCCGCATCACCATCCCGCGGCTGACGGAGGAACGCCGGAAGGACCTGGTCAAAGTGGTGAAAAAGATGAGCGAGGGGGCGAAGGTGGGGCTGCGAAACATTCGACGGGAGGCAAACGACCAGCTGAAGGGGTTGGAAAAAAATAAGAAGATCTCTCAGGACCAACTCCGCCAGTGGATGGATAAAGTACAGACTTCCACGGACAAGTATATCACCAGAGTGGATGAAATGCTTGCGGTGAAAGAGAAAGAGATTCTGGAAATTTAAGGATAAAGGGGGTGAGGTGAGTGGCCTATGTGATCACCGATGAATGTGTGGCCTGCGGAACGTGTGCCGAAGAATGCCCCGCAGAAGCGATTGAGGAAGGAGAACCCTACGTCATCAATGAAGAGAAATGTACCGAATGTGGAAACTGTTCCGAGGTATGTCCTGTCGAAGCAATTGTTGAGAAATAGGACATCGGGGGTGAGGGCCCTCCCCCTCTCCCCTGTACTCTCGCTCCTCCCTGCTCAATCAACTTTCCCATCCTACCCTTCTTTCTTTTTGCTGAAGCCTCAGATTCTCGGGATTGCTTCTCGTGCCTTGGCGGGATGGCAATGAAACATCACCGTCGTCCCTCTTTGTTAAGGAGATTGTGTCGTCATCAAAGAGAAACCACTTCTGTTGCAACACGGAACAGGCGGTCGGGTGACGAAGCTTTAGAGCGGAAACCTTTCATTGCTCGGCTTCGGGGCTCCAAATCCATGAAAAGAATCCCATTTCTAAGAAGGCCGACTACCCATAACTTTAAACGACCTCATTCTAAGGCTGAGGAGCCTGATCCCGCCACGGCGGGATTCCGCCGGAATCTACCTTCCATCATGATTACGATACAGTCTCTAAGGGGGCGAACGAAAGGATCGTTGCCTCATAAATCATTTATTGAAAATCAATATTTGATATGGTAATTTTAATACACCGTTGACGAAGAATTTTTTCTGAACCCCTCTTTGCCCAGATCTTCAAAAGGGCCTCATGAACGATGGAAGAGATTGATAAGGAAAAACTTCCCCGCCATATCGCGATCATTATGGATGGGAACGGCCGCTGGGCCAAAAAGAAGTTACTCAACCGGATCAGCGGTCATATCAAGGGGGTCGATGCCGTCAGGGAAATTGTCACCGCTTGCCGGGAATTGGGGGTCAAGGTATTAACCCTCTATGCCTTTTCCGTGGAAAACTGGAGGAGACCCAAGGATGAGGTTGCGGCATTGATGAAATTGTTGAAGGAGTATCTCATTAAGGAAAGTGAGGAGATGGCCCGGAACAATATTCGACTCCGTGCCATCGGCAGGGTGGAAGATCTTCCCCTTGATGTCCAGAATACCTTGCAAAAAACGATCAAGAAAACAGAACAATGCCAGGGGATGATCCTTAACTTAGCATTGAGTTACGGTGGTCGTTCGGAGATCGTCCATGCCGTTCAGGGAATACTCTCTGATTTTCAAAAAGGGAAGATCAAGGCGGAGGAGATCACCCCCCAGCGTTTCTCGCAATATCTCTGGACCTGGGGGATACCTGACCCGGATCTTCTCATCCGGACCAGCGGCGAATTTCGAATCTCCAACTTCCTTCTTTGGCAGATCGCTTACACAGAGCTATATGTCACTGAAACCTTATGGCCCGATTTCAATCGGAAAGAACTCTTCAAGGCGATCGCCGATTATCAGTCTCGAGAGAGGAGGTTTGGCCTGACCAGCGAACAGCTGAACGGCAGGGAAGAATAGAAGTTATGAGTTATGAGTTATGAGTTATGAGTTCGGAGCTTTAAGCTGACATACTCTAAACTCCGAACTAATTACTCCGAACTTTAAAGGGGTGACATGGGAGGAATAGAAAAAAAGAAGATATGGACAGGGATCTTTATCATCCCTCCGGTGATTCTTCTGATCGCCCTGGGACCTCCTGTTATTCTTTTTCTCATGGTGCTCCTGGCCACTTTTCTTGGACTCCGTGAGTTTTACAAACTCGCCCTTCCACAATCCAAATGGGTCGAACAGTTTACGGGAATCGTGCTCGGTTTGATCCTTTCCGTCATCACTTCTCATGGAGATCCAAAATTCGTCTTACCTTTCTCCGTCCTTGTCCTCCTCATCCTTTCTCTCCTTTTCATGGGCACCTCGCAGAACCTTTCTTCGACGATCTCCAGCATAGGAATCACGCTCTTTGGAATTTTCTATGTCGGATTTCTCCTCTCCCACGTCACCCTGATTCGGAACATGACGCATGGGAAGCAGTGGGTTCTTTTCCTGATCGCAACCGTCTGGGCTGGGGATATCTCCGCCTTTCTCAGTGGCTCTTTCTTCGGAAGACACAAACTCTACCCCAAGATCAGTCCGAACAAAACCTTTGAGGGATTGGCGGGGGGGATTGTCGGATCTATCATCGTGGCATTGGCTTTTGCCCTGCTGTTCATCCCCCGCTTCGACATAGGTCTCTGCATTCTGGTGGCCATTGGCGTGGAAATCTTGGGGCAGTTGGGAGATTTCACCGAGTCGATGTTGAAGCGAAGTGCCCAGGTGAAGGATTCGGGGTCCCTCATCCCGGGCCATGGAGGAATGTTGGATCGCTTAGATAGTTTTCTCTTCTCCGCCCCTTTTCTTCATTACTCCCTCCTCTTTCTCTTGAAGGAGACCCCATGAAACGTCTGGCTATCCTGGGCTCCACAGGTTCGATCGGGGTCAATACCCTTGATATCGTCCGTCAATTTCCAGAACGATTTAAGGTCATCAGCCTCTCGGCCGGCCTCAACACTCAGCTTCTTAAACAGCAAATCGTCCAGTTTCGGCCAAAGGTGGTCTCGGTTCTTAATAAAGAATTGTCGGAAACCCTCCAAAGAGAACTCCCCAGCACACCCGTTGAAATCGTCCATGGGATAGAGGGCCTCATCCAGGTGGCCACTCACCCGGAGGTGGACCAGGTGGTCTCGGCGATCGTCGGTGCCGTCGGTCTCATCCCAACCCTCTCGGCCATCAAGACCGGAAAGGCCATTGCACTGGCCAATAAAGAATCTTTGGTGATGGCGGGAAAGATTGTGATGGAAGAAGCGAAGAAAAACTGCGTTCAGATCTTACCCGTGGACAGCGAACACAGCGCCATCTTTCAAGCACTGCTCGGCCACCAAAAGGAGGATGTTCATCGCCTCATCCTCACCGCATCGGGCGGCCCCTTTCTCAACGTTCCCGCTGCAAGACTCCAGGAGGCGACGGTGAAGGAGGCCCTCCACCACCCTCGCTGGGAGATGGGGAAAAAGATCACCATCGACTCCGCTTCCCTCATGAACAAGGGATTGGAGGTGATTGAGGCCCATTGGCTTTTCAATACCCCCATTGAAAAGATCGTTGTCCAAATCCATCCGCAGAGCATCATCCACTCCATGGTCGAATATATCGATGGCTCCATCGTTGCCCAGATGGGCATCACCGATATGAGGGTCCCGATCTCTTATGCCATTTCTTTTCCTCAACGGCTCAATCTGAATCTGCCTCATCTCGACCTTTCCCAGAGCGGTGCACTCACTTTCATCCGACCCGACCTGGAAAAATTTCCCTGTCTCAAATTGGCCTATCGATCCATCGAGATCGGAGAGACGATGCCTGCCGTGCTCAATGCCGCCAACGAGGTAGCCGTGAACTCCTTCCTGGAAGGTTCCCTTAAATTCACGGAGATTCCAACCCTCCTCAGGAGGGTGATGGAGGAGCATGAGGTGAAATCAGTTCATACCATCGAAGACATCCTGAGAGCAGATCACTGGGCTAGGGAAAAATCAAAGATCTTCTTAGAAAGGGGAAATTTGTGTTGACTACGATTGTTTCGACGATCATCGTCTTGGGGATTCTCGTCTTCGTCCATGAACTGGGACATTTTTCATTGGCCAAAAGATTGGGGGTCGGCGTTCTCACCTTCTCTCTCGGCTTCGGGCCAAGACTCATTGGAAGAAAGATGGGAGAAACCCAGTACCAGATCTCGGCTGTCCCTTTAGGAGGATTTGTTAAACTGATCGGAGAGAATCCCGAAGAAGAGGTGAAGGAGGAGGACCGCCATCGTTCCTTTTCTGCCCAACCAATATGGAAGCGGACTTTGATCATCAGCGCAGGTCCTTTCTTCAACTTTTTACTTGCCGTGGTTCTTTTCTCCGCGATCAACCTCTTCGGAATTCCTTTCTTCCCCTCTAAGATAGGAGATGTCAGCCCTGGTCTCCCAGCGGAGAAGGCAGGCTTAAAGAAAGGGGATGTCGTCCTATCCGTTGATGGAGAAAACGTTTCGAAATGGGACGACCTCTCCAAAGTCATCCGCAACAGCAAAGGGAAGAATCTCACCATCAAGGTCAAACGAAACAGTGAGACCCTTGAGATGAGCGTTACTCCCCAATCCTCCAAGGTTAAAAATCTGTTTGGGGAAGAAGTCAGTATCTTTATGATCGGCATTACCCCATCGGATGAAGTTGTCGTCGAGAAGGTTGGCCCTTTTGAGGCGGTCGGGAGTGGGCTTTTCCAAACGTGGCAAGGAATCAAATTGACCGTGATAGGAATTGTGAAATTGATACAGAGGGTGATCCCTGCGAAGACGATTGGCGGCCCCATCTTGATCGCTCAATTGGCTGGGGAGCAGGCCAAAAGGGGGTTGCTGAGTTTTGCCCTCTTCATGGCCATTCTCAGTATCAACCTCGGGGTGATCAACCTCTTCCCCATCCCCATCCTCGATGGGGGCCATTTCCTCTTTTTGGGATTGGAGGCGATTTTGCGAAGGCCCATCAGTATTAAGAAAATGGAGATGGCCCAACAGATCGGCCTGTTCTTCATCATCCTCCTAATGCTCTTCGCCTTCTATAATGACCTGATCCGAATATTCTCCCCGGGAGGGCTTCGCTTCTGAGATGAACCATTTTCCCCCTCTCCCCTTGACGGGAGAGGGATAGGGTGAGGGTGGTAAGATTAGAGTTTTAGGCATCGATACCGCAACATCCTGCGGGTGCGTGGGATTGATCGATGACGGACGGATCATCTCTGAATACCTCCTCGATATTCCGGTGACCCATTCCGAAAGACTTCTCGGGGCCGTCGAACTGGTTCTGAGAGAGGCTCACTGTACTATCGCAGATCTGGATGGTTGGGCGATCTCCCTCGGTCCAGGCTCTTTCACCGGATTGAGAATCGGGGTGAGCACGGTCAAGGGGTTAGCCTTTGCCAGTCGAAAACCAGTGGCGGGTGTCTCGACACTCGACGTGTTGGCATCACAAACATCCCCCGCCCCTTTCCTCATCTGCCCGATACTCGATGCAAGAAAGGGGGAGGTCTATACCGCGTTCTATCGATATGACGAAAGGATCGTTCTGAGACGTCTATGTTCCTACCGGGCCATTAAACCGGAAGTGCTTGTGAAGCAGTTCTTAATGTCCGGTATCTCATCTTCAAACCACGAAGACGCCCCCCTCCCATTGCCCTCCCCCTCAAGGGGGGAGGGTGAGGGTGGGGGTGAAAAGCTATTTCCTATGCAAATACAGGAAAAAACGCTATTCATCGGCGACGGGGTAAGGATCTACAGTGATTATCTCCGGGAAGCCCTTCCCTCCTTCGCCATTTTCCCGCCCGCTTCGCTCAATGTCCCGCATGGGTCAGTGGTAGCCAGACTTGGGCTTGAACTTCTTCGAAAAGGAGAAGTTTTAGACCTGTCAACTTTTAGCCCTATCTATGTTCGACCTTCCGAAGCCGAAATGAAATGGCAAGAAAAACATCCAGATTCTTAAAGTCAATTCGAACAGGACGAAATTGAAAGGTCATCTATTTCAGCATATCGGCCCAACGGTTCCCAAAATTCCACTTTCCACGGGATCGTCAGTTTCAAAAAACTTTACAGAATCTACATGAAAAGTCAATGTTGAATGGTACTATCCCCCAACCCTCTCCAATCCTTATAATCGGAATAATCGGAGGGCTTGCCTTCGGCCCGAACTGCCCGACTGAGCGTGCCGAAGGAAATCTCCATTCTTCACCCCGTCTTCAGATGCAGGCCTTGAATTGTACTGCCCTCTACCCCAATGGTACAGGGCGGGGCTTGGTGCGGTTGGATAGGTCAACAAAGGTTATACATCCCGGTTAGGACTTTTCCCCATCAGCCCTATAACCGAGTGAAATCATTAAGACCTCTTCCATTATTTATTGACAAACCAGAGAGATTATATTATGGTTCTGGGTTATAATCATGCGGGCAATGATTTTTATTTTCAATGGGGGATTGTGATGACAACCAAGGAGGAAGAGTTGATAGAAAGGTTGATGAAGGAAAATGAGGACTTCTTAAAGGCAAAACAAGCCCATGCTGAATTGGCAAGACAGTTGGATGAATTGGAAAAGAAACCTTTCCTCACCCCTCAGGATGAGATGGAGATAAAGGTTCTCAAAAAGAAGAAACTGGCCTGGAAAGACCAGATGGAAAAAATTCTGATGCAATACCGATAAGAAAGCGGAATGATGGAAAGGTGGAATGATGGAATAATGGGGAAATAGACCCAAAGCGGCAAGCTTGAACCCAACATTCCAATATTCCATTATTCCAATGTTCCAACAGGTTGCATGAATGAAGAAGACTGGTGCTCAGATCGTTGTTGAATGTCTTAAGAAGGAGGGAGTGGATACTCTCTTTAATTATCCCGGTGGGGCCGTACTCCCTCTTTTTGACGAACTTCAGGATGCCCCATTCCATCAGATACTGGTCCGCCATGAACAAGCTGCAGTCCATGCAGCAGACGGATATGCCAGAGCCACAGGAAAGGTCGGAGTGGCTTTGGTTACCTCCGGGCCTGGTGCCACCAATACGGTGACAGGAATCGCCACCGCCTTCATGGATTCCATCCCCGTCATCGTCCTGACCGGTCAGGTCCCTACTCCTTTGATCGGAAACGATGCCTTCCAGGAAGTGGACATTATCGGTATCACTCGGCCCTGTACGAAACACAATTACCTCGTGAAAGAGGTTAAAGATTTAGCCCAAATCCTGAAAGAAGCTTTCTATATCGCTCGAAGCGGGAGACCAGGGCCTGTTCTGATCGATCTTCCCAAGGATATGATTGTCGATTCCACCGAATTCAAATACCCAGAAAAGACCTTCATCCGCGGGTATCAGCCCACCTATGAAGGACATTCGGGTCAAATTCAGAGGGCCGTCAATCTCATCTTGAAATCGAAGAGGCCACTCCTCTACACCGGGGGTGGAATCATCTCTTCCAACGCGTCAAAGGAGCTCACTCTTTTTGCCGAAAGGCTGGGTATTCCTGTAACCATGACCCTGATGGGGTTAGGTGGTTTTCCAGGCAACCATCCTCTCTCCTTAGGGATGTTGGGAATGCATGGCACCTATCCCGCCAATATGGCGGTCATGGAGTCCGATCTCCTCATTGCCGTCGGGTCTCGCTTTGATGATCGGGTCACCGGAAAGATCGAGTCTTTTGCCCCTCAGGCGAGGATCATCCATATCGATATTGATCCTACCTCCATCAGTAAGAACGTGCGAGTAGATCTCCCCATCGTGGGCGACTGCAGACGCGTCCTCTCGAAAATACTCTCTCTCCTCGAAGAGGAAGATGTCCGTTCTTTTAAAGAGGGCCTGGATAAATGGTACCATCAGATTGGAAAATGGAAAGGTTTGCACAAGATGGATTACCAACAGGGTGAGATCATCAAACCTCAATACGTGATCGAGAAGATCTATGAGCTGACGAAGGGCGATGCGATTATCACAACGGAAGTAGGACAGAACCAGATGTGGGCAGCCCAATATTACCAGTTTACCAAACCGAGGACGCTACTCACCTCGGGGGGGCTGGGAACAATGGGATATGGATTTCCAGCAGCGATCGGAGCACAGGTGGCCTTTCCCAATAAGCTTGTGATCGACATCGCTGGCGATGGCAGCTTTCAGATGAATTCCCAGGAACTGGCAACAGTCTCCCAGTATCAATTGCCGGTGAAGGTGATCATCCTGAATAATGGCTATCTTGGAATGGTAAGACAATGGCAAGAATTCTTTTACGGGAAACGTTATGCATCATCTTCATTGGAAGGGGTTTCGCCGGATTTCGTTAAGCTGGCAGAGGCATATGGAGCCGTCGGTTTGAAGGCGACGAAGCCAGACGAAGTCGTTCCCACACTGAAAAAGGCTTTCTCGATTCCGAGGCCCGTCATCGTCGATTTCGAGGTTGATCCGGAGGAGAATGTCTACCCAATGGTCCCAGCAGGAGAACCTCTGAACCAGATGCGACTCGTTTGAAATAATGTTAGAGGATCGCTTCGCTTGAGGTAAGAGGACCGCTACGCTTGAGGCAAGAACATCGCCTTAAACGAAGTGCTCCTCAAATGAAATGCTCCTCCGCCCTCTAACATGGAGTTTCGGGATTATGCGCCACGTCATCACTTTATTGGTTGAAAATGAGTTTGGGGTTCTTGCTCGGGTCGCGGGCCTTTTCAGCGGCCGAGGATTCAATATTGAAAGCCTCGGTGTTGCGGAAACCCTCGATCCCACCACCTCCACGATGACCATCGTCACCCGTGGAGACGACCAGATTATTGAACAGGTGATCAAGCAACTCAATAAATTGGTCTCCGTGATCAAGGTCGTGGATCTTATTGATAAGGATTTTGTGGAGAGGGAGATGGTATTGGTCAAGGTCTCGGCCAATGCCGAGACCCGAGGGGAAATCCTGAGGGTGGTCGATATCTTCAGAGGAAAGGTGATCGATGTCGGATCCAAGACATACACCATTGAGGTAACCGGGGATGAAAAGAAGATCAATGCCCTCCTCTCTCTGCTCAAACCCCTTGGGATTAAAGAATTGGTCAGGACGGGCCGTGTGGCCATGGTCAGGGGAAGTAAAACCTCAACAGAACCTGGAGCATAGACTGCGTCACCCGTGAAATCGGCGACTGGCCCTTACATTTTTATCTTTGTAATCGTTATTCAAATCGGTTTAATCATTTCCTACTAGGGAAGGGAGCAAGGGATGAAGATTTATTACGATAAGGATACAAACCTCAATATACTGAAGGGAAAGAAGATTGCCATTATCGGCTATGGAAGCCAGGGCCATGCGCAGGCCCAGAATTTACGAGACAGCGGCCTCGATGTCGTTGTCTCCCAGAGGAAAGGGAGTGAAAATTATCAGTTTGCCCTTCGAGACGGGTTCAAACCGGTCCCTGCTGAAGAGGCGGCAAAACAATCCGATGTCATTCAAATTCTCACGCAAGATCATGTGCAGGCGAAGCTTTATGAAGAAGATGTGAAACCTCATCTCAAAAAAGGGAAAACCCTCTTGTTCTCCCATGGATTTAATATTCATTATGGCCAGATTGTCCCTCCCAAAGAGATCGATGTGGTGATGATCGCCCCGAAAGGTCCGGGCCACCTGGTTCGAAGAGAATTTGTGAAGGGAGCGGGCGTTCCATCCCTTCTTGCTATCCATCAAGATTTTTCAAGGAAGGCCAAGCAAACGGCCCTGGCTTATGCAAAAGGCATCGGTGCGACCCGAGCCGGTGTGATCGAAACAAATTTTAAGGAGGAGACGGAGACCGACCTCTTCGGAGAACAAACCGTCCTCTGCGGAGGGGTGACCGAACTCATCAAGGCAGGCTTCGATACTTTGGCGGAGGCTGGTTATCAGCCGGAGATTGCCTATTTTGAATGTCTCCATGAGTTGAAGCTCATCGTCGATTTGATGTACGAAGGCGGTATTTCTTTCATGCGGTATTCTGTCAGCGATACGGCGGAATATGGTGATCTGACCCGAGGTAAGCGAATCATTAACTCAGAGACCCGAAAGGAAATGAGGCGGATCCTCGAGGAGGTCCAGACTGGAAGTTTTGCAAAGGAATGGATCTTAGAAAATCAGGTAGGCCGACCGGTGTTCAACGCTCTGAGGAAGAAGGAGGCTGAGCATCCGATCGAAGCGGTCGGTAAGAAACTGCGGTCCATGATGGGTTGGCTGAAAGAGAAGAAGGCTTGATGGCAAGAAATCAATGGCCGGTCGCCAAAGAAGGACTCGTATTTCTGATTCCCTCTGCTTTGCTTACCATTTTTTTTGGCGGGATGGGATGGAGAGTTCTCATGTCGTTGGGAATTCTCTTGACCCTTTTCATCGCCTTCTTTTTCAGGAATCCGAGGAGAAAGATTCCATCCCTTCGAAACATCATCCTCTCCCCAGCGGATGGCAGGATCGTCCATGTGGGGGAATGTGAGGAAGATCATTTTTTGAGAGAGAAGGCTTTGAAGGTGAGCATCTTCATGTCTCTGTTTGATGTGCACATCAATCGGGCTCCGGCGTCGGGAAAGGTTCTCGAAAGGAGTTATCATCCGGGCCGATTTCTGGTGGCGAGTGTGGAGAAGGCGTCCCTCCTCAATGAGCAGAATGCCTTCGTTCTGGAGACGGAGGATCGGTTTAAAATCCTTCTGATCCAGATCGCGGGATTCGTGGCAAGAAGGATCGTCTGTTATGCCAAGGCAGGCGATACCTTGAGGAAGGGAGAAATCTTTGGCCTGATCCGTTTTGGATCGAGAGTCGACCTCTACCTTCCCATTGACGTGAGACCCATTGTCCGGGTTGGACAACACGTTAAGGGAGGGGAGTCGATCATCGGGTATCGAATATGAAAAGGAGAAGACCGCAAATCAAAATGAGGAGGGGAGTCTATATCCTTCCCAATCTCTTTACCACAGGAAACCTTTTCTGCGGTTTTTGGGCCATCATCTCCGTCTTCCAAGAGAAATTTTTCTATGCGGCGATCGCCATCCTTCTGGCATCGGCCTTCGATGTTTTGGATGGGAAGGTGGCCCGGCTCTCCGGAGCCACTTCCAAATTTGGGGTCCAGTATGATTCCCTGGCTGACCTCGTCTCCTTTGGAGTCGCTCCCGCCGTGCTCACCTTCAGTTGGGCCCTCAGGCCTTATGGACGATTTGGTTGGTTAGCTGCCTTTCTCTTCGTTGTCTGCGGAGCCCTGAGACTGGCTCGGTTCAATGTCCAATCCGCCTCCGGGGAGGTGAAATATTTCAAGGGCCTTCCGATTCCAGCAGCGGCTTCGATGATCGCTCTGACGATTCTCCTCTACCTTCGACTGATCGAGACGGGTTGGGTCAAGGACATTGTGATTTTAGTGATGATCTACATCCTGGCCTTCCTGATGGTTTCCAATATCCGATACTTCAGTTTTAAAGAACTCGATCTGGCCAAAAGGAAACCTTTCAGCATTTTCATCTTCGTTGTCCTTTCAATGATTGTGATCGTCATGGAGCCCACGATTGTGCTCTTCGGTTTTGTTCTGCTTTACGTGTTCTCGGGCCCCGCTAGCATGCTCATGGCGTGGCATAAGAAGAGGGCATTGAGGAGGCTGGAGCCCGTCCCCGAGGAGGATCGGGCGATCGGCGGATGAATGTTTTTAATTGCTATCTTTCATATTATCGTATAAAGTAATGCTTGGGCATTTGGACATTGGAGAATTGGAATTTGTTTGGGATTTGGAATTTGGTTATTGGAGTTTAATTTATTTTGATCCTCGGTAGCTCCTGCCAGACGGTAGGTATTTGTAATTTGACATTTGACATTCAATTTATTGTGATTCCCCGGTAGCTCAACCGGTAGTAGCGGGTGGCTGTTAACCACTAGGTTGCAGGTTCGAGTCCTGCCCGGGGAGCCAGTAATATCAAGGGGTTAGGAAATTGTTTCTAACCCCTTTTTTGCTCTTGCAGCACTATTGCAGCAGTTGATTCATCTTTCCTGGAAAAATAACTATCTAATCGCTGCATCGCTTCCCTGGCATCTGCCTGATCAACTGTATTGTACCGAGTAAACATGGAGAGGGTTTTATGGCCTGTCAACCTCATGATCACAGTTCTGTCAACTCCGGCTTTCCTCGCATTGCTGACATAGGTATGTCTCAGATCATGGAAACGAAAATTCTGGATACCCGTCTTCTTCAGAGCCTCTGTCAAAGAGTATTTGATGCTCTTGACAGGGTTTTCATGGTAGGTAAAGACAAACCGGTGTGAGATCTGCCTCACTTTTCCGATTCTCTCCAAGATATTCCTTACCGCCATGTTGAAGTAGACATGTCGGGCTTCCCCGGTCTTGGTATCTTGAGGCGTCAAGTTAATGTATCCCTCTTTCATGTTTACCCGATCCCAGGTCAGGCCAAATATCTCCCCTGCCCTCATGCCAGTATAATAAGCGATTGTTACAATATCAGCAGCATGCTGAGGTAACGCTTTGACGAGTTTCTCAAACTCATCCAGTGAAAGAACCCGATCTCTGCTATTCTTCTCTGAAAGCCTCGTGACCTTCCAGCATGGATTCCTTGTGACCATTTCTTCTCGCATGGCCAAGTTAAAAATCCGCTTCATCACCTCAATCTCCCGGTTAATGCTGGCGGGTTTGTAGGACGTGCCGCTGCAAGTGATTTCAGAGAGTCTCTTTTGTTGATATGCCTCGATCATGGAAGGTTTGACCTCGTCAGCTTTCATATTGCCAAAAGTCTCTTTCAGTCTCTGACAATGCTGCCTGATCTTGTAAATCGACCTTATTTGGCTAGTTCTGGGCAAAGACAGATACCAGTCGGTTAACTCCCCAAATTTGTACTCTCGATTCTTTTCCAGTCCTAGGTGCTTTTTCTTTTGCCATTCAAGCGTGCTTTTAGCAAAAGCAAGCTCCGCAAACTTCTTTGAAAAACCGACTTTATGTATGGTGTATTTTATCTTGCCGGTTACAGGATCAATCTCCCTTGGATACTTTATGTACCACGGGCCATAATGTTTTCCTTCTTTATCTTTCCTTCTATAGATTCCCATCTTTTCCCTCCTTTTAAGAACAGAGGAACCGGCAAGATAGGGAAAATCTGTGATACCACCTCCTTTCTTAAGAGGTAGTATCACAGATGAGCTTCCCACTGTCAACACCGTTCACATGGGGTTTTAGTCTGTCCAAATATTTCTCAATATCTTTCCTATCAAATTTAATCCTGCCACACACTTTCTTGGCCGGAATGGGGAAGTTTCCGGCGCTTAAGTGATTCCGGATGGTCTGTGGCCTTATGCCCAAATATTGTCCCAACTCCTCTATGCCAAGAAGACGCTTCTCCATAGGATTAGATAAGGATACGTTGGCCCCCGCATACCGCTGATTATTGGTCCCATGCACTTCTGCCATAACTTTCCGGACCTGTTTGAAACGCTCCTGCGTCATGCTGTATCTCCCTTTCCCGAAGAAATTGTCACGTGGTTCTTCCTCCATTGATTAACGGGGCAAGATGGCTCACAATAATGCTTCATAGCTTCGCTATCGCAGCCATATCCGGCATAAGGTTTGTTATAAGCGTATGAGGTTTGCGAAACAATCTCGGAGTCCTGGATAATTCCCTTGCCATTTGTGGGCCTGTTCTTCAGCGCCCACGTCTTGAGAGCAGCTACTGCCATGTCGAACGGCAGCCCCAGTCTTTTGAGGTTGACCGCCAGCCGGAAACAACTAATTCGTTGATATTGGGATACGCCGTTTCTAAGCATCTTCTGTGCGCAGTTGGGAAGGCCGTGCCGGGAGCTGTCAGTTCCGGGGTCGGGGCTTAGGTCTCCATACGTTGGCCCGGAAGATAAGTCATTCATCTCAATGATGTCATCCAGAATCGATTCGTTCAGTCTGTGTACTGATTCCAGCAAAGCCCACTGGTCAGGGTATGGGGAAAAGGACATCAAGTCAACAAAGACGGTTTTCCCCTGTCTGACCAGAGGACCGAACAAAGGTGCATTAATGAAGTTACCATATTGGACGTTGGAATCCAGTGCGTCATGTTTAGGAAAAATCTCTGCTGTCGGTTCGCCGATTTCATCGAGGAGGTGGTGCAATACCAGCCGTGCTTTTGCCGCAAGGACTCCCTGTTCTTCGAAGAAGATCCAGGCATGATATCCTTTGGACTTGCTCCGTTCGACATATGCGGAAATACCGTAGCCTTGTGCCTTAGCAACGAACTCTACTACCGTCAGCCGGTTCTCTGAGTCGAAGTCAATGGCAATCGCGCGGGTCCGGTCTTTGATCAAAAGGTAGACTCCGTATGGCTGACGGCCCGTAAGATGATCCAGGAGAACCCTGTTGGTAACCGGCGCTTTCACCTGCCTTGGGCGGCCTGACACAGGATCGTAGGTCCCGTAGGCGTCGGGTAGCCCCATGAACAGCTTCCGGAAAATCGCAACCTTCTCCGCTGTCTCTCTCTCCTTCATTTGCTCTCTCTGGCCCTTCTCCTTTTGCCAAAATAGTTTTAGGAGGTCTTTTTGTCTTTAGCGGCAGCCTTGGCTTGACCGTTTCAGAATTCCCACAAATCGATACTGGCGCCCAGCATCTTGCTAACCTTTCTGTCAGTAGAGACCCCGAGGTCGATTAGTTCAGAAAGGTGATGGGCGAACTGTGCTGGGGAGCATGTACGAACGTTGTCGAGCAGGAAAGGGTCCCAACGTTTGAGTAGGATCTCAGCAATCAAACACCTTGTAGGCCAGTCTGCCAGCTCCATCCGGCTGGCACAAACCCATCTGATGTGTCTCGTTCTCGCCATCGAGGTAATGTATCCGGCCATCTGGGCCAAGACATATTCAAGGCCATTAAGGTTTGGATTGGAAGCGTCCAGAAACGCGGCGTAGTAACCCTTGCCACGTGGAGCTTGATAGCCTTCTTCCAGTATCGCCACTGCTTCAGCACAGGCTTCCATAGCCGACATTTCTTGTCTGCACCACAAGCACCGTTCATACACATGGCGCACGAAATCCGTGGTGACCTGGGTAAAGGTTTGGTGTGTGACTGGGGCATCTCTGTCAAACTCAAAGCTGGCAACTGCCTTCTCGATGGGCTCGTCTATGCGAAGCTGAAGATATTCCTCTGCAGTCTTTTCTAAAATCTCCTCGATGATCGCGGCTGCTTTGCCCTCGCCATCAGAATTCGTCATAGACCAGCTCCTCAACGCCACCGTCAGGTTCTTCGGAAGCTGCGGGGACAAGAGGCGTGAAAGGCTGACGCCATCTGTCGCCCCGGCGCCGGATCCATTTTTGGACCTCCTGGACTGGCTTGTAGTAATTTTTCCGGGATTCTTTGATAATGCGGTCCCGAAAGTTGGGGTTTGGAATAGATAAGGGTGGGCGGGTTTCGAGTCTGACGATGTCTGTGCCTATTCGGGCAATGGCGCTGTAAAGTTTCAGGGATATGAGATCATCCACCTCGACCAGGCCTCGGAGATCCTTTGTCAGGTAGTGGGCGTCCCGGCTGTCGACGTTAAAGATTATGGTCGAGCCTACGCTCGAAAATGCATCTGTTTTTTTCTGACTGAACTGGCTCATGTATTGGTGGGCTAGACTTAGGCTGACCCCGTACTTGCGGGTTTCGGCGATGAGGTCTTCAAGGGTGTCGGTCAGGAATCGGTGGGCCTCGTCGCAATGGATATGGAACTGCTTCCTATCTGCCATGGGTAGACTGCTACGGCTGAGCGCGGTCAGATGGAGCAAGGAGAGAATGAAACATCCCAGGATTCCTCGGACCATTGAGCCTACCGTGGATAGGTTTACCAGCAAGATCATTCCTTCGTCCATGATTCGTCTGAAGTTGAACCGGCTTTCCGGCTGTGACAGCATTAGCGAGACCGTTCCGGAGACAAGAAGCTTGCTGAGCTTGTTCTTCGGAGGACCGAGGTCGTCTTTCCCGTAGTTTGCATAGTCATGGAGCCAGAATTGGCGTGCGCTTTCGTTGGATACCACCTCCAGTATCTCATGCAGAAGTATCTTGTTCTCCTCAGACTTGTTTCTCAGAAGGTCCGAGATGTCCAGAAAGGTGCTATTTCGGAGGTGTATCAGAGAAAATATGATATGGCGCAGAAGGTGTTCCAGCCGGTCTCCCCAGCCTCCGCTCGTAACAAAGCTTTGGATGGCTCGCACGATGTCATCTGTGGTTCGACCAATGTCCTGCCCAGGAGTCTGCTCCAGTGGATTCCACATAGGCACCCATTCGGGGTCGCCTGGATTGAGGTATATGGTCCGCTCCACATGCCTTTCGGGGATGAGGCAGAGCATTCGCTCGACCAGGTCACCGTGGGGATCCAGAACAGCCACACCATGACCCTGTTCGATGTCACTCAAGATCATGTGTTCCTGGGTTGTCGACTTTCCCATTCCCGGACGGCCGATGAGATGGGTGTGACGTTTTCTCAGGCCCTCAGGTATGCAGACAGTTTGAGGGGCTCCGGCATAGGAGCAGCTCCCGATCCAGGTGCCAGTGAATAGATCAGGGTTTCGCACCGGCAACGTTTCAAGACCCTCCATAGGTATATGGTGGTCCTCGTCAATAGGTAAAGGCGGGACGTGAACCGGACCAGTAAGCTCCCAGGAGTTCACAAGAAACCCTGGTCGGTAGGTCAACCCCAGGACGAACATGTCGCGGATCTGCTCCGGCGATAGAACACTTTCGTATTCTTTTTCGGTCACATATCTGAGGGGACGGCCGCCGTGCTGAAACAGGCTGGGGAAGGTGGAAAGAGAATTCAACAGATCTCCTCCTTTGGTGCCCCCGGCGATAACGGCGACACGTAATGCCATTGCGAAGAAAGGCTTATCATTGTGTGCCTTGTTCTCCACCTCCCAGGCCATCTGCCGCAGGTCACCCGAAGGGGACTGCTGGGCGTATTTTTGAGGGATTTGAAATCCACCCATAAGCTTTATGGTGTATTCGAAATCCAATAGTATTTGGACGTTGCGGTGCCAGTTGTTTTCTGGTAGCACTGCCCGGAATAGGGTCTGGTACAAGCCCACTGCCGGTGCCTCGATAGCGGACATGATTCTGATCAGTGACGTGAGAGGAGAAATGTGCAGTTCTGGTGGCTGGGTCAGCAGATGCGAGTATGGTGGGGAAGGAAAGTAGTCTCGAAAGAACACGTTTGCCCATTGCGGTCCAGATGAATTGGACAGCTGCTCCAGGTCCATGGCGGTCAATTTACAGAATTTGAATTCTCCCTGAAAGGCCGCGGTGATGATGGGCAGGTCAGAACGGTGGATTAAGAAGGCAATGGTGATGCCTTTATTATTGCCAGCTACCTCAAATCCTGACCGGAAGGACATGGTTTGAAGCTGCTTGATAAAGAGTTCGGAGCGATTCCAGTCAAACTTCT
>Ga0315282_10006287_pt1 | contig 19961 bp, 20 predicted proteins | sample YL17G07_20_MG_FD_203693 | JGI IMG/M metagenome (GOLD analysis project Ga0315282, IMG submission 203693) | Sediment microbial communities from Yellowstone Lake, YNP, Wyoming, USA - YL17G07_20 | ecosystem: Environmental > Aquatic > Freshwater > Lake > Sediment | place: USA: Wyoming | collected... | reverse complement strand
AAATAAAGCAATGAAATATACTACAAAGATACTATACTCTCTCAATCCTTTATCCTATCTATATTTACGCTTCTTCATTCTCATTCTTTTGCAATGTTAAAAAGTTAAAGGTTAAAAGCTGAAAAGCTTGAATATCGCTTTCAACCCTAAACATTTAACTCATAATTCTTTGTGTCCTTCGTGTCTTTGTGACTTTGTGTTCAGATTTCCGCGGATGAGAAGTTTATGCTTGATTTACACAAAATTCGATTGACATTTATTTTTTCGATGTTTATAATATTGATGGCAATATTAATACTAATACCATTTTTCAATTCAAATATGACATTTAATTGTAGGGGCAATCCCTTGCGGTTGCCCTTTCAATGTTAGATTTCAATTGGAAAATGGTATAATGTGTGTGCGTTATTATGAATTAAAATGAACCATGCCCAAAAGTAATGCCATTAATTTGGTGATAAATGTTAAGCCAAACCATAATTTCTCACAATTTGAATAGTCTATCCAGATTCATTAGTCATTAGTATGAAATTTGCTCAAAAATAATACCAAGAGAATATAACATGTGGGATCAAACTTACGCTTTATCAGAATTGCCTGAAGACGACGAAACCGACGAGGAAGTTGATTTTATAACAAGCATTCTCGAACTTACCGATGACGCTTATATCCTCGATCTGTGCTGTGGTCAGGGAAGACATGCCTTCAAACTCGCTGAATTTGGGTACTCTGTCATCGGATTAGATTCTTCCAGCGTTCTTCTTGATATAGCGAATAACTCTTCATTATCTAATCTCTGGTTTATAGAGGGCGACATGCGTAATATCCCTCTCCGAAAAAATACCTGTGACGCTGTGATTAATATGTTTACTAGCTTCGGATTTTTTGATGATAAGGATAATATTCAGGTGCTAAAGTCGGTTGCATCTGCTTTGAAACACAAAGGAAAATTCCTTCTGGATTATTGGAACCCTTATGCTTCTGTTCAGCTTGACGGCACAAGAAACTGGTGGTGGGTGAATGACAAGATTCTAAGCCTTGCCGAAGCTAAATACGACTATATTTCAGGAAGGCTACAAGACCACAGGACTATTATTGACTTTGAAAAGGCTTCCATTGATAAATTCACCAGAGATTTGAGGTTTTATACACTTCCAGAACTTGAATTAATGCTGAAATCCGTCGGAATGCGTATCATCAAAGTTTACGGAGATATTGATGAAAGGGATTACGATAATAATTCAAGAAAACTGATAACACTATCAGAGAAAATAAAATGAAAGTATCTACGCGCCTATTAAAATACATCCTCCCATATAGCGGGTCTATAATATTAGCGATCATAAGCTCTTTACTCATTGCTCTGTGTGAAATGGGTTATGTGAGTATGCTTTCGGAGACTATAGACACTGTTAAAGTTATAGACGGCAAAGGTTTGCCTGCTGAAATAACTTTTTTCAAAAACTTCTCCCTTAATAAAGCTAACCAATTTATCAAGCAACCTAAAGAAAATACTGGAACCGGTTGGAAAATATACCTTTCAGATTCTAACGACGCCATCAAATTTGTAACTTATGTAGCCCTTTCAATACTGGCTGTCTTCATTCTGAAAGGCATTCTATCTTTTGGCTGTACTTATATTATGTCCAGAGTAGGTCAAAAGCTAATCCTTAATCTCAGGCGTGAGCTTTATGACAGATTAGTACATTTCCCATTAGGGTTTTACACAGAGAAACGTGCTGGCGATATAATGTCTCGTGGTACAAATGACATGTCAATGCTGCAAAACTCTGTCAATTCACTTGCGGATGCTGTTCAGGCATTTGCAACGTTGTTAGTTTTTGTTGTCATGATGTTCGTGGTAAGCTGGCAGTTGACGCTTTTGACTGCAATTGTTTTTCCACCGGCGATATATGTTATTAACCATTTCGGAAGGCGTATCAAAAAAGCAAGCACAAAGATTCAGGTTAAACTGGCTGACATATCTTCATATCTTGAAAGAACGATCTCTGGAGTGAAGATAATAAAGAGCTTTGCCGCTGAAGATTGGGAAAAAGAACGTTTTGCATACGAGAACAAAGCTAAATATGTTGCAGCAATGAAACGTGTCAGACTATCAGCCTACCAGATGCCGTTGATTGAGATTATAAGTGCTGTCGGAATGGTGATTGTCTTTTGGTTCGGTTTTTGGCAGGTGATAACAGGTAAACTGACAACAGGATGGTTCATAGGCTTTGTCGCTATGGTTGGTATGGTCTATAAGCCTATCAAGACTATAGGAACTTTTAATTCGGCATTTCAGCAGGCTTCAGCATCTGCTGAAAGGATATTTGAGATACTCGATGTGCAGTCAGAGATTCACGATGCTCCTGATGCAATCTCAATACCCAGAATAAAGGGAGATGTGGAACTGAAAGACGTCATATTCTCTTATAATGGTAGTAGTCCTGTTTTGAATCATATTAACCTGAAGGTCAAATCAGGTGAATCAATAGCGTTAGTTGGTCCCAGCGGTGCGGGAAAGACAACGCTTGTGAACCTGTTAATGAGGTTTTATGACATTAGGATGGGAGAGATTACAATAGATGGATATCCCATATCAAAGATATCGCTTAGATCCCTCCGCAGTCAGGTTGGATTAGTTCCACAGGAGACTATATTATTCAGCGGTACTGCTAAGGAAAACATTGCTTATGGTCGCTTTGATGCAACCGATGAAGAAATCATACATGCGGCGAATAGTGCGAATATCCATGAATTTATCATGCAACTTCCAGACGGTTATGATACGCCTTTAGGTGAACATGGGATGCAGTTATCTGGCGGACAGAGACAGCGCATATCCATTGCAAGAGCAATCCTTAAAGACCCAAGAATACTCATACTTGACGAAGCAACATCATCTCTTGATACAGAATCTGAGTTATTGATTCAGGAAGCTCTTAACAATCTTATGAGAGACAGGACGACATTTATTATAGCCCATCGTCTTTCGACAATCATGAATGCCGATAGGATACTTGTGCTGAATAAAGGTGAGATCGTTGAGTCTGGAACACATAGTCAGCTTTTGGCTTTGAATGGCTTGTATCGCAAGCTTTGTGCGGCACAGTTTAAGTTTAATGAGAGCAATCAAATCATAACATAAAGAAACTCACGTATCAACAGGATTGCTCAATTCTTTTTCGCTTCATCTGGCTTAACATCACCATGAGTACGGAAATATCAGCAGGTGAAACTCCTGAAATCCTCGATGCCTGACCCAATGAAAACGGACGAACCTTTGACAGTTTCTCTCTTGCTTCCTTTGACAATCCATGTATGCTTTCGTAATCTAAATCTTGCGGTACTTTCCACGATTCGAGTTCACTGCTCTGTTTGACTTGAGAAAACTCACGGCGGATGTAACCTTCATATTTAATCTGTATCATTACTTGCTCTTTTGCTTCATCGGTTATTTCATCGGGAGTAGTTGCAAGCTGTTCTATCTCGTTATAAGTGATCTCAGGACGTTTAAGCAAATCCATTAAATATATAGGTGTTAATATCTCCGCAGTTCCTATGTTTCTAATCTTCTCACGGACACTTGCATCGGGAATAATCTTTGTAGTTTTCAGTCGTTCTATCTCTTGATCTGTCTGTTTGCGTTTTTTTTCAAGTTTATAATATACATCATCAGATATAAGCCCAAATTTCCTGCCATAATCCATTAAACGTAAATCGGCGTTATCCTCACGCAAAAGCAATCTATGTTCAGCCTGTGAAGTAAACATGCGATAAGGCTCGTTTGTCCCTTTCGTGACAAGATCATCAATCAGAACGCCAATGTATGCTTGTGATCTTTCCAGAACAAATGGTTCTTCATCGCGAATTTTAAGTACAGCATTAATACCAGCCATTAATCCCTGTGCGCCTGCTTCCTCATAACCAGAAGTTCCATTGATCTGACCCGCAAAGAAAAGATTTTCTACCAATTTCGTCTCTAACGAAGGTTTAATCTGCAAGGGTGGTGCAAAGTCGTATTCAATAGCGTAAGCAGGGCGCATCATTTCAGCCTTTTCAAGACCGATGAGGCTGTGCAGGACTTTAAGCTGAATATCCTCCGGCAGACTCATAGATAGCCCATTGACGTATATCTCTTGAGTATAGCGACCTTCAGGTTCAAGGAATATCTGATGCTGATCTTTGTCAGGGAAACGAACAACCTTAACCTCAACTGATGGGCAGTATCGAGGTCCTATGCCTACGATCCGACCGCTATACATTGCCGATCTGGTAAGGTTTTCTCGAATTATTTTGTTAGTTTCTTCGGTTGTGTAGGTAAGGTGACAGGGGATCTGTGACTGTATGATCTTTTCAGTCGAAAATGAAAACGGTTTTGGTGGTTCGTCACCCGGTTGTATAGAAAGCGAAGAAAAATCAACAGTTCTAGCATTAATTCTTGGTGGAGTGCCTGTTTTTAGCCTTCCTATCTCAAACCCAAGCTCACGTAAGCTACCTGATAGTCCTTCGGCAGACGGTTCACCTGCACGACCGGAACTGTAACTAAGATCGCCGATGTGTATCAAGCCTTTAAGGAACGTGCCGGTTGTTACTATTACAGAACGACCGATGTAAGCGATTCCTGTCGTTGTGACTACACCCTTTACCTTGCCGTTTTCTACCATCAGTTTATCAGCCATACCTTGCTTTAAGTCAAGGTTTTCCTGACATTCAAGAGCATATTTCATCCTGAATTGATAATCTTTTTTATCTGCCTGCGCGCGAGATGATCGTACTGCTGGTCCCTTTCGCATGTTAAGAACACGGAACTGGATCCCGGTGGCATCAATATTTTTCGCCATCTCTCCGCCAAGCGCATCAATCTCCTTAACCAACTGACCTTTAGCAAGCCCGCCAATAGCAGGATTACAGGACATCTGGGCAATGGTATCAAGATTGATAGTGAGCATAAGGGTACTATGACCCATTCTGGCAGATGCAAGGCACGCCTCACAGCCAGCATGTCCACCGCCGATTACTATAACGTCGTATTCTTTGCCATAAATAACCATATTTGTAAATAGAATTGTAGGTTGGGTTGAAGCAATGAAACCCAACTATATCAATATTATGTTGGGTTTCGTTCCTCAACCCAACCTACTTTTGAGGTTTATAAGATGAATAATTAATTTGGTGAAACAGTAGTTGAAAATTAAAAATTGAAGATTTGTAACTGTTTTCTTATTTGTAATCTTTAATCCAATCTACCTCCTACGAGGGTCCCACTCCGTATCAGTATCTTCTTCCTCTGGTGATTCTGAATCCATTAGGTTGATTATGCCATACTTTTCTTCGTAAGAAGCGATATTTTCTTTTAATGCCCGGAGTATAGCTTTTGCATGTTGCGGACTCGTTATAATACGAACGTCCATAAATGCCCTTTTCCCTTCTGGTTGAAACTGCCCGAAATCTAACATAAACTCATAAGGCGTATGACCGATCCTGACTATATTTGAGTATACTGTGTGAATTCTTACTTGCTGAGATTCTTTTTCTTTTTCCATTACTCATCCTCGTATATGTTAGTGATAGATCAACTCCAGTAATAATTTCCCAATGATTCCTAGACTTATTGGACTGCATTTATCAGGTGTGTCTTGTAGAGTATGCCAATAGGGATAATCGAAATCAATAATATCAATGCATTCTATTCCAACATTTATCAGTTCTATGTGGTCATCTGTTATACCATAGCCGACTTTATTATAAAACTCTTTCAATCCAAGATCGCTAGCAGTTTTCCAGACTCTATTTACAACTTCAGGAGCGGCGTTTAACGAATTTTGTTCAATGTATATATTAAGATCCTTGTCACCTATCATATCAAGCAGAACACCATAATCAGGGAACCATTCAGGACGGATATTATGGGCAAAGTATCTTGAGCCAAGAAACATCTCGCTGGTAGTTTTACCATAATCCTCACCATCAAACAAAACCATAATGACCTTAACAGGAGGGGGAGACGATTTAAACGCTCTGGCAAGCTCAAGCAATACAGCAACACCCGAAGCGCCATCATTAGCACCCATAATCGGTTGGTTACGTTTATCTTTGTCTGGATCTTTATCAGCAAAAGGTCGGGTATCCCAGTGAGCCGCAAGGATTACTTTCTTATCAACGTTGGGACCGAATATAGCTATAACATTTGTAAGATTTATTGTTTTTTCGCCTCTTTTGTGGATGAAATTCTGAAGAACAACACTATTAGCGAACTTCTTCAATTCCGATGTGAGATATTCTTTGGTTTTGATATGTGCGGTTGTACCGGGTGGACGTGGACCGAAAGCGCATTGCTTTTTTAGATACTCAAAAGATTTATTGGAGTCGAAGGTTGGTGTTGCAGATAAATATGAAGCGCAGAATAGGATCAATACAATACATAAAAACGCGTTACCACCCAATCTGCGGTTTAATTTCATATTTCTCGTCTGCCTTCAAGTGCTTTGCCAAGAGTTACCTCGTCAGCATATTCAATATCTCCGCCGATAGGCAATCCATAGGCAAGTTGAGTTACCATTATACCCATTGGCTTGATCTTTTTTGATAGGTATAAAGCGGTTGCCTGACCTTGAGCGTTGGGATTAGTAGCGATTACTACTTCCGTTATCTCATGGGAGTTTATACGCTCAAAAAGTTCTTTGATCCTCAGATCATCAGGATTTATGCCCTCAAGAGGTGATAAAACACCCATCAATACGTGATAAACTCCCTTGAATATCCCTGCTTTCTCCAATGCTATAATGTCATCAGTTTCTTCCACGACGCAGATCACATTATGGTCCCGTCGCTGATCGCTGCAGATATGGCATAGGTCACGGTCAGTGACTCCGCCACATAATGAACAATACATAATCTGATCTTTTACATCAGATATAACTTGACCCAATCTTTTTGCATCTTCATCTTTCATTCGAAGAATGTGCATGGCTATACGTTGCGCAGTCTTAGGACCGATGCTAGGAAGTTTCTGAAGCTCTGATATTAGTTTTGCCAATGGGTCTGGATAAGAAAACATTACATCAATCCCGGTATCTTCATACCACCAGTAAGCTTATTCATCTCACTGGTCATAAGTTCCTGTGCCTTTCTATATGCCTCGTTTACCGCCGCAAGTATCAGGTCTTGAAGCATTTCAACGTCGCCGGGGTCAACGACTTCCGGATCGATCTTGATGGATATTATCTGCTGCTGACCGTTAGCCACAACTGTGACTACACCACCGCCAACGGTTGCCTCGACTGTACGGTTGGCTAATTCTTCCTGAATTTCCATCATTTGTTTTTGCATCTTTTGCGCTTGCTTCATTATATTATCTAATCTCATTTCTTTAGTTCCTCCTTGTAAGAACCATTTAGGAATAGCACATGGATTTACACAAATGCGACGGCTTTTCACAGATTTTGTTAATAGATATTATGGATTTAGTCATACTTGAAACTAAATTTTACTGTTTAATGATCACTATTTTAATCTGTGCCGATCCGTCTTATCCGTGTTATCCGTGTGCTATTTCCTAAAGAAATAATTCCACTACCTTTTAACATCAACGATCCTGCCGTTAAATATATCAAGTACAAGTTTAACAGAATCATCTTGCATAGCATCTGTTCTCATCTCTCTTTGTGATGTAGGCACATCAGCCTTTTTTGAGTCATCATTTGATCTTAACGTTAATTTTGTGGATTTGCCCATAACCTCTGATATATAAGACTCAATCTGTTTTTTACTCTCAGAATCCTTTAATTGCTCACGATGCCATGCAAATCTGGAATCAAAATCCACCGTCAAAGTTGAATCGTCAACTGACACAAGTTGAGCTTCCTTCAAAACAGCGTGCAATGCAGGCGGACACTTACCTTTGATACTCTTTAATATATTAGTCCACATTGAACTCAACGGGTCTGATTCTTTGAGTTCAATTGAATCAGCTTTTTCATCAGCTATATTCACAGACCCGATCATTGCGTCGTTGTAAGTAGTTTCAGGTTCAGCAACAACAGCCGTTGGTATTCCTGACGCAGTGGTATAGATTTTTGACTCGATCTCTTGAAGCTTTCCCAGTACCTTATCTAACGGTATACTCTCATCTCTTAACCTGCAAAGCCTTATGATAGCAAGCTCAAAATTAAGCCTTTCGTAGCCAAGTTGTTTTATCTCACTTTCCGTTTGTATCAGTATCTTGACGATCTTCATCAGTCTATCCACTGATGCAGTTTTTGAAAGTTCCATCAGTCTTTGTGATCTTGTCTCAGATACATCTATAAGGTCTGGATTGATCTTGTACATCATAATGTCACGGAAGTAGGAAACGAGTTTTTTCAGGCATTGCGGAAGATCAGCACCGTGATCAGCAAGGGCATTCAATGATTCTAAACTTTTTGCGCTATCAAATTTTAGTATATTATCAACTAGACTGTCAAGAAGTAGATACGAACCTAACCCCAGAAATCTGCTAACCTCATCCGTTTTAAGATCACCATCGCTGAATGAAAGCATCTGATCAAGTATACTTTGGGCGTCTCTCATTGCGCCGTCTGCATTCTCAGCTATCAACGACAGTGCCTCATCATTGACAAGTAAGTTATCCGATACCAACAGTTCTTTCAGCCTATCCATGATCTCAATTCGAGTCAGTATACGGAAGTCGAATCTCTGACAGCGTGAAAGTATCGTTGCTGGAATTTTATGCGGTTCAGTTGTAGCGAGTATAAAAATTACGTGATGTGGTGGTTCTTCGAGTGTTTTCAATAAAGCATTGAAAGCTTCGATGGTGAGCATGTGCGCTTCGTCTATGATATAGACTTTGTATTCAGTAGATACAGGAGCAAATTTTACATTTTCCCTTAGCTCACGTATTTCATCAATGCCTCGATTTGAGGCGGCATCTATTTCGATAACGTCTATTGATCTACCAGAGGAAATTTCAATACAGGAATTACATTCGTTGCATGGTTCGGATTCTTTTTTAAATTTGCAGTTTACAGCCTTTGCAAATATTCGGGCGATTGTTGTTTTCCCGACGCCTCTGGGACCGGTGAAAAGGTAAGCATGAGCGATTCTGCCAGAAGATATGGCATTCTGGATAGTTTTAGTGACGTGTTCCTGACCCACCACGTCTGAGAATAGTTGAGGACGGCCTCTTCTTGCCAAGACAACGTAGGGCATGATACAATTTTCACTCCATTAAATCCCCATTTATTCGAATGGCACTGACTTAAAAGATAAAGGTTATGATTTTGTAGCAATATCATTCATAATAGTAAAAGTTCTAAGCTCCAGAGGAGCGACATATTTTTCATAAATATCATTTTATATATCGCTCCACTGGAGCTTTAGACTGTTTATACGTGTTTTTCTATAAATATAGCGCCCCCTTCGGGGTTAAAAAATCGTTAAGTCAGTGCCATTCGAGTTAGAGGGGATTTAAAACATACAATACAATTTCTGTTCTCACGATGAAGTTAGAAAACAAAAATATGAAAACAAAAAAGTTGGACGGGTTATAATGAGAATAAAAATAAAAAGCCGTGCAACTGTTTTCGACCTTCTTCCCCAAGCGATACTCAAGTAGTTAGCTCCAGCCAGGCTCTCCTGCGGCACACTCTCCAGTTACTTACCGTTGCTTCCTTCCGGACCTAGCGGGGTTCAGCAATATCAAGTTGCGCAGGACCCAGCCTTCATTGCCACTTGCCTAAGCCAGCCTTAAAAAAGAAAGGCCTCAAAACAGTATTCAGCCCTGCTGTAGCGGATTGCAGGTACAGGGCACCGCTAGTTCCCCGCCTAGCACGGCAAATTTTAATATTTTAATAATTCTTTTAGTGCATCGGTTGAATTCAATCTTTGAAAAGGTAAACCTTTTACATCTTCTAAAAAATGTTTATTCTCTGTAATAAAAATATTTACCTTTAATTCTTCAAGATGAGCAGCAATTACTGCATCACCAAGATCACATCCAAGATTTTGATACTTATGAATAATATTGATTTCTGCTTTTTTCCAGAAAATTGAAACCTGATTCGGAAATTGGTTTATCAAGTGAAAAAGTTTTGTCAATTCATTTTCTGTGAGATTAGCCTGCAATTCCCGCAAAACTTGCAGAGGAATTATTACCTGTAATTGATTTATTTGCTCTAAAATGAGAGAACAATTTGGGAATTCTTGAGATCGACGTAAACCAAATATCCATATATTAGTATCGAGAACGACTCTTTCATTCTGGATAGTCATGTTTTGCTATTTTTTCTCGAATTCTTTTTAAATCCATCCAAACTTCATTAACTGAACAATCTAATTTTCCTTGTTTTTTCAATCGTTCTCTATATTGTTCAGAAAGTTCATGCAGTCCTCGCCGAAAGTTGAGTTCTGCTACATGCTCCCAAAGCATATTTTGCTCTTGCTCATCTAATGATGTAATTTCTTCTGCCAATTTTTCAACTTTTGACGTTACACTCATTTTTTATCACTCAACCATCAAGAAAAACTCTAATTTACAAAGATCATTTTTTAAGCTGAAATATGTTCTAAAATCCACCCAAAAATCTTGTATCTGTTCTATAGATTCAAATTCTTCCGGTATTTTATCCTTATTCATTAATAGATAAAAAATGGCGGAGAGAGTGGGATTCGAACCCACGGGGAAGTTATTAGCTCCCCACACGATTTCCAATCGTGCACTTTCGGCCAGCTCAGTCATCTCTCCGTTATTGAATTAAGAAGCATGAATTAAGAAGTGCTTCTTAATTTTTAATTCTGACTTTATATTTGGTGGAGCAGATGGGATTCGAACCCACGACCCCCGGACTGCGAGACCGATGCTCTCCCAACTGAGCTACTGCCCCAAAAAAGTAATGAGTGATCAGTAATGAGTGATCAGTAATGAGTGATCAGTAATCAGTATTTTTTTACTTATCACTGATCACTCATTACTCATCACTATTCTGGCGGAGGGAGTGGGATTTGAACCCACGGTGCAGTTACCCGCACAGCAGTTTTCGAGACTGCCCGAATCGGCCACTCTCGCATCCCTCCACAGTAGGATTATAAGCCTATTCTATTTTCTACGGGATGAAAAGAAACCTCGAAGCAGATCACCACATTCCTCTGCCAATATTCCAACTTCAACTTTGACCTGATGATTTAATCTTTCATCAGATAATAAATTCATCAAAGACCCGACAGCACCAGCTTTTGGATCACTGGCGCCATAAACAAGGCGTTGAATCCTTGCAAGAACCATCGCCCCGGCGCACATTGCACACGGCTCAAGTGTAACGTATATGCTACAATCAGTCAAACGCCATCTGCCCAACTTCTGTGATGCGTCTCTAATAGCAATAATTTCAGCATGTGCGATTGGGTCTTGCAGTGTTTCACGAAGATTATGCGCTCTAGCGATAACTTCATTATCTTTCACAACTATCGCACCGACGGGAGTCTCAGCTTTCTCAAAAGCCTTTCTTGCTTCCTCTAGTGCAATCATCATGAAAAGAATATCATCCATTTTGCAATAAAAAACGCGCCCGAGAGGAGTCGAACCTCCGACGCACGGATTCGTAGTCCGATGCTCTATCCACTGAGCTACGGGCGCATAAAAGAATGAAGGATGAAGGCGTAAGGATGAAGAATGAAAAATAATTAGAAGATTTTAGAAGATTGAAGATTAAAGATTTCGTAAAGAAAATCTTCTAACCAATCTTTAATCTGTAATCTTTCAATCCATTTTCATCCCTCATCCTTCAACCTTCAAAAGTGGCGGAGGGAGTGGGATTTGAACCCACGGTACAGTTTCCCGTACTACGGCTTAGCAGGCCGTCCTATTCGTCCACTCTAGCATCCCTCCGATATCAGGAAAGGTTGAAGGATGAAAGATAAAGGATGAGATTTATTGTTCTTCATCCCTCATCTTTCATCCTTCAACCTTCAAAAGTGGCGGTGGGAATGGGATTTGAACCCATGGAGCCTTTCGGCTCAACAATTTTCAAGACTGCCGCTTTAAACCGCTCAGCCATCCCACCATTTTAGTATTTTACCAGAAAAACACGATATTGTCAATGCGAAAAACTTGTTTTATCTATCTAAAGTTGATGATTAAACCACAGATAAACACAGATTCACACTGATATAAAAAACTGAAAAATTCGTGTTTACCCATGTTTATCTATGGTTTAATTTCAAATTCTTAATAAATTTCAAAAAGTGTTATTAAAAAAGTGAATTTTAACGGATTATATCGGTTTAAATATACTAAGCGGTTAGTAGTATCGCTTTGATTTAAAAATTGCTATAGTTGTTAGTGACTTTTTTATCAAAATGGTACTAAGATTCAACACGAGGGTTGACAGTATGATATTATCAGACGAAGAATTGATGATGCAAGTCAAGCTTGACAACGATCCATCTGCCTTTGAGTCATTGGTTCAAAGGTATAAAACCCCTCTTCTGAACTTCGTTTATCGTTTCATCGGGGACCACGAAGTGTCTCAAGACCTTTCTCAAGACATTTTTATTCGCTTGTGGATGAGTGCAGACACCTATCTTCCTGTGGCAAAGTTTACTACGTTTCTGTATACAATAGCAAAGAACGTGTGCCTGAACGCATTGGCAAAATTGAGAAATTCGCCACATATACAATCTTTGAGTGAAGTAGCATCATCACAGAATAATGATGATTGTGAACTTCAGGATGCCCTATCTGATCCTGATAATTCACCTGAAAAAGAATTATTAGGAATGGAGATGGAACAAAGGATAACGAAAGCAGTAAGTAAATTATCACCTGATCACAGGCTAGTCTTTATTTTAACCGAATATGATGGACTTTCATATCAGGACGTCGCTACTATAATCCAGTGTCCGGTTGGTACGGTTGCTTCCAGAAAGAATACGGCAGTCAAAACACTCAGACGTTATCTTGCACCGTTTATGGAAGGAGGGATGTAGAGTGAATTGCGAAGAAATCAGAGATAGACTTACGGAATTTTTGGATGAAGAATTGCCTGATGATATACAAAAGACTATACAAAATCATCTTGATGTGTGTGAAGAATGTCGTAAAGAACTTGAGTCACTTAAAGGCGTTTTGAACGTTTGCCATCAATGGAAAAGTATCCAACCATCCAGAGATTGGGAATCTGAACTCAAGAGGAAGCTAACCAAAACACAAAGACCACCAGAGATGGAAATTGAGATACTCAGAAGCGCAGTTATCGGTTTGAGCCAAAGAATACAGAAGCTTGAAGAAAAAAACGCACTTCCTCCCACTCTGGAAAGCGAGATTATGACCGTTGAGGAATTGGCGAGATACCTTAGATTAAGTGTTGACAAAGTGTTTGAGATTATTGATCAAATACCGAAGTTCCGTATAGGCTATGATTATAGATTCGTCAGGGAAAGCGTTGATCGATGGATCAGGTCGCTTGAGCAAGACCCATATCAGAAAGATAATTACTGGTCTGGCTGGAACGTAGAAGAATATGAGAAATAAGTAGAAGCCTGAAATTTTCTACTATTAGGGGAATATATGAGCAAAAGCCAACAAGAAATTCAGCAAAACTTCATACGACTTGGGAAACTACTTAGCGAGAATCTACTGTCAGAATACGACGACATTCTTGCGATTTACATCTATGGCTCCGTCGGAAGGGGAGAAGCGACCCCGCATAGTGATCTGGATATCCATGTTGTCTTGGATAGAATTATGACTCCGGCTCATGAAGATAGGACGATAGAAGGGGTTACTGTGGGTATTTCCTATCATTCGAGATTTCTGTATACCACAGACTTACAAGCATGGATGCAAACTCCCGAAAATTTGGAAAGAGTCGCAAAGTCAGAGGGATTGTGGGAACTGGCAGATGTATTACCGATTTATGATCCCAAAGGGCTTGTACCCAAAGCACAGACAGCAGTAGCAACTATCTGCCAGAACCCAGAGGTAATCCAATTACGAATTCAGTTATCCCTGAATCAGGCATGGCAGATGCTATCAGAGGTAAACCGAGCACTAAGTCAGGAGCGTTTGGTTTATGCTTATGCGTGCCTATATCACTTGACAGGTGGTGATGGAACCCCCGGTGTCATTCCTTTACTTGTAAAAACTGTAATTCAGCGTGCAGGTTTATCTTTAACCACCAGACGATATATTTATCATGCTTATCAAGCCTGTAAAAAATTGGATTTGCTGGAACTCTATACAGGCATACTGCGCCTGCTTGGGATTGAGGAGAGTAGCTCTGCCTATGCCTCTTTAGTCAAGAGACGTTTCTTAACTGCGTATGATTGTGTAAAATCTATCTTTGAATCAGGGATAGCCGTCAATGGGCTTATACCATCTCAACCCACTTCCATTATTATCGAGAGAACTCGCACTTTTTTTATTGATAACTTTGATGACGTTTGTGAGTATGCAAGTGTTGATGCCGCTATTGGTATGGCGATTGGGTTTTCGACACGACTTCTCGTTGATGATAATTTTTCAAAAGCATCTTGGTTGAAGACAGCTTCTGAAGTTGATGCACATCGGCTTTTGAGGGAAACAGCGGGGATTGCAGGAATTGAAGGAGATATCCGTTCGGTTCTAGTAGAAAGGTCGAAGTGGGTGGAAAATTGGCTGAAAGTCTTTTCCGCTTCTTAAATAGTGATAGTAAGATAGGTAAATTGTTTTTGATCTGAGGATAAGGAGTGCATATTTATGCCTTATACTTATATTAATGACGGGACAGGTGGTACACTTGATAATCCTGAAAGTCAGATATGGTACCATGGTTCATCTTTACTGTTGGAGATACTAGCTACTGGCAGTTCGATCACTCGAAACAGAGAGCTTGCCATTGCATTTTCTCATAAGCCTTCACGACTTGAGGCTTCAGGAGATGGAAAAATTCTTACAATTCATCATGATGGTAAGCAAAATGGCTATTTGTATGAAATTGCTGAACTGGTTTCTATGGAAGACATCTACGTTCATCCCCATATTAACATCGTTAATCCAAATGACAAATGGGAATGGCTAACAAAAAGACCGTTTCGATTAAAACTGATTCAAGAGACAATAGTGTGAAGTTTATAGTTCCTTCTTTATATTCGTGAAATTCGTTTTGCTCGTGTTATTCGTGTTATTCGTGTTAAATAATCGGATTTGTCATCGTTGTAGCAAATACAAAAGGAGATAAAACAAATGAGAATAGCAACAGTTGATTCTGCATGTTCGGTACTTGATGAGAACCTTATGCCCACTAATATTATGGCGACTGTGGGTATTATTGTTGACCATCCTTATAAACAGCCGGCATATATTCAAAACAAAAGCAAGGATTATTCACTCACCGATTATGCTCTTTTAGTCAATGAACTCAAGATATGTGAGGAGATGCTTGCTACGCAAAAGGCTGACTATGTTCACCTCGATATGTCTCTTGGCGGAATAGACATACTCGACATAAAAGAGGAAGATTTACTCTACAAAATGCCTCTCAGTGATAAAGGACGAACTATAATAAGGCTTATACTGCCTGATCTTCAGAGCATAGCTAAATCCATAAAAGAAAAATACGATATACCTGTCCTTGCTATCGGAAAGAAAAGCCATCCTGTAAGACTTGCAGAGCTTTACGCCGCCGCTTATGGAATGTCGAGGGCGATTGACAAGGTGAAAGAATCCCACCAGACGATATTTGTCGGTCTGCCTGTCAGGATGACTGCGACTATAACTGATGGTAACGTAAAGATCGAGTCTCAAGAGCCTATGGAAGATAATCTTTGTGCCGAAGTTCCTGTCGCTGAAGGTGTCAGCATTGAAGCTTTCTACAACCCAATAGTCAGAGGGTTCCAGACAGTGAAATTAACACTTGAAGCGTGAAAGTAATCAGAAGTCTGGAATTTAGCCACGGATTAACACGGATTTTATTTAGTAAACAGTAATCAGTGATGAGTAATCAGTAAAGATTCAGTCATATTTTAATCCGTGTTGATCTGTCTTATCCGTGTTAATCCGTGTGCTATTAATCAACATTTTTAACCAATAGGAGGATTAGACCTATGCCGTTAGGGTATGCGCCAAAAACAGGGGACGTACTGGCTTATTATGGTCTGGAAAGAGAAGATATTGCTAACGCAATCTTCCGCTATGGCAGTGATCGAAGGATTACAGTAACCAATGAACCTGCGTCATTGGGTGGAGCAAAAGGACAGCAAGGTTTTTCACATCAAAGTGACTTAGTATTGATGGCAAAGAAATTGTTAGAAGGCAATGATAACACTGTTCCAAGAAAATATCCAAGTTTTCATGGAACGATAGCGAAATATACAAAAGCACAGAAGGGCGCTGACGTTGTGATAGACATAGATGTTAAGGATAACTTCAGAGAAGCCTTCAAACAAGGACGTAAAGTACTGGATTTTCTGGATTTTTACCAAGTTCCATACCGTGTAAAGTTCAGTGGTGGATCAGGTCCTCATATCATTATACCTTATGAGTGGTTCCCGAAATCGCTTTTAAATGGGAATTTTTCAAAAACGCATCAACTGGTTTTTCAGACTGTAGTATCACGTTCCGGAGCAGGAAACGTGGATGGAAGCTTTACATCACAAGGTCATTTCTATCGTATGCCATATTCGCTTAATGAGCATACCGGGCTAGTCAGTCTTCCACTTACTAGAGAGCAATATGATGACTTCACACCGTCAATGGCTGAAATATGGAATGTTCAGGTTGATGAAACTTGGTTTCAAGAACCAGATGAGCCATCAAAAGAATTTCTGACTGAGATGATTCGAGATATACATGGAAAGAAGGGAAGATAGCATGATCCAGATTTTTGAAGATGATGTGCTTGATGCTGGAAAAAAGCAGGTTGTTATAAGTAATGATGCTCTGAAAGTCATTATCGTTCCCGAAATCGGGGGAAGAATAGCGGATATTCAGTCGGGTGAAAGCCGCTTTTTATATAAAACCTACCCGAAGGGTGTAAGTTTCGGACCATATACAGAATATGGCGGGATTGAAGAATGTATCGGCAGTGCGCCGGGGTCATTGTGGAACGCTTCTTGGACCTATGAAATGAAAGATGATAGTGTTCTTCTGCAAGTTCTATCCAGATCAATCCTTGTGCGAAAGCTTATAACTGTTGATGAAAACGAACCTATTGTCAAGATAAAATACGATTTTTCTAATACTGGGAATACTTTTTCAAGATTCACATTTGGGATACATCCAGAACTGTGTCTCGATGGCGCATTAAAAGATAATCTGTATTATATTCCTTCAGTAGAGGGAACCGTTGATGGCGGTTATAGTGGTGCGGGATTTAAGAAAAGTGTCGCTTCACCAGATGTATGGTGTGCTGTAACAAGCAACGGAAAAGTCTTTGGTCAAATGTTTCCAAAGGGTGTGTTTGATTCTGTTGAGATATACTATCCCAGAGTTAATACGCACCTTGTTATACAGCCGATGATCTTCGGGGTCGGTATTGCGCCAGACAAGCGTGCCGGGTTCACATATATGATATATGCAGGTGAAGGCGATGCCGAAAAAGTAAGAGAACTACGAAATTCCCTTGATGGTGAATTCTTTGTAGAATATGAATCGTATGATAAAAAAGAGATACCTGAGAATGTGACGATTGCTCCCACACCTCCAAAGGCAGAAACACTTGTGAATGTCTTGGCTGACGAAGGTGAAAAACAAGGAATGAAGAAACTTGTAAATATAGGAGAGATTAAAATTCCAAAGATTCCAACAATACCACCTATCCCGCCAATACCCAATATTCCACATATTCCTAATATCCCGGATATAGGCGCAATAATAAGAAATGCCTTCAAAGGAGCCGCTCGTGAAATGGAAATGGCGAAAAAAGCACAAGCAGACTTAATTAGACAGCCGGAGGAAGTGCCTGCTGATGTATTATTTGCTAATAAAATAAAGATTGAACATTTAAGTGGCGATATAACCATTCAAGGTTGGGATAATCCACATATAGGGCATAACGCAAAAGGTTTTATAAGACAAAAGGAAGATATTGCAATATTTGAAACTAACGATGAGTTATGGCTTGAAGTACCTCGAAACACTTCTGAGATCGAATTGGATTTTGTGAATGGCAGTGTTGTTATTTCGGGTGTATCTTCGGATTTGAAACTCTCAGGTGTAAATGGTAAAATAGACGTTAGCATGGAAAAGCTATCCGATAATGGTATAGTTGAGATTTCTATGGTTACAGGGAACATCAATCTCAAGATACCAAAAGATTCATCATGCTCGATAAACGCAACAACTATTAATGGTAGAATATCCAGTGATCTGCCATTCAAAGAGATGGGTTTGAAAGAAACAACTTCAGAAGAAACTCAGATGAATCTCAATGCTATTTTGAATGATGGAACGGCAAAAGTCTTGCTAAATACCGTGAATGGTAATGTTTCCATTGAGGGATCATAACGAGAATGGAACGCGGATTACGCGGATCGAGCAGATTTGCGCGGATTTTTAAAACAGATCAGCGAAAATCCGTTAAGGACCCATAATTAAATAACTTCCCTGTTTTGAGATATTTAGACATATAACCCATTTAATCAAATCCCCCCTTCCCCCCTTTAGCTAAAGGGGGAATTAGCCGAAACTCCCCTCTTGAGAGGGGTCCGAGGGTGTGTTTCCTATTAGGTAAGTTATTTAATCACAAGTCCTAAATTCGCGTTATCAGCGTTCTATTCCTAAAATAATAAATCTGAGAGGTAACGAAATGACTGTTCCTGACAATGAGATTCAAAGAAGATTGCTAGAATATTATGAAAGGATTGATTCATCAAAACAAAACTTTGAGATTCGCAACTTCACAAAAATTACAAGCGGATGGGAAAATGAGGTTTATTCTTACGATTTGATATATAATCAAAACGGTCAACAAAATCGTGGGGAACTGATCCTGCGAATATATCCGGGAGATCATGCGGAGGGTAAATCATCAAGAGAATTTAATGCAATGAAAGAATTGCACAATTTGGGATTTCCTGTTCCGCAGGTTTATATATTAGAACATGATAAATCCATTTTTGGAAAACCTTTCGTTATCATGGAGAAGATCAACGGACAAATTTTATGGAAGGTGATTGATAATTCCTCTGAAAATAGAAAGATGGAGTTAGCCAACAAGTTTTGCAGGATATTTGTCAACCTTCACAGTCTGGATTGGCGTATGTTTAATTTCACTTCATTGCCTTATGATGATAAGGACCCTTACGGATTCATAAATTATACGTTATCAAAGGCTAAAGGTTACGCAGATGGATTTCCTGAAATTAGAGTTCTTTTGCCGATTTTAGATTGGTTGATGGACAGGCGCATGGATGTTCCCTGCGATAAATTGTCAGTAATACATTGGGATTATCATCCTGCCAATCTGATACTGAAAGATGATGATACAGCAATCGTAATTGACTGGACTAATGTTGATATTGGTGATTTCAGGAGTGATCTTGCGTGGACGATACTGCTTATTAGCTCTTATGGGAACCCAGAGGGACGTGATATTGTATTGAATGAATACGAAAAAATAGCTGGATTTAAAATCGAGCAGATAGAGTATTACGAAGTTTTTGCGCTTGTTAGAAGGATGTTTAGCATATTAGTATCCTTGAGTTCAGGAGCGGAAAAGCTTGGAATGCGTCCCGAAGCAGTAGAGATGATGAGACACAGTGGTAAACATATCATAACCTTGTATGATTTACTTTGTGCAAAAACAGGAATAAAAATTCCTGAATTGAAGAATATGCTGTCGAATTTTTTAATGTAAAAGTAATCGTTAAAAAATGCCATTTTGACATAATAGTAGAATGGGTTCATGGTTTTTGGTATGTTGTCTAAAACCATAATTTATCTGCTGTTATTTATGGTAAACATTAAATCAAATATAGGTGAAAAC
>Ga0315282_10006286_pt1 | contig 19962 bp, 16 predicted proteins | sample YL17G07_20_MG_FD_203693 | JGI IMG/M metagenome (GOLD analysis project Ga0315282, IMG submission 203693) | Sediment microbial communities from Yellowstone Lake, YNP, Wyoming, USA - YL17G07_20 | ecosystem: Environmental > Aquatic > Freshwater > Lake > Sediment | place: USA: Wyoming | collected... | reverse complement strand
TTTGGGCAAGGTAATCGCTCGCCGTATTCGAGCCGTTCTCAAACCGCATGCCAATATTGCCGCTTCCGCCATAGACGTGCAGTAATTCGTTTGGGCTTGTTGTGCCAATTCCAACAGGACCATCAAACGTAGCCGTACCGCTAGGAGGAACACTATTGCTAGCAGACACAAGCTCAGGCAGTCTGCCTAACGCTAACCCCGAAACGCCGGCCACTGCCAGAGCAGCGGCGATCTTGCGGAGTACCGCTCTGCGGTCTGAACCACCGCTTGCCACACTCGCATTATCATGCACGCCCATCGGTTTTTCATCTTCAACGGTCCCACTGGAGTCCACGGAATCCTTGCGTTCCTTCTCCTCAAGAACATCAACCAAACCAGAAAACCTCAATCGATGTAGGTGTATCAGTCAAGGTTTAAGACTATGCCAGGAATCCCAGTTAACATTCCTAGCCCAGCACTTTGGAAACGTGTCCCCAGTCACTCAAGGTGGCCACGCGCTTACGGCAATATAGGTGGAAGTCCAAGAGTGCTTTCGGCTCTGAGCTAGGCAGATTTCCAGCCATCTTATTCTCTTCCTGGAGTCTTGTGACTCCCTCTATCCAGCCGGACTTGGCTTTGTCGACTGATCTGGTGACACCAATATTCACAAATAGACTCCCGAGGTTAGCACCCGGAAATTGCAGACGGTAGCTGTCATGAGACCATCGTTGGATCTGGAAGCGGCCACCGACGAGATTGTCGTATTCATAAGAAAGATCGTCAATGCGTCTGGAGCAAAGGGAGTGGTCATTGGGCTTAGCGGAGGAGTCGATAGCAGCCTGGTTCTTGCGCTCTGCGTCCGAGCCATAGGCGCTCAGAAGATCCTAGGTTTGATCTTGCCAACAGCATTTACCCCTGCGAATGACTTGGAGGACGCGAAAGAACTGGCATCATCATTTGGTATCCGGACGCAAATCGTCAGAATAGATCCCATCGCGGAGGCCTTTGCCAAGGCACTCGGCTTGGAGCCTGAGGCGCCGGGTCAGAAAATCCCGCTGGCGAACATCTTGGCGAGAATTCGGATGATCGTTCTCTACTATCATGCGAACCTCAACGGTTTCCTTGTCGTCGGAACCGGGGACAGAAGTGAGGACCTCATCGGCTATTTCACGAAATACGGGGACGGAGGAGCAGATTTCCTTCCCATAAGCCACCTGTACAAGACACAGGTCAGACTTCTTGCGAAGCACTTGGGCATTCCCGAAAGGATAGCGGACAAACCCAGCAGCCCTCAGCTCTACCCAGGACACAAGGCGACAGACGAGATCCCGATAGACTACGAAAAGCTCGACCTCATAGAAGCTTGCCTTTTCGACCAGCATAAGCCCATTGAGAAGGTGGCTGAGGAAGTTGGAGTGTCACAGGACATTGTGAGCGAGGTTATGCGGCGCTTCGAATCGACGACGCACAAGCGCGAGTATCCAGTGATGGTTAAGAGTTGGTAGAAGGTTGCCTCGTCGGTCAGACAGACGGAGTAGGTAGTCGTGCGGTTCATGCAGACAATGGGAGCGGCCGGGAGCCTATGTTGTAACCGTCGAGTTCCGGAAACTCGGCGCTAGCCCATCCAGTTGCTGTCTCCGGCAACTAGATACTGAATTCCGCTGGATTTCCAATCAAAGTCTCTCCAAATCTCCTCGACATTGTCAATTATGAGTCTGCAATTTCTCAGACAGCCCTTGATTCTAATCTCGGGGATAGCCCGATATAGTCTGTGGCCGGCCACTATCAAGACGCAATCAAACTCGGACAGCCCTTGCGGGAATTCAAATGTCTCCGCGCCGGACAGTTTCTTGAGCTCTTCTGGCGTGTAGTACGGATCATTTATCTTCACGGTCACGCCTCTCTTCATCAGACGTTTCGCTATTCGTAGCGTGGGACTTAACACGTGAACTTTCAAGTCGCCCTTGTAGGCCAGTCCCAAGATTCCCACATTTCTGAAGCCTCTGTCAGTCACCCGGTCCGCTAGGATGGTGGGCAGTTCGCTGTCCGTTGCTATCGTTTCTTTCAGTATTGTAAGGCGTTCAGGTCTCTCGGCTCCCTCCAGCACGTATTGTGAGCTGAGGGGAATGCAGTATCCACCGGTTCCGAAGCTTGGGTGATAGGTCCCTACATTCCATTTCGTTCCGACAATGCGCAAAACCTCTGTCATGTTCAGTGTAGGGTAGGCGAGGCTGAGTTGGTTTGCAAGAGTTATCTCAACGTGTCTGAAGGCATTCTCGATGCTCTTCACAATCTCGGCATGTCTGTGATCCGCCGCCGGGATCAAATGGTCGCAAGTGATCCCAAGGACTTCAACCATCAACTCAGTTGTCTCAAGCGTTGTTCCGCCCACTACTCTCGGCAGCGATTTCAGGTTCTTCTCTGCGCTGATGAACCAGTCCCGACGTGGGGCAACGCCTAGGAGAATATCCTTTCCAACTCTGAGACCGTTGCTTTCGAGTATGGGAATCACAAGATTATCAGTCTTGTTAGGTGTCAACGTGGATTCTATGACAACCAGACTAGGCTCGTTAGGCTTGGTGGTCTGTCGGGCTATTTTCCTGATGACATCTTCTAGGGCTCCGTCCCAAGGCCTATCTCCCTTTTCAGTTGGGATCGCAATCATATGAATCGCGAATTCAGGTGCGAGAAGTTCCTGCCAGTCTTCAGTTGCCCTCATCATTTTGGATTCAACGAGGTACTTAGTATCAAACCCAAGCCAATATTCCATGTTGGGGACTGGGTTCCGACCACTGTTTATGGATGAAACTATGGCAGGAGATGGGTCTGTTCCGACACATGAGACTCCCCGTGCAGCGAAATTGGCCATCGTTGAGAACCCGATGTAGCCAGTTCCCCACACAGCTACCTTGCGATTCCCCTCAAGGAGTTGCCTTCGACGCTGTCCCATTCGTCTCAACTCCACAGTCCCGCTACAAGCGATCATGAGTGCTATTTCTCAGTTACTGCGAGAGAATGGCTTCGAGTTCAGCGATTCAATCAACAGCTGTAAACCCGATCTCAGGGGAACCTTTGGCTTGAACCCAATGGTCGCTCTTGCGTTGGCTATGTCGGCGCAACTGGCCCCTATGTCGCCCGCTCTAGCGCGCGCAAACGTGGGGAAGATGTCCTCCCTTCCCCTTAGCTGAGTGAGCATGCGATAGAGCTGCATAATAGTAGTTGCTCGGCCTGTACCTATGTTAAGAGCATCGCCTACGCCCTTGGTAGCCTTCAATGCCAGCAAGTTCGCGTTGACAACATCAGATACATGAACGAAGTCCCGAGTTTGACGTCCGTCGCCGTAAATCGTGGGAGCCAGCCCTCTCAGTAATCTTTTTGTGAAGATCGCAATCACTCCACTGTACGGGTTCGAGCTTTGTCTAGCCCCATACACGTTGAAGTATCGGAGAGATATCGTTTCAAGCCCGTAGGATTCGTGGAAGGCCCGACAGTATTTCTCTGCTGCCAGTTTTGATGCGCCATATGGAGTGACAGGATCGAGCTTTGCGTCCTCGCTGATCTTGACAGACTCCGCGTTTCCGTAGACAGATGATGAAGACGCAAATACAGTTCTCTGAATCCTATGTCTAACTCCGGCTCGAAGCACGTTCATAGTGCCAGATACATTGATTTGATGAGCAAGTTCTGGTCTCTGAATGGAAACATTCGGACTTACCAGTGCCGCCAAGTGAACTATTGCCTCCACTTTCCCGGCCAGGGAGGCTACGACCTTGTACCGAGCGATGTCTCCTCTCTTGAAATGCAGTCTTGAGTCTTTCTTCCATCGGTTCAGGTTCTGGAGCGATCCGCTTGATAGATCATCTAAAACCCATACTCGCTGACCATTCTGAAGCAATGCGTCAACGGTGTGGCTTCCAATGAACCCGGCACCACCCGTAACCATCACCCTATCGTAGGTTAGTCCCATGGAAAGCACACAACGGACCATGCCATAGAGAAAAGACTTCGCTTAGATCAAGATCTATCCCGCGTTGAGTCGTGTGGAAATCAGTCGACAAAGCCAAGTCCGGCTGGATAGAGGGAGTCACAAGACTCCAGGAAGAGAATAAGCTGGCTGGAAATCTGCCTAGCTCAGAGCCGAAAGTGCACTTGGGCTTCCACCCACATTGCCGTAGGCGCGTGGCCACCTTGGGTGACTGGGGACACGTTTCCAAAGTGCTGGGCTAGGAATCTTGACTGGGAATCCGAGCATATTCTTAAACCTTGACTGATACACCTACATCGATTGAGGTTTTCTGGTTTGGTTGATGTTGTTGAGGAGAAGGAACGCAAGGATTCTGTGGATTCCAATGGGGCTGTTGGAGATGTGATGCCGAAGGCGGGGCGTAGAGGTTTCATCGCGAAGGCGCTTGCGGCCGGAGCGGTGGCACTAGGTGTAGGGTTGTCCGCATTTAGCACACGCAAAGCGCACGCGCTTGATGAATTCGTTCAAGTAGGGCATACCTACACGACTGCAACCAACGTAACTTTCTTGAAAGGGAATGCTGGTACAGCCCCCGTCTTTGAAGCCGAGAACACTTACGGTAGTGGAGGGCTTGGAGTCTGGGGGGCCGCCGGGTCAGGGGGAACGGGTGTCCTGGGGTATAGTAACGGTGGGACAGGAGTAGAGGGTTGGAATCCCGGCAATGGTGTCGGCATAGTTGGTACTTCAGGGACTCAGTCCGTTCCAGGTTCAGGTGGCGTAGGCGTGCGGGGCATCGCGGATGGATCGGGGGCCATACCCATTCTTGCTGAAGGTGGGTTGAATCAGACTGCCAATCTCCAAGAGTGGCGTGACTTCTACCATAACAAGTTGGCTGTGGTTGACAAGAACGGCTACCTGGGCATTGGTATTCAGCCTACTGCAGCTCTTCATATCAAGGCGGATATTCCGATATTCAGGTTCACTGGAACCACCTATCCGACCAATATATGGCATTTCGGGCGTTTTGCGTATGCGGATGGGTTCACGATTGCTGAGACTGCCGTAGGCGATTGGCTTACGATTAGTGGTGGGTCCGGGAATGTGGGGATCGGTGTGATATTGCCGCAAACGTACAAGCTAGATGTGGCGGGGTCATGTCACGCGACTAGTTTTCCAACAAGCAGCGACTTACGCTTCAAGGAGGACGTTGAGCCTTTAACTAACGTGTTGGAGCGGCTCGAGCAGGTGCGTGGTGTCACTTTCAAGTGGAATAAGAAGTACGCGTCAATGGGACGCGCCGTTAAGGGTACCCAGATCGGCGTCATCGCTCAGGAGGTCGAGAAGGCCTTCCCGGAGCTTGTTAGCACTTGGAGCCAGGAAGGCGTCGGTGACTATCGTGCTGTGGATTATGGACGACTCAACGCTGTACTGGTGGAAGCCCTCAAAGAACTACACAAGGAAGTCACCGAACTGAGAGGGCGCCTTCAACTGCTGGAACAGTCCAGCAAGCAGCCACAAGCCAGCTAGCAGAATTCCAAGACCAAGCGTCGACCGTTATCAGCATTTGGGCTCTCGCCTTTGGGCCACACAGCTGTCTCATGCCCCATCACAGGGACACTACGCAGCTTTCAGCAGTGACCTGCGAATAGGACCCAGAAGGAAGAGATCGTATCGACGTGGAAGAGCGCAGCCAAAAGGACGCCCTAGAGCATGGCTTCCGGGCCTGTACACGGCCAATAGTCAGCAGTCCCGCACCCTCCCATGAAGCGGATCGAGCGACATCACGCCCCGGTGTGAAGAGCACGACCACTCAGACGTGTCATCCACTGCCGGCAAGTATGGCAAATCGAACTCACCAACCATGGGCCATTGAGGGACAAGCGCGTTTATGGGCAGAGTAGTATAGTATACGAGTTGATTGCTGATGGGCGCGCATGATAATGCGAGTGTTGCAAGCGGTGGTTCAGACCGCAGAGCGGTACTCCGCAAGATAGCCGTTGCTGTGGCAGTAGCCGGCGTTTCGGGGCTGACGTTAAGCAGACTGCCTGAGCTCGTGTCTGCCAGCAATAATGTTCCTCCCAGCGGTACGGCTACGTTTGATGGTCCTGTTGGAATTGGCACAACAAGCCCAAACGAATTACTGCACGTCTATGGCGGAAGCGGCAATATTGGCATGCGGTTTGAGAACGGCTCGAACACCTCAAGCGATTATCTCGCGCAGAGATACATGATGGGCGGATCTGAGAAAGCTGTAGTCTTCACGCATTTAAACGACATGACGTTTCGTGTTAATAGCGGAAACCTGATCCTGAACGATGCTGGCGGCAACGTAGGCATCGGAACAACCAGTCCCGCCGGTAGGTTTCATGTTGAGAGTGCTCTCGATACGGTTGGGACTGTGCACAGACTTCCAGCTCATCCTGGGATTCCACCTGGAGGTGACCCCTCCTATCGTCACAGAGCAGTAATGCAATGGGAAGGGGGAGAAGCAAAGTTTGGTAAGTGGAGGCAGTACTTCAACGCATTTGAGCAGGACTGGGCTCTTGCATACAATGCGCCGTGGGATTATACCAACAACACGTGGCTCGGAAGGGATTCTGGGGACTCAAGAGCGAATATTTGTGCCTGCATGAGGTTCAATGTTGCAGAGGGAAACTCCGGAGAGAACGTGTTTGAGATTTGGTTTGCTCCTCCTGCATCTGCGGGAACGGTTCCGGACTGGAATGCTGCGTCAACGTACACATTCTTTGACGGACGAAACCCCGCGATTGGATCGCCGAAAGGCGCGAGATTGAGAATTAGTGGTGCGGCAAGCATGGAGGCCATCCTCAGTCTTTCCTCACACTCGACCGTTAATCCCTTCGTCGTGAACTTGGTGTCGGACGGCCTCAACAATATCTTCAGGATTCGAAACGCCTTTACGGAGACTGATTATCTTTCCATTCTCAGGGATAGCGGTAACGTTGGTATCGGAACCACGACGCCAACATCGAAACTACAAGTGAACGGCAGAGTGAAGGCCCAAGGATACGATACAGGCGACATAACCTACGCGAACGGGATGAAGACCAAAGAGGAAGGCGACGGACTGGCGTTCTTGAACGCGAAAGGGAACAAGATCGCCGTGTTAGACGCTGATGGCAACCTACACCTCAAAGGCAAGATCATCCAGGACCTCTGACACCCTCTCAGTTGCATCGCTCGATCCGATCACGACTGTGAAGGTTCTTGTGGCCGATTGGCCTAGATAATAGCCGGTCTTCTCAGTTGTGGCATATCAACTATGTTGCCCCAGCAGTGGACAGAAACTGGACTTCGCCTTGCCGTAACGATCCGTTGTCCTAGTGAGAGAGACCCGTTCGCCCTCAATCATGACGTTTTTTAGGCATCGTATCGTACGTACCACCCCGACAAGAAATGGGCGATTCAGCAGTCTCCCTATTTTCAATCGTTGTCCCAGCATACAACGAAGCGGAGAATATTGTAGAATTGCATCGCGAGCTCACGGCGGCTCTTGCTCAGAACGGTTTGGCATATGAGGTAGTGTACGTCGATGACGGTTCGACGGACTCTACGCCCAAGACACTCCTTGGCATCTACAATGTCGACAGCCACGTGAAGGTCATCAGACACCGCAGGAACATGGGGCAGACCGAAGCCTTGACCACCGGATTCAAGAACGCCGTAGGCGATGTGATTGTTACAATAGATGCTGATCTTCAGCATGACCCCAAAGACATAGAAAGAGTAATCGAACCGATCACTGGAGGGCGGGCAGACGCCGTGATCGGGTGGAGAGCTATTCGCGAAGAGAGCCTTCTTGGAAGAACGGTGCCCTCACGCCTAATGAATTGGCTTGGACGCAGACTTCTCGGGTTGCAGATACATGACTTTGGATGCGGGCTCAAGGCATACAAGACAGAGTGCGTTCGCAATGTCATCGTTGAGGGCGAGGGGCACCTCTACCTGCCTGCCGCCGTTGCCGTGCGGGGTTATAGGGTTTCCGAGGTGAAGATCAACGATAGAGGTCGTGGGTCAGGCTCCAGCAAGTTCGGGGCAAGTGTGATGCGTAGACAGTTTCTGGATCTGGTTTTTTTCTGGTTCCTTCTTCGATACTGGCGGAGGCCGATGCATTTCTTCGGATCGGTCGGTCTTGCGCTGGTTCTGGTGGGAATTGTGGCAGGAGTTGTCCAAGTGCTCAGGTTTCTCTTGTACAATCCAACGACACTAATGACGCCGCTGCTCCTGCTAGCCTTCTTCTTGACATTGGCAGGCATTCAGTTCATCTCCACAGGCATTCTCTTCGAAATCCTGATGAGACCTCACGGACGGAGCTTTGAGGTTCAGCCTGAGTTTGTGTTGTCCCACGAGACTTCGAGTAGGAATTGAAGGAGTTGTCTTGACAGGAAATACGCTTCGTGGCGTGGCGGTGGCCAGTCATTTTGCTCCACTTTCGTTAACGTGATCCCAGATTAGTGAAGCCGCAATGGCCGAAGACGATCAGGCGGAGTGTATTAGAATCCCGAATGCCTCAAATGTTCACCGCCGCGTGATCGGGCGGTCTTCTTGCGGCAACTCCGATGTTAATGGCGAAAGGGTATAGTCTGGAACCGAGATGGTCCAATTGCGTGACCAGCCCGAAAAAGGCAGGCACGAAAAACGGAAGAAAATTGAACCCTAAGATCTTGGATATGGTGTACCCGACTGTCTTCAGGACACGGAGAAGTTCCCATGGCCAAATCCATTTCTCCAGTGCGCCGATTCTTCTTAGTCCAAGTAGATCTGCAAGCGAAATCATTGGAAGCCAGAGCCTATTGGGGGTGGTGAGGGCTAGATGTCCGCCAGGCCTGATGACACGAAATGTCTCGGCAATCGCCTCCTTAGGTCTATCCAAGTGCTCGATGACTTCGCTACAGACTGCTGCGTCAAAACTACACGATTTGAAGGGAAGTTGCCTAATGTCTGCGACCACACCATCGCATCTACTATGTAACTTGGTACTAAGTACTAGTCTTGAGCCTACATCGAGCGCCACAACTTCTGCTCCTCTACGGACGGCCTCCGCGGTGAAGAAACCCGGCCCGCAACCCGCATCCAAGAGCGTCTTGCCTGCCAAGGACGGAATGAGCTTTCCAAAGACGATGTTGACACGTTTCTGTATGTCGTACTCAGTATGAGGGGGTAGTGGAAGTGCAAGCAACTTTTCGTGGGCAAAGGTCCGTCCTCTACCGTTTCCGTCGGCGCCAACCACCGCCTATCCCATCCATTCCATGCGATCATGCCTCACAGCAAACTACAAATCTTGACTAGAGACAGACACCTGAGAACTGCCCGAATCCACGATCCACTCCCGAATGCGTGGAGGAACGCGAGGAGGCGCTTTCCGTCGTCGTCCATCCACAGCGCTTCCCGGAGCAATTGAGATGGGTCCAGCCGTGACTGGAACAGGTGTCCGTTCCCGCCATAATCGAGCGTAGACTGAATTGGAGCGACAATTCCCGAAAGGGTTCGCAAAGGAACCAAGAGAGGCCCGGACATGAGTTGTTGTGTCTGTCCTTAGTATCCACAGAGAAAGAGGGGCGCTGTTCTGTTGCGAATGAGCTGAAAGAGGCCAACGGCGCCCTAACCTGCCGTGCCGATCGCTGTCCAGCCGTTCCTGTTCACCCATCTTAGCGTGTTCAAATGCAGCCGAGCGTTGGCAAACCAGCTTCTAATCTCATCAGAGGACACGTATCTCGCCAGCGGAGCGGACAAGATGTCGAACACGAGAGCCTTAAGCTCACTGACTCGAAAGTTCGATAGTCTTGTGAAATAGAGGAAATATGGAATGGTTCTAGTAGGTGGCAACCATCGAAGTAAGCGAGCGATCCTGCTCAGTCCGTACAGAGGAATGGCCAGAAGCGTTGATAGTGTTTCCAATGTGCGAAAGGGCAGCCTTGTGGTGAGCCTTCGGACCGGTTCGATGAACTTGATGGCAAACCCGTTTCCCTCCTTGGCATAGACCCACACCAACAGCTTGCCTCCCGGCTTCAGCAAATCACTCAGCTTTCTTACACCGTCCTGTGGATCGTGCAGATGGTGAATGACACCTATCGAGTAGACGAAATCGAACCTCCTTCGAAGCGGGGTATAGTAGATGTCCGCTCGTAGGACGTGCACATTTGGCGCTTGGTGAAGGTTCTTCTGAGCTGCGTAGACCGCACTGCTCAAGTCCATACCTACGACTTCTGCGCCCCACTTTGAAGCACAATATGTGTGCCTCCCCATCCCGCACCCTGCGTCCAGCACGAGCTTACCCTTGAAGAACTCCGGACGAAGGGGTGCTATCCATCTGAGAAACCACGATTCGTACTCAGGTACGACCTTGGAGAACCTAGTCCACTCATAGCCAAAGCTCCTCATTGTAAGGTCTTTTACGCGACTTGGTTTGGGTAGGTGTTCCGCGTCCAGGGTCATGTCCATCTCTTCACATTCCTGCGAATGTTCCAACTACCCACATCCCCTGCGATCATGCGTAGACCGCATTGGACCAACAATTCGCGATATCTTGCAGGAGGCTTCGCAGGCAGGGGACCAGGAGACATCCAGACATAGGTCGTTGTGGTTGTCCTTGGTGGTCACAGAGAAAGAGTGCTGCTGTTCTGATCCAGCTCCCACCTCCGTGACCTGAAATTCTCTGAACACGACTGAGAGGCACCTGGGATCTTCGTTGATCCCTAGGCTTTTCGGGATCTCACACCATTCTCGTGGGTGCAGCCTTATCGTGATGGGCTGCCCGGGTATCGCGCCGAGAATGATCTGAAAGGTTCGAAACCGGTTCTCGGGTACCCCCAGAGTGGTAACCAGTTGATTGTCTGCGTAGACTTCGAGCGTTCGCGGTCCGTGCAAGGACGCTGCGGAGAATTGGAGTTGTATGGATGTCGACGATGGATTAAATACCGTGATGCTAGAATCATTGGATATCCACCGTGTAGGGATATTCATTGGAAAGATCTCAAGGTCACCCCAACCATTCTCAAGTCTCAGAAAGGGCAGAAAGTGGTCGGGGCCTACTGTACGGTAAACGGATATGTGCTCATCCTCATAGATAGGCGGATAGCCGTCGAAGAAGATTGACAGAAGCCGTTGGTCCAAGTGCATCCTTTTCTCCAGCCCGATGTCTCTGTGTAGAATGACATATTGTATCCCAAAGTATGCGAGCACGTTCTGAGCAACAGTAGCGTCCACAGAAATAATGTCAGGGCTGTCGCACCTATCTGTGCACTTCAATGGGTTCACAAGATCAGATACGATGGGAGCGCGGTCGGTGAAATCCATAATACTCTCAGGAGCTCTAGGGATTATTCCTCCGACGATTTTCTTATGATGAATGGTCTGATAATACATGTAGAGATAAGCAAGTTCGAATCCCGCCTCGGTCATTCGAGGATCTTGTGGCAGATCAAGAATTGCGAAATCACGGGTATCTTCTGCTAGATCGCGGTAGAATGGTGAGACTGAAATGACGTGCATAGGAATTGGGGCAACAGCGAACTCGAGAAGAATGATGGCCAGCATTGCTGCTGCAGCAATTCTCGACAGGCGAGGAAGACGCAGAGAGATCTTACTGAGAATATCCGTGATGGCAAGCCCTGAAAGTATAGTCGCACCTAACATCACAACAAGAGCAAAACGACAGATTCCGCGAAATGCTCTCATGACTGGGAGAAGCTCATAGAGAACAATGTAGGGCATAGGGACGGTAACTTGGAACTCGGTGAAAGTAGTGCGCCCCATAATATGGAGCACCGGGCCAAGAGAGAGCAGAAAGAAGACGATCATGACCACACCCCAAACCTTGACGTCTCTGCTCTTTCTCAGCTTGGCAACAGCATACCCGACGAGAAACAAGGTCATGTATCCTAAAGTAATCGTACTCTCAGCCGAATTGCCCGTAAACCGAGAGGCAATCCCTGAAACGTAGCGACCCACGAACAAATTAAATACGCTCGGAATCATGTATGCTATCACGTCCGCGGAGTAGAAGACCACCTCCCAGGGTGCTGGGGCGACATTGCTTAGCGAATGTCGCTCGATGGCATCGATCCCCAACCAGAGAAGTGGCGCCCCGAGCACAAGTGACGCAGGGACGCCAATTCTCACGGCCTTCTTGATGAAAGCTTTAGCTGAGACCTGCTTCCAGTGCAGAAGGAGCAGCACCACAGACAATGCGCCCAAAATAACGGCGTAATACGCGTCGCCATAGACCGTCATGAAGAAGAAAAGGGGTGCCAAAGCAAAGTATGTCGACCTGCCTTCCCGGATAGCCTTGGCTAGGCAAAGCACGAAGAAGGGAATCCACTCGGTGGTCAAGAGGCCGAAGTGTCCAAAGCTATGTGCGAACCGATAGGGAGCGAACGCGAAGATGGCGCCCCCTAAGAACGCAGCGTATCTGGAACATCCAAGGTAGCGCAGCAACATATACGTGCCGATCCCTGAGGCGACGAAACTGAACAAGTAGAGTGCATCAAAGCTACCGATCACACCAAAGGCTGGCTGAAGTATCACCGACAGGAGGCCGTTCACAGGTGATTGATCCGCTGAAAGCAGATTCACTGTATTTGGGTAGAAGACATAGTTCGTGAGACCGAAGTTCGTGTGAAGGTCCACAAGCGCGTACTTAATCCACCAGAGGGACCATACAAAGAACTCCTGGTCGCCCTGCCAACCTGGGATCGCACGCCCGAAGTAGAGTATAAGCGGGTAGGTCATTGCCAGTGTCAGTAGGGTATATGGCGCGGCAATCATCAGCAACTCCACAGACGAGTGAAGATTTGTTCTGAAGAAGGAATAGACGACAAGTTCTCGGGCCTTGATCTTCCCCTCCATTATTGACCACCGTAAGCTAGTGTCCCTTATCACAAATCCCTATAGTTATGATTCATGTTCAGCTGGGCGCGAAGATCTCTCTTCATACCAGATTTCAGGCATGGGCACGCGTAAGTGGTTCAAATCATAATCCTACGTCTGTTAGTTACAGGACACTAGCCTATCCAAGCCCTTCCTCCTATAGGTCATTGCTCAGTTGGGTGATGTACTCATGAAGATTCTTGCCGATGCGGGATGGTCCTTCTTTCTTGCGAGGTCATAGTGTGAATGGCAGACGACTCCTTGAGAGGAGAAATCAGCAGTTGGCTCCAGCTGTTCCAGCCTGGAAAGCGATGGCTCCCTATTGTCCTGCACACTCCTAGTCATCTGTCAGTTGCGTCGCCAACAGCTTGGATCTTCCAGCCCTGTCGCTGCTATCAACCATGTCAAAGACCAGAAGGTCATCTTCCGTGCGCCCGTCGAGAGACACTGTCATACCCTGAATCGCAAGGCCAAGGCATCTGCCGTCGCTATTCTTCAACTCTGGAATATCGCATGGGCGATCGCATCCCTCAACAAGATGTAGTCGGATAACGGTCTGTCCCCTCTTGAGCCTGATACGAGTCCCTATCTTAACGAAGTCGACCGGCACGGTCAACCGAACAGCTAACGTATCGTCCGTATATATCTCCAACGTCCTAGGTCTAAGAAAACTGAATGCCGTCAGACGTAGCTCACCTGCACGGTCCTCTCTTGAATGGACGGACCATGTGGCGTCGCCTCTCATCCATCGCGTCGGTATCCCATTCCAATCCTCACGTGCGTGCCAGCCGTTCTGTGTTACTTCCCCCAGGCATCTCCTACACAACTCAAACTTGCTAATATCAGCCAATATCTGTGCTCGCCTGTCTGATCTCAAACACTCCAGTATGCTGCGCTCGCTCACGTTGCCAATGGTCAAATCCCCATCTGTGTCGAGACAACATGGCGTGATGCTTCCGTCGGACAGAACACATAGTATGCTCTTGGCCATATCACAGGCTGAAGGCTCTCTGCTTTCAATCAGTCGAACGCCAGCGGGTAACAGCAAAGGCATTGCCCCGAAAGTCCCGAAACGTTTGAATCTAATGAATACGTTTGGAGACGCCTCATACCCCCAGTATTGCTGCTCTGTCAACCCTAGTATGTTCTTCGGGGCCTTTAGCGATTCGAGGACAACTGTCACGTGCGCATGTGCTACGTATGCCTCTCTCACGCGCTTGGCGAACAACTCCAAGATATCAAGGGCATCTTCATTACTGTCGACTATGTTCCATCCGTCAAAAGGAAGGTATCTGGTGTTCGCAATGTGGATCTCGACTCTCATCTTCTTATATGCGTCGGCCCTCATGATGTGATCGAGCGCAAACCAGATATCCCTCATATACTCTTCAAAAGCCCTGTGGGTCCCTCGTAACTTGTAGGATTGTTCGTTAGGTGTCTGAACACTCAGAATCAGACTGTGAATGTTGTTTCTCTCGCAAATCTGTGAGATGTGTTTCTTTATGGATAGGCAGTTCGTGAAAAGAGCCACGGCCATATTCTTGTGAGCGCAGTAATCTATGAAGTCAAATACGTTCTTGTGAAGCAGGGGCTCTCCAAGCACGTGAAGCATTATCGGGCGCGGCGGGTGCAGTTCTGCGACTTGGTCGATTGTCAGCTTGAACATATCCTCTGTCATGAATCTGCGGGCCCGATGCATGTGATCGCTGGAGCAGAACCTGCAATGCATGTCACACGCATTGGTAATTTCAATGAAGATCCATTCTATGCCAAAGTAGGCGAATCCTCTTGTCGCTGCCCCGTTGCTTTCATCAGTGTGCGCGCACGCTAGACTGTACATGTTTCTTGCACTCATGACGCTAGTCCGGATGGAACGCCAAACGGTTACTAATAAGCGCTCAAGTGGCCTGACCCTCGGTGGACGTTGCGGCGAAATGGCTTGGATGCATCGCAGGGGCACTCAACCGTACTTGCGACGATCTGAAAGGTTCGATACAGTCATGGCCGACATATCTGATGAAGTGGCGATAATTCTGCCAGGGGATTGAGCAGCCTTTCGGAATGGTTGCAGAAATCTCCGAATGGTATCCTCCATCGCGGCCGTTGCTGGAAGCATTGCCTGGCAATCTCGACCTATTAGAAGTCAACGGCGATGTCGTGGATTCACCAGAGTGGACCCACTTTCCACTCAAGTTCTAGGTACCAAATCATCCAACTCAAATTAGCTTGACTGATGGCAGTGCCTCCAAGCGCACCGCCCATACAGGTCCTTGTCTTTTCTCGCATCGGCGTGTCCTAGTTTCAACTGGATGGCAGCTTCCGAGCCCCGCATCTCGTTCAATGCCCTAGACAAGACTAGGTTCAATAGCAGCAAACGTAGATTGTTGACCGTGTTCGATCAATGCCCGATTGAAAAGGTGTTGATTCCTTGCAAGACGACGAGACCTTTGTTAAGGAGCTTTACAGGCTGATCTTGCAGAGGGAAGTCGATGCGGAAGCTCTTGAAAGCAATGTGAAGAACCTTTCCACTGGGACTAGCTCAAGATTCGATATGGCAGCAATCATTGCTGATTCTCTGGAGGCAAAGTTGAAGCTTTCGTCGTTCGTGGCTCTCCATTTTGGAAGAAAGAAGCTTGTGGCACAATTGCCCGCTGCTAAAGCCATTCTTGATTTGGGCGGAGGCGGAGAAGAAGTTCTCAGTCATCTCTTTCGCATGGGCTACCCGTACGTCCCTGATATCCATACCATTGTTGACATCTGTGCAACTCCCAAACGGAGGACCAATCCCGATGACGAGGACAGCCCCCTGGAGCGTTGGAAGGCAAGTGTGGAAACATATCGAGTTCCAATGTGGGATTTGGCTGGGCTTCCATGGGGCTTCTATGATCTGGCTTGGGCCGGAGAGAGTATAGAGCACATCTCTGAAGAACAGGCCAAGATATTGTTCAAAGAAGTACGACGTTTTTTGAGGCAGGGAGGACGATTCTGCTTTGACACGCCAAACCGACTCGTCACGTCTATCCAGTGTCCTGACAGACTGATCAATCCAGGCCACAAAGTAGAGTACACACCAAGTCGTTTGCGCGAACTCCTAGGAGAAGCGGGCTTCAAGATCGAGAAGATCATGGGGCTCTGTCCAATGCCCAAGACCGTTCGCTCTGGACGGTTTAGCGAGGAAGAGATGTGCATCAACTCTCTGTTTCTTGAATCAGAAAACGTAGACATATGCTATGTCATCTACGTTGAGGCTGTCAAAGGATGAAGGTTAATTACCAAAAGCAAGAAGAGTGTTTTTGGTAACCGTTTGCCAAGAAAGAACAAACATGAATCCGACAAACTCACGCAAGAGATTGCATGGGACAAATGGCACGATTGCATTGAGTTAGGCAATGGCATAGGTAGCCCCGAGATTGACGATACTCCCCAGAAGCTCAGGTCAATCGGTCTGCCAGCTGATTTTCATGGAATGACTGTGTTGGGCATAGGCGTCGCTGATGGCTTCTCAAGTCCGTGCACGGTAGAATTATCGCTCTGGAACCAAACCTGAAGAATTTCCTAGTGCTGGAACGGAACATTCTTCTCAACAATGTTCCAAATGCGAGAGCACTATACCTAGCGGTGGGCAACCGAACCGGCGAAGCGTGACTCTATCTGTTAAGCAATACCCAAGGCGAGCATCGGCTCTACTATTCTAAGGATCGGAAATACGAAATCGTAAACACCACCCCTCTGGAAGCAGTCATTGAGTCGCAGAATGTCTTGCCGAATGTTGTGAAAATCGATACCCAGGGCTTTGACAACTAAGTGCTCCTTGGAATGCAGAACCTTCTCAGCAAGAGCAGCCATCTCACCGTATTCACTGAATTCTGGGGCTACGGAAATCGCCGATCAGGAGTCAGATCAGAAGACTACTATCGATTTCTAACCGAGCATTTCGAGACGATTGAGTTCATCGACGAAGAGAAGCAGTGTGCCTGTCCAATAGATCTCGATTTTGCCTTGAACGAGTGTAGAAAGATTGATGGCTACATGCAGGTCAACCTATTGTGCAGGAAATAGTGCTTGTGATTTCTCCTAGGCTGCTTCTCGAGAGAGATACCACTTCTGTGTGTGGGGCATTGGTGGTGCGGGAGCGTAGAACTGCTTTGCCAACCCTTCTATATATCAGATCCCTATTCTGTGACAGCAGCTGGTCATGTCACATGAGGATTGCGGTTTGTCGACCGCAGGTTCCCTTCATGTCAGGTGGGGCAGAGCTTCTATGCGATGAACTCGTCGCACATCTTAGGCGGATAGGGAACGAGGTCGATTTGGTTGCGGTACCTTTCAAGTGGTATCCTCCATCAAAGTTGTTGCTTAACGCAGTCACTTGGCGGTCTCTGGACTTGTCGGAAGTCAACGGCGAAGTCATAGATCTGGTCATAGCGACGAAATATCCGTCATATGCAATCAAGCATCCCCGAAAGATCGTGTGGCTGTTTCATCAGCATCGGCAAGCGTACGACTTGCTCGGCACGAACTACAGTGATCTCAATAACGCCAACGACGTGTGCGAGGCAATAAGACGCATCGATGAAGTGTCGCTGAGAGAATCCGAGAAAGTTTTTGCAATTTCACGCACGGTGGCTGATAGACTGCGCAGATTCAATGAGTTGAACGCCGAAGTCCTCTACCCACCTGTGCCCAATGACGAGCTTTTCCACGAGGGTACAGGCCAGGATTTTGTCATATGTCCGACGACTTTCCACACATTGAAGCGAGTTGACCTACTTGTCAAGGCTATACCATACCTAAATGAAAATGTCAGGGTAATCTTGGCTCCTGTCAAGATCGTAAACAACGGGATCCAGGAACTCGCGAGACAGTTGGGTGTTACTCGGAGAATCCAATTCCTTGAGGTCACCTCTAGGAAGCGATTGGCCGATTTGTACGCAGATTCGCTGTGCGTCTATTATGGTCCCTATCAGGAGGATTACGGTTTCGTGACCATTGAGGCCTTCTTGTCAGGCAAGCCGGTAATAACGACTAGGGATGCTGGTGGGCCTACAGAATTTGTCGAAGATGGTAAGACAGGATTTGTGGTCGACCCCGAGCCAAGGCAGATAGCCGAGAAGATCGAGGAACTCTGGAGCCACAAGGATGAAGCAACAACGATGGGTGCTAGGGGCCGACAGTTGATCGACAGGTGTGGGATCAACTGGAATGCGACGCTAGAAAGGTTGTTGAGGCATTGAGTACTTACAGCAATCTTGAAGGACTGGACACGGTCATCGCCGAGTTATCCAGAATACTCTCTGACTTGGGGCTTTCGCGTCACCTGTTAGAGGATGTTAGCACGATTGTAGCTGATCTCTCAGCCGGATAGCACTAGCTGCGCTTCAGCTGATCGCGAATCACTTGGGTGTAGGATCCGGCGATCTGATCCCAAGTCCTTGTGGTGATGAACTTGTGCGCATTCTTGCTCATTGTTTCGACGACTTCCCGATGCGTCGCGAGGTACAGCATATACTCGAAAAGTAACGTCTCCTCGGCCTCTTCATCAACCTTCCAGACGCAGTCGTCTGGGAATTCCCCATAGAGTTCGTTGTTGGAAGCGATTACGGGCAATCCCCTCGAGAGATCCTTTATTGTAGATCCTGAGGCCAAAGCGTTGGCTGCCCGTCTCAGGTTGATGCTGACATCGGATGCGCATGCACATAGGTCGAGATCTCGCGGAAAGTCCTTACAGCCACGAAGGACAACGTGACCGGTGAGCTCTAGACGGGACACATCCTCCTCAAGTCGTGCGAAGACGTAGTCATCTATTATTCCTCCAATAAGCAATCTGCTGTCCGGAACTTGGTCAAGGACTTGTTTGAACACCCGCAAGCAGAGCTCGAGTCGCTTTTGATGGTATGCCTCACGTTCAATCAGTCCTCCCACGAAGAAGACGAAATCAAGCTCCGATAGGCCCAGAAGCTTGCGACCCAGCGATCTCTGGGTCTTGAGGTAGGAATCATCGAGTGAGTTGGCGCCCAGTGGGATGATCTTGACTGGAGGAGTAACTTGACTGGTTAGGTACTCAGTGATCTTTTTTCCCACGGATATCGCTGACTCGGCGAAGAGCAGGATCGCGCTATTGAGCGGATACTGTTGAATGTATTGGTCTATTGCGGCTCTCGCCTTAAGTTGCTCTTCCGCTAGGAGCAGGCCCCTCTCTCCGTATTGGAATGCCATGGCACAGAGGTAGGTCAGTTCGTCGCCCTTCTCAATCGCGTGATGAAAAAGAAAGTTGTGCAAGTTGAAATCGTGAAACACGATGAGGCCGGGATGATTTCCCAGTATTTCGAGTATCCAAGAGTGATATGTTGAGTTACCTATCTGGTAAAGTGCTAGACCGTAGTGTCGCCACAATTCTTCGAATTTTGACGCTGGATGGAGTTGGAGTTCGTGCTGACCACCTAGGGAGACTGCTTTGGGGTTGTCCACGAACACATCGACGCTCACGTGCTTTGCTAGCTCTTTGAGTAGCTCTGTGCTGTACTCTGATATGCCCGATTGTGTAGGATAGAGCGGAGAAAAGTAGGCGATCCTTTCTGTTGTTTGAACAGCTTTCTTGTCAGCGACGGCCGACCTATAGACGCTCTTAAGTTCTTGGACAGATTTCTCCCAGGAGAACTTGGAGAGCCTTTCAGATCCCTTTTGACCCAACCGCTTCTGCAGTCCGTTGTCGCTCAGCAACATAGTCATCTTGTCTGCCGCGTCTTTGCGGTCGCTAGGATCGAAAAGTAAAGCAGCGTCTCCGACAACCTCGGGGATCGAGCTGCGGTTGGATGCAAGAATCGGCTTTGAGAGCGACATTGCTTCCAAGAGTGGCAAGCCGAAGCCTTCATAGAGGGAAGGGAGAACGAGAGCTGTACAGTTTCTATAGAGATCGAGTAGCGTCTTCTCATCCGGGTAATCTAAGAGTCTAACATCTTGGTGTATTCCCAGATGTGTGGCCCGCTGACGCAATTGGGGCTGGAGTTCCTCCTCGACATCGATGACTAGCTTGAATGAGGATCGCAGTTTTTCTGAAAGGCAGGAATAGGCTTCGAGCAGAAAGGCTAGGTTCTTCCTCGAATCTCCACCTCCGACGTAGAGCAAGTAGC